>Ga0153916_10000579_pt1 | contig 25081 bp, 19 predicted proteins | sample Opewatmetagenome_FD_109642 | JGI IMG/M metagenome (GOLD analysis project Ga0153916, IMG submission 109642) | Freshwater wetland microbial communities from Ohio, USA - Open water 3 Core 3 Depth 4 metaG | ecosystem: Environmental > Aquatic > Freshwater > Wetlands | place: USA: Ohio, Lake Erie...
AGGTGCACGCCGTGGTCACGACCGACGGCCGGATGGGCTACTGCCGCTTCCCCCAGCGCCGCACGATCGCCCAGGTCCGCCAGCTCGAGGCCGAGCAGTCGTTTCAGATCCTCGGGCTCGGGCTGGAGCGGCTGCACTTCCTGCACTTCCCCGACTGCAACCTGAATCCCTACCGGGGGCGGCATTTCGCCACGATCGGCGATCCGACGGAGGTGGAGGGGGCCAGCGGGCTGCAGAACGCCTTTCCCCACATCCTCCGTCAGATCCGCCCCACCCGCGTCTTTCTGCCCACCAGCACCGATTTGCACCCCGACCACCGCATCGTCAACGAGGAAATGTTGATCAGCCTCTTCCACGCCCAGGGCTCGATCTGGCCGGAGCTGGGCCGCCCGATCGACGAAGTGCCCGCGGTCTACGAATACGCCACCTACTGCGACTTCCCGGCCCCGCCGCAACTGCGGATCGCCGGGACGCGGGCCATGCTGGACAAGAAGCTCGATGCGATCCGCGCCTACCGGAGCCAGGAGCAGATCGACCTGCTGGTCGAGGTCCAGCGCAGGGCGGGCCCGGTAGAGTACGTCCGCGAGGTGCAGTTCAACTTCTACTCGCCGAAGCAGTACGAGGGCCTGTTCCGGAACGGCGCTTGACGTTCGGACTGGCTTGATGGCGTAAGGAACCGTGAGAGGGCAACGTGATCGAATTCGTAGGACGGCCTTTCCAGGCCGTCTCGGAAGAATGACGGCTTGGAAGCGCCGTCTCGGAGAAACGACGGCCTGGAAAGGCCGTCCTACGGCAAAATCGCACAAGTAATACCTTTACGCGCGCTAACCGATGAGCGAGACCGCGATGCTGGCCAGGGTCTGCTACCTGGGGGACGACGACCTGCGGGGCGCGGCGATTTATCTGGCGGGGATCATGACCCACTTCGGCCTGGCCTACGACCACGTGCCGAGCCCCGAGCCGCCCGACGCCGCGTTCGGCTCCCGCCGGTACGCGCTTTACGTGCTGAGCGACTACCCCCGGGCCCGGCTCGCCGACGAGCACCTCGATCACCTGGCCCGCTGCGTCCGCGACGGCTCGGGCCTGGTGATGATCGGCGGCTGGGAGAGTTTTCACGGCCGGCTGGGAGAATATCACCAGACCCCTCTGGCCGAGGTCCTGCCCGTCAGCATGCTCGCCGAGGACGATCGGCGGAACTGCGCCCAGCCGTGCCTGGTCAGGAAGGCCGCCGAGCACGAGATCCTCGCCAGGTTGCCGTGGGACGCGCCGCCGGGGATCGGCGGCTTCAACGCCCTGGCGGCAAAAGCCGGGACCCAAACGCTGCTCGAGTCCGTGCAGTTTGCCGTCCGCTGCCGCGGCGACGCGTTCGAGTTCACCCCGGGCGACCGGTCGCCGCTGTTGGTGGTGGGTCATCACGGCCGGGGCCGGACCGCCGCCCTGGCCACCGACGTCGCCCCGCACTGGGTCGGCGGATGGGTCGACTGGGGCGACCGCCGCGTGGTCCAGGACCTGGCCGGCACTTTCATCGACGTCGGCAACTGGTACGCCCGCTTCTTCCGCAATCTCCTGGCCTGGACCGGCCGGCTCAACCCCACCGTGGCAAGCAGTCGGGTGTAAGACGGCCTTTCCAGGCCGTCGTTCATCGTGTCAAATCGGAAAAGACGGCCTGGAAAGGCCGTCTTACGTCACGTTTTCTGCAACCATGGCGTCAACACAACGTCAGCACGGGAGCTCCCGATCATGCTCAAAGCCAGTGCGATCCTCGGCCAAAGCGGCGGACCCACCAGCGTCATCAACGCCAGCCTCTGCGGGGCCGTCCAGGCCTGCCGGAAGCAGAGAGACATCCAGCGGGTGCTGGGCATGCGGTTCGGCATCGAAGGCTTCCTCAAAGAGGACGTGATCGACTTGGGCCGCCAGGACCCGGCCACGATCGAGGCCCTCCGCACGACTCCCAGCTCCGCCCTGGGAAGCTGCCGCTACAAGCTCCAGGACGCCGACCTGCCCCGGGTCCTCGAGCTGTTGCGCAAGTACGAAGTCCGCTACTTCTTCCTGATCGGCGGAAACGACACGATGGACACGATCCATCGCGTCGAGGCCTACTGCCGCTCGCAGGGCTACGAGCTGGTGGGCGTGGGCATTCCCAAGACGGTCGACAACGACCTGTTCGGCACGGACCACACCCCCGGGTTCGGCAGCGCGGCCCGCTACGTCGCCCTCTCGGTGAAGCAGGCCGGCTTGCTCGCCCGGGACATGAAGCACGTCGACCAGTACGTGATCTTCCAGACCGTGGGCCGCTCTTCGGGCTGGCTCCCGGCGGCCGCCGCCCTGGCCCGCTCGGCCGAGGACGACGCCCCGCACGTCCTCCTGCTGCCCGAGCGCCCCTTCGACCGCCAGCGCTTCCTGGCCGACGTCAAGGCGGCCTACGACCGCTGCGGCTGGTGCAGCATCGTCTGCGGCGAGGGGGTCTGCTACGCCGACGGCACCCCGGTCAGCGCGTCCCAGGTGACCGACAAGTTCGCCAACGTCGAGTTCGGGGCGATGGGGGGCACCAGCGCCGCGATGATGCTCCACCGCATGATCAAGGACGCCTTCGGCTGGCGCGGGGAGTTCCAGGTCTGCGAGTCGCTCTCCATGTGCGCCGCCGACCGCGCCAGCCCGGTAGACCTCGAAGAAGCCTATGCCTGCGGGCGCCGCGCCGTCGAGCTGGCCGCCGAAGGTGTCACGGGCGTGATGGTAAGCATCGTCCGCCAGTCCAACGACCCGTACCGCTGGACCCTCGGAACCGCGCCCTTACACGAGGTGGCCATCCAGGCCAAGCCGATGCCCGACGAGTACATCACCCCGCAGGGCAACTTCGTCACCCCCGCCTGCCTGGACTACTTGCGCCCGCTCATCGGCCCGTTGCCGGAGTACGCCCGGCTGGCAGGCATTCGGGCGTGAGAGAGACGTCGTGAAGACGAGTTGCCCGGGGTCTTGTAGGGCATCGCAGAGCGAGCCGACAATAGCGATGCAGCCCCCAACCACTTGCAGGAGGTTCCGGACCGATGAGCCCAATCGCCAGTGACCCCGGTCAGCCAAACCGTTCGACCCCGACCCGGCGAGAGTTTCTCCGCAATGCGACTGCCGGCGCCGCGGGGTTTGCCGCCGCGGCGTTGGCGCCGCTGGAACGTGCGTCCTGCGGCCTCGCCGCGGAGGCAATCGCCGAGGACAAGCCCGGCACACTGATCGAGCTCAGCCAGCACCTGGCGGTCTATCAGGGACCGATCAACGTGGGGATTGTCCGCGATGGCAGCCGGGCGCTCCTGATCGACTGCGGCGACGGCAGTGTCGCCGGCACACTGAAGGATCGAGGGCTCAAGGTGGACGAGATCGAGCTGACGCATCACCACCGGGACCAGGCGTGCGGCGCCCACGCCCTGGTGGCGGCCGGGGCGAGACTCAAGGTGCCCGCGACCGAGCGGGCCTACGTCGCCAACGTCGCCGCCTACTGGCAGGACCCCAAGACCCGCTGGCACCTCTACAACCAACACCCCCATCACCTGATGCTGGCCGAGCCGGTCCCGGTCGACGGCGCGGTTGCCGACGGGGACACGTTTGCCTGGGGGCCGGCGGCGATCACCGTCCTGGCCACCCCCGGCCACACCGACGGCTCGGCGAGCTACGCCGTCGAGGTGGACGGCAAGCGGACGGTGTTCTCGGGCGACGCGATCTACGACGAGGGGCGGATCTGGGAGCTTCATAGCCTGCAAAAGGGGACCGTGACCAGCGACTACCACGGCTTCCTCGGCGCCCGGCCGCAACTGGTGCGGAGCCTCGAGCGGATCAAGGCCGCCCGGCCCGACCGGCTGGTGCCCTCGCACGGCCGGATCATGGACGCCCCGGGGCGGGCCATCGACGCGCTGGTGCGGCGGCTCGAGCTGTGCTACGACAAGTACGTGGCGATCTCCGCCCTGCGGCACTATTTCCCCAAGATGTTCGCCGACTACGCCGGCCGGAAGGACCACATGCCGATCCGCCCCGGCAAGCCCGTCCCGGACTGCCTCCGCCACTTCGGCACGACCTGGATGCTCGTCTCCAAGGACAAGGCGGCCTTCGTGATGGACTGCGGCGGGCCGGGCGTGGTCAAGCGGGTCCAGGACCTCTTGGCCAAGCGGGAAATCCGCAGCGTGGAGGGCCTTTGGGTCACCCACTACCACGACGACCACGTCGACGCGATCCCGGCCTTCCAGCAGGCTTTCGACTGCCCCTTGATCACCGACGGCCACGTGGCCGAGGTGATCGCCGACCCGATGGCCTGGCGGCTGCCGTGCATCTCGCCGGGCAAGGCCCGGGTGGACCGGGCCACCAAGGACGGCGAGTCGTGGCCGTGGCACGAGTTCCGCATGACGGCTTATCACCTGCCCGGCCAGACGCTTTACCACTCGGGCCTGCTGGTCGAGTCGGGCGAGCTGAGGATGTTCTTCGCAGGCGACTCCTTCACGATGGCCGGGATCGACGACTACTGCGCCCACAACCGCAACTGGCTCGGCCGGGGCGTGGGCTTCGACCGCTCGATCGAGCTCGTCGAGAAGCTCCGGCCTACCCACCTCTTCAACTGCCACGTGGACCTGGCCTTCGACTTCACCCCGGAGGAGTGCCGGTTCATGCGGGCGAGCCTGGCCGAGCGGGAGAAGCTTTACGGCGAGCTTTTCCCGTGGGATCACCCCAACTACGGGATGGACGAGCCCTGGGTCCGCTGCCACCCCTATGAGCAGAGCTCGGCCGCGGGCTCTAGCGCCGAGTTCCGCGTCGTGATCACCAACCACTCGGCCGCTCCGCGGAAGGCCGCCTGCCGGGCGGTGCTTCCCCGGGCCTGGGGCGGCGGGACTACACCCTGGACCGGGGCCGAAATCCCGGCGAAGAAGGACGGCCAGTTGCGACTATCCTTCCGCCTCCCCGCGGACGCCAAGCCGGGCCGCTATGTGATCCCCGTCGACGTCCGCTACCACGACCGGCTCTTGCCCCAGTTCACCGAGGGGATCGTGGTGGTTTGACGCCGCACGCCTTCGGCGTGGCGGCTAAACGCCCCCAGGAAACGAGTGCAACTTCCGTTTAGCGGGGCCGCTTGCGGCCCGCGGCCTTCCGCCGGCCAGACCCGGCCACAAGTGGCCGGGCTAAACGATCGGCGCCGGCATTTGACGTACATCGCCGGACTACTTGCCGAGCGACGCGAACGCAATCGACTGCAACTCGCGGCGCATTTCCGATCCGTCGGCGTTGGGCAATCCCACCCGCTGGATCAAGAGGACCACGAACAGGTCCTTCGTCGGGTCGATCCAGCCCTGGGTGCCGAAGGCCCCGCCGTGGCCGTAGCTTCCCCGGGAAAGGGGCTCGGTGATCCCCGCCGGCGAGCGGACCACGGCAAACCCGAGCCCAAAGCCCATGCCCGAGGTGAAACCGGTCGAGAGCTCGCCGGTCTGGAGCCGGGTCATTGCGGCGATGCTCGCCGGCGAAAGGACCTTCGTGCCCTCCAGCGACCCGCCGCCCAGCGTCATCCGATAGAACCTGGCCAGGTCGGCGGCCGTCGAATAGAGGCCGCCGGCGGGAATGGGATACTTGGCGCCCGCGGGCGGGCCGAGGATGGCGCTCTTCGCGGGCACCAACTTCCCTTGCTCGACGGCGTAGGTCACGGCGATCCGCGCCGCTTGGGCGGGCTTCGGATAGAAACAAGTATCGACCATCCCCAGCGGCCGGAAGACCCGCTCCTCGAGGAAAGCCTCATAGGACTGGCCGGACGCCACTTCGATGATTCGCCCCAGGGTGTCGATGCCCACGTTGCAGTAGGCCCACTTCGTCCCCGGCTCGAAGTCCAGCGGCCGCTTGGCAAAGGCCCGCACCGCCTCGGCGAGCGTCCGGTCGCGCTTCAGGTAGAGATCGGCCAGCTCGGGCGGCAGCCCGCCGGGCATGCCCGAGGTGTGCGTCAAGAGGTCGCGGACGGTGATCGGCCGCGACGGCTTCGCGAGAATCACGCCCTCCTTGGAACGCTTGAGGACGACCTGGATGCCGCGGAACTCGGGCAGGTGCTTTTCGACCGGGTCCTCGATCGAGAGCTTTCGCTCGTCGACCAGGATCATGATCCCCGCGGCCGTGATCGGCTTGGTCATCGAGGCGATGCGGAACATCGTGTCGGGCTGCATCGGGGCCTTGGCGGCCAGGTCCCGGTAGCCGACCGCTTCCAGGCTTACGACCCGGTCGCGCCGGCCGACCAGCGTCACCGCGCCGGCGATCTCGCCCCGGTCGACGAACTGCTGCATGCGGGGGCGGATCGCGGCGAGCCGGGCCGGGTCGAGCTCGGCCCCCACGGCCGCGGCAACCCACCCAAACAACGCCAGCAGGGCAACAACGACAATTCGCTTTTCTCGTCCCATCGGTCTCTCTCCTGCGGCCACTTCGGAAGACGGCTCCTCGGACCAATCGACGGGGAGCCGCTGCCGATTATCCAGGACCCGGAGGTAAGGAACAAGACGACCCGGGACGCTTCCGTTTCGCCGCAACGCCGGAGGCGTGCGGCCGCGGGGCCTCCCCCGGCTGCCCCTGCCGTGCCCCCGCTGGGGCTGGAAGCGAGGGGTTCGGACCCGGCGGACGGCGGGGCGACCGCGCCGCCCCAGGGAGGCGGCAGCGGGTTTTCCGCGCCGCTCCCTGCGCGCCGCTGGACGGGCCGGCGCCGGTATGGTTTACTGATACCTGGGCCGCTTTCGAGCCACCGGCTCCAACAGCGGCTCCCCACTGCGCGCAAGCAGAGACTTTGACAGCAGGAGATCATTATGTCCACTCTCACCCGTCGCGACTTCCTCGCGGGGCTGACTGCTACGGCGGGCGTGGCCACCTTGGCCGGACCTCTCACCTGGGCGGCCGAGAGCCAGGCCAAAGTGAAGAAGGGGACCGACCCGGTCAAGTTGGGCCGCAGCGGCCTGGAAACGACCGTGCTGGGAATCGGCACCGGCACGGTCAGCGGCAGCCAGCAGCGGGCGTTGGGCCAGCAAGGGTTCACCAAGCTCGTGCGCCACGCGCTGGACCGCGGCATCCGCTACGTCGACACCGCCGACTCGTACAAGACCCATCCCATGGTCTGCAAGGCCCTGCAAGGGGTCCCCCGCGAAAAGTACTTCATCCAGTCGAAGTCGGGGCAAAAGCGTGCGGAGGGGATGAAGGCCGACATCGAGCGGTTCCGCAAGGAATTGAACACCGACTACATCGACTCCCTGCTGATGCACGCGATGTTCAAGGGGGGCTGGCCCACCGACATGCGCCCGGTGATGGACGTGCTGCGGGAGGCCAAGGAGAAGGGCCGGATCCGCGCGATGGGCTTCTCCTGCCACGGCTGGGAGCCGCTGGAGGCATCCCTGGAAACCGACTGGCCCGACGTCCAATTGGTGCGGATCAATCCCTTCGGCGACAAGATGGACGGCTCGCCGGAAAAAGTCGCCGCGGTGGTCAAGAAGGTGCACGAGCGGGGCCGCGGCATCATCGGCATGAAGATCTACGGCGAGACCGGCTTCGGCAGCAAGGAAAAGCGACTGGAGTCGCTCAAGTACGTGCTCGGGCTGGGCTGCGTCGACTGCTTCACGATCGGATTCACCAGCACCGAGCAGCTCGACGAGACCTTGGAGCTGATCGAGCAGGCGTCGGCGTAGCGGGCCGACAGATGCTGACCGTCCTCGACGACCGGCAGGTGCGGAAGCTGCACGAGGCCTCGCTGGAGATCCTCGGGACGATCGGCGTGCACGTGCCGCACGAAGAGGCACGGGGGCTATTGCGTCAACACGGTGCGGCGGTCGACGACGCCACCCAGCTCGTGCGGATTCCCGAGGAGTTGGTCGCCCGCTGCCTCCAGTCGGCCGGCAAGCGCTTCACGATCTACGGACGGGACCGCGCGCGGAAGGCCGAGTTCGGCGTGGGCCGGCGGAACTACAACACCAGCGCGGGCCAGGCGCTCTGGCTGGAGGACGCCCCCCGGCGACGCTACGCCGCGCTGGACGACGTGGCCACGGCGTGCCGCCTGGCCGATGCCCTGCCGTGGATCAACGTCGTCGGCGCGATGGCCGACCCGCACGAGCTGCCCGTCGAGTACCGCTGCGTCGCCGTGGCCGCGGAGCTGGTGAAACACACCACCAAACCGATCACCTTCTGGTTCCACGACCGGGCCTCGGCGCGGTTCCTGCTGGAGCTTTTTTCGATCGTGGCGGGGAGCCAGGAGGAGGCGATCCGCTACCCGGCGGCGTTTCCGCTGTTGGAGCCGATCAGCCCGCTGCGGTTCCCCCGCCACGGCGTAGACTTGCTCTTCGAGACTTGCCGCCACCGGCTGCCGGTGCCGATCGGCCCGATGGCCCAGACGGGGGCAACGGCCGTGGGGACGCTGGCCGGGACGCTCGCCCAGGAAAACGCCGAGATCCTGGCCGGCGTGTGCATCGTGCAGTTGATCGGACCCGGCACGCCGGTATGCTACGGCGGCATCCCGCACGTGTTCGACATGCGGACCACGCAACTGGTCTTCGCCGGGCCGGAGCAGGCGCTCATGTCGGTGGCCATGGCGCAGATGGGCCGGTTCTACGAGCTGCCGGTCTACGTCAACGTGGGCCTGACCGACAGCAAGCTCCCCGACGCCCAGGCCGGGCTGGAAGCGGGTATCACCCTGGCCTGCGGGGCCCTGGCCGGGGCCGACATCTTCGGGCACTTCGGCATCTCGGGCGTCGACCAGGCCGCCTCGCTGGAGATGCTCGTGATGCAGCACGAAACAATCGGCTACGTCGAGCGGATCCTCCAGGGAATCGAGATCGACGACGAGAAGCTGGGCCTGGAGGTGCTCGCCCGGGGCCGGGACGCGGGGTCCTTCCTGGCCGAGGAGCACACGGTGCGGCACTTCCGCCGGGAGCTCTGGTTTCCGCAACTCTTGGACCGCCGCTACTTCGACGCCTGGGCGGCCGACGGCGCCAAAGACATGCTCGCCCGCTGCCGGGAAACGAGAGACCGCCTCCTCCGCGAGCACGTCCCCGCGCCGCTTGACGACGCTACCCGCCGGGCCGTCGACCGGCTGGTCGCCGACGCCAAGCGACATCTCGTGAAGGGGTAGCTTCGTGGAGCAAGGAGGGAGGGTATGGACGAACCAAGGAGAGCGGGCCAGAGCATGGCCCGGCTGTAGACAGCAGTCCTCCGGCGGGCGTACAATCACAGTTCTTGAGGAGGATAGCAGGCGTCGCGGTCGTGCTCCTTGCCTTGGCTGGCTGCTGGCGTGAGCCGGGACAGCCCCCAACGCTCGTCGAAGTCGTCTCGAACCCATCAGGAGAAGCCCGATGTCCTCGAATGAAGCCTTCGAAGAGGGTTACGATGCCTACTGGGCACGGCTGGACCCGGACGACAATCCGTACCAGCCCGGCACGCCCGAACGGCTGGCCTGGGACGAAGGCTGGTCGCAGGCCCAACTCGAAGACAACGAGGAAACGGCGGAGCCGGGCGCGTGAACGGGCGGAGAAGCCGCGTAGCCGCCGCGCGTCGAGCCGGTGTGCCGAGCGGGCAAGTGGCCCGATCTTTCCTCGGTGCGGCAGGAGCGCCGCGGGCGTGCACCCTGAGTACTCCGGCAGATGGGGTCTGGATCGCCTCCGGACGGGGTGTTACAATGAAACCAGATGAATCGCTGGAACAAGGCACCGACAGCGATAACGTGTTGGCGTGGATAGGTGAGGTGGAGCATGCAGACATACCGTATAGAAGCAACAGTCCCAACGGACGGAACGCTCACGATCACAGGATTGCCTTTCCAAGCAGGCGATAAGGTCGAAGTCGTCGTGCGTAGCTGCAAGGAGGAACAGAAGCACCATGAGCCCTATCCCCTCCGCGGCAAGCCGATCCGGTATACGGATCCATTCCAGAGCGTTGCCGAAGGCGAGTGGGAAGTCTTGAAATGATTGTACTTGACACGCACATCTGGGCCTGGTGGACGACTTTCACCGCGATCCGGTGGACCAGATCGTCGTGGCCACGGCCAGGGTCCACCGCTGCCCGCTAGTCACGTCGGACAACCGGATCCTACGCTATCCGCACGTTGAGACCGTAGCATAAGGGGTAGCCCAGGAAAAAGCCCCAAGCACCCGCCGCTGCCGACTGCTGAAGCGGTGCCGCGGCTCTCACCTGGGGAGTTGGCGGCGTTTCGTGCCTGGTTTGTGAAGTTCGATGCGAGCCTGTGGGATCGGCAATTCGAGGACGATGTCGCGGCGGGCCGTCTGGATCGGCTCGCCGAGAAAGCGCTCCGCGATCTCCGCGAAGGGCGCTCTACCCGTCTATGAGACGCGGGGCGAGGGCGTCTGAGCCGCGAGGCTGGGAAGCTGGCGGAAGCGCAAGCCACACCGCCCAGCGCGGCCCTTCTCATTCATCCTTCAGCCTTCCTCCTTCCTCCTTCCTCCTTATCCGGGCCTCGTCATCCGCCAGGGGTCGAGGGCCTCGTCGAGCTTCTCTTCGGGGAGGATTTGCTTCTCGCGGCAAAGCTGGCGGATCGTCTTGCCCGACTGAAAGGCCTCCTTGGCCAGCTCGGCCGCCTGCTGGTAGCCGATGTAAGGGTTCAGGCCCGTCACCAAGGAAAGGCTCTTCTCGACCGCCGCCTGGCACGCCTCGGGGTTGGCCTCCATCCCTTCCAGGCAAAGCTCGGTGAGGGCCTTCGTGGCGGAGGCCAGGAGGCGGACGCTCTCCAGGGTCGCGTGGGCCATCACCGGCATCATCACGTTCAGTTGGAACTGCCCGCCGGCCGCCCCGCAGAAGGCCACGGTCTGGTCGTTGCCCATCACCCGGGCCGCCGCCTGCATCAGGCTCTCGCACATCACCGGGTTGACCTTGCCGGGCATGATCGAGCTGCCCGGCTGGAGGTCGGGGAGCCTGATTTCATAGAAGCCGCACCGCGGGCCGGAACCGAGCCAGCGGAGGTTGTTGGCCACGCCGAACAGGCTGACCGCCACGGCCCGCAACTGCCCGTGGCACTCGACCAGCCCGTCCCGCTGGGCGTTGGCCTCGAAGTGGTTGGCCGCTTCGACCAGGGGAATGCCGGTCTCGGCGGCGAGGATTTCGGCGACCCGCTGGCCGAACTGGGGGTGGGTGTTGAGCCCGCTGCCGACAGCGGTGCCGCCCACAGGGAGCTCGAGCACGGCCGCCAGGGCCCGACGGGCCCGTTGGACCGACAGCTCCAATTGCCGCGCCATTCCGCCGACCTCCTGGCCCAGGCTGAGCGGCGTGGCGTCGGCCAGGTGGGTGCGGCCGATCTTCAGCACCCCTTGCCACTGGGCCGCCTTTTCCTGGAGCACCTGCGTGGCGCGGACCAACGCGGGGATGAGCGACCGCTGGATTCCCAGGGCCACGGCCAGGTGAATCGCCGTGGGAAAGACGTCGTTGGTGCTCTGGCCGAGGTTGACGTGGTCGTTGGGATGGATCGGCTTGGGGGCCTGGAAGCGGTCGCCGCCGGCCAGCTCGATGGCCCGGTTGGCGATCACCTCGTTGGCGTTCATGTTGCTGGAGGTGCCGGAGCCGGTCTGGTAGACGTCGATGGGGAACTGGTCGTCCAGTTTGCCCTCGGCGACCTCGCGGCAGGCGGCCAGGAGGGCGTCGACCTGGCGGTCTGTGAGGGGCCGTTTACCCGAACCCGTCAGCCGACCCAGCTCCTTGTTCGCCATCGCGGCCGCCCATTTGACCAGGCCGAGGGCGTGGATCAAGGCCGGCGGGAGGGTCTGGCCGGAGATGGGGAAATTCTGGACGGCGCGGTGGGTTTGGGCCCCGTAATACGCCCGGGTGGGGAGGCGGACCTCGCCCATCGAGTCGCGTTCGATGCGGGAATCGTCCATGGCGGACTCCAGGATCACGTTCTGCGGCGGTCGCTTGGGCGGCGTTAGTCGATTAGCGCCGCCCGTAGCCACCTCACGAACGGTTCAACGACACTCTGTTGCGCGTCGAGATAGCGATAGGTAATCGCTTGTCCCAGGGGCCTGCCGGGCTCCTCTTGGATAGCCAACCAGGAGTGAATCCGCGCCTTGCAGCGATGGGCGGTCCGGAACCGTCGCAAGTTGTCCGGAATGCTGTCGAGGAACTCATCGACGCGCGGCAACAGACCGTCGCTTTCGGGAACGAGAAACGCGACGAAATCCTCCAGCATGCCCGGCAGACGATTGTCGGGCATGAGCCAAACGCCAAATCGCACGCCGGGCGAGACAGTCAAGATTGTTCCCTCGGGGTGAGGCTGCTTGGGAACGGCAGCGCAACCGGCCTGGGACAGACGGTAGGATAACAGCTGCCATCGTTGGGGGAGGTTCTCGTCGGCGTCGAGAATCACGGCCAATCGCTCGCGGTCGCTGGCCTTAAGCTCCACGGGAATAGACTCCAGGAGTTCCGTGTAGCCGCCTTTGCGAGCGACGTCGAAGGTCTTGGGAATGCCATGGGCATCGCGAAGCGCATAGACGACATGCTCATCATCGCGGCCTTCGACGAGCAAGAGTCTTGGCATCGCCACTACCGCACCTCGATTCCGTCGCGCGTCACGATGGAAAGCTCTTGCTGTGTGAAGGTCACCGCCTGATGGGTCTCTCCCTTCCTTTCCAGGCGGATAAGAACCGCCTCCGCTTCTTCCTCCTGCGATGCCGCTGTCTGGAACGCTTCGACACAATCCCACGAGTGTGTGGTGGCGAACACCTGCACGTCCCGCAGTTTTGCCACCCCCAAAATGAAGCGCCAGAGTTCCGGGAGCAGTGTGTAATGGATGCCGTTCTCGATCTCGTCAATCAGCAGCATGCGCGCCCCTGGACGGGGGAGGCTATCGGAAAAGAACGTGAGCTGGCGTCCTGGGCCATTTCCCGATTCCTCGCCATACGCTGCGGACTCCAAAGCCAAGGCGACCTGGAAGACGCGAACCATGCCGTCACCGAGGCTTTTCAAGGCGAGGGGCCCTGTCCCCGGAAGCCACGCGATAAACATTCGGTCCTGATCGCCTCTCGGATGTTTCACGCCCCCGATCTTCTCAACGGGGGCGACGATCCTCAAGCACTCCTTCACCCGCTCCTCAGCTTGGCGGAGGGTAACGGCATCCCACTGCTGAGCCATAACCCGGCTATTCACTCCTTGCGGCACAACGAAAGGGGGCGTCGGGGGTGTTGGATACGACCGCGCAAACCTCCTGTGATATCGAGACAAGTCCAGCACAGTCAGGGAATACGTGTACTGATCCCCCTGGAAAACACTCAACACATAAGGCACCCGGGGATCCTCGACAGGTTCGCGTTGTGCGAAGCGGAAATAGGGGCCCTCGCCCTCGACGTACAACCCCACGGAACCGGCTTTGCCCACCGGATCAAGCTGCAGCCGGAGCGCCCAGGAGTCAAGGATCTGGATGGCGCCGAGTTCGTCCACGTCTCCTTCCATTCGTTGTCGTTTGCAGGCACCAATCCGGATTGCGCCCTCTTGGCCCACTTGCGCCTGTCCACCGTGAAACAGCGCTTGGAGGTCGACGAAGGGCTGTCGCGACTCTTCGAGTGGCTCACCCCCCACCAGGACTTCATCGCGCTCGTACAGAAGGTTCGCGATGACCGCCGGGTGGCCGCCGGTTGCGTAGAGTCTCAGTGCCTCAAGCAGCATGCTCTTGCCCACGTTGTTCCGGCCAACGACGAGGTTGACCCGGCCCAATTGCTCGATCCGCAAATGGGAGAATGTGCGAAATCGCTCGATCTCGAAACTGCGAAGCACAGTACCCCCCTTTTTTAGGGAGAACGATCACAAGCCAGACGGCCAGCGCGAGAACTCACCCGACCAGTATACCCCTGGGAGAACTATTCGGGAATGAGCGTGAGCTTCCAGAGTGCCATCCGAGATCGCAACGCTCTCGTCGGGAAATTGGTTGGGCGATACCAGATCTGCCGAGAACGCGAGAATGCGCTTGTCCGCAATCCGTCTAATATCGGGGAACCGTCCCCCCCGATATGCAAGACGGTCCCAATCGTCGAGGGAGGCGCAAACGCTATAATAAGAGTGCGACCGGCGCACTCGGTCGGGCCGTCAGTGGGGTTGCTTGCAGGAGCCGAGCTATGGAAGAACTCAAGAAACAGGTCCGTCGGGCCCAGTGGTGGCTGGGCGTGCAGCGGTTCTTGGGTGCGCTGGGCTGGTGCCTGTTCGGCACCCTGCTGGTCGCGCTTGGGCTGATCGTCGTGGACAAGTTCCGGCCCCTGGGGGTCGAGGCGTGGGTCTGGCCCGCGGGCGCCGCCGGGCTGGGCCTGCTGGCCGCGGCAGCCTGGGCCCTGTTCACCGGCCGGGGCCCGATCGACGCGGCCATCGAGATCGACCGCCGCTTCGGGCTGAAGGAGCGGGTCTCCAGCAGCCTCGCCATGTCGGACCAGCAGCGGACCAGCGAGATCGGGGTTGCGCTGGTCGACGATGCGATCGATCGGGTCGGGCGGATCGAGGTCCGCGAGCATTTCGGCGTCTCTGGCGGCCGCCAACTGCTCCTGCCCTTGATCCCGGCCGTTGCCGCCCTGTTGGTCGCTCTCCTGGTCAACCCGGCGACGCAGCAGGCCGAAGGAAAGACCGACCTCGAGGCGGCCAAGAAGCAGATCGAAACGGTGACCAAGAGCCTGCAAATGGGCCTCGCCGAGCAGCGGCAGAAGGCCCAAAAAGAGGGGCTCGAGAAGGCCCAGAAGCTGCTCCTGGAGCTCCAACGGCAGCTCGATCAGCCGGACCCCAAGCTGGCGGAGGACAAGAAGGAGAAGATGATCCAGCTCAGCGACCTGAAGAAGCAGATCGAGCAGCGGAGCCGGGAGCTGGGCGGGGCGGAAGCGGTGCAGAAGCAGTTGGAGCAGCTCAAGGACATCGAAAAGGGCCCGGCCGACAAGCTCCTCGAAGCGCTCAGCCAGGGGAACTTCAAGAAGGCCAAGGAGGCCCTGGACAAACTCAAAAACGACCTGGCCAACGGCAAGCTCTCCGACAAGGACCTCAAGGACCTGGCCAACCAGATCGAGAAGATGCAGCAGAACGTGGAGAAGCTGGCCAACGCCCATCGCGAGGCCGTCAAGGACATGGAGAAGCGGATCGCCGAGCTCCGCCAGGAGGGAAAGGCCGACGAGGCCAACAAGCTCGAAGAGCAATTGATGAAACTCCAGGCCCAGCTCCCGCAGATGACCCAGCTCCAGAAAATGGCGGACAAACTGAACAAGTGCGGGCAGTGCATGAAGGCGGGGCAGGTCACCGAGGCCGCAGCGGCGCTCCAGCAGTTCGAGGGGGACCTGAAAGACCTCCAGCAGCAGCTCCAGGAATTCAAGCTGATGCAGGACGCGCTGGAGCAGTTGGCCCAGGCGCAGCAGCAGATGATGTGCCCGATGTGCGGCGGGGCCGGCTGCAAGAACTGCGGCAAGCCGGGAATGGGGATGGGCGAGGGTCGCGGGACGGGGCCGCGGCCGCTCGAGGAAGGCGACGCCAGCACGTACGACACCCGCGCCCGCACCAAGGCAAACCCGGGGGCCGCGGACGTCGTGGGGCGGGTCGAGGGACCCAACGAAAAAGGGGACGCCAGCGTCCAGTGGTCCCCCGAGGCCAGCAGCGGGATCGGACAGGAGGCCGATCCTTTGACCGACCTGCGCATCCCCCGCAAACACCGGGAGCACTCCCGCGACTACTTCGATCGCGTCCGCAAAGGGGAATAGCGGGGAGTTGCCCGCCGCTCACTTGCCGGCAAGTCGGCGGGGAATGGTGAACGTGTAGAGGGAGACGACCGCCCCGACCGACATCAGGCTCCAAGGCGCCCATTCGTAGGGGACGATTTCTCTCTGCGGTCCCGCTTTCGTCTCGCTGCTTGCCCGCCAATCGCTGGGCGACTCCACGGCCACCCGCTTCTTGAGGACGAACTTCTGCACGGCCAGGCACTCTGCGCCCACGATGCAGGTGAACAGCCCCAGGGCCAGGAACAAGCATCGCCACATGATCGAACCCTCCGCGGTTTTGGGAAGGATACCGCCGCTTTGGGTGGTGAGGTGCGTGGGGGCGGTCTAGTGTTGTTGATCGACGCGCGGCCTGGTTCGACTCCAGAGGGGAGGGTGGGTTGGGCCAGGTTTGGGAGCCAACTCGGTGCGGTGGCGCCGGACTTTCCAGAGAGCGGTTTGACAAGGGAAGTCCGGCCTGTGCGAACGGGAGAAGCCGCGGCCGCGGCTGTTCTCGTTCACGGCGGCTCATGGGTCTCGGCTTCTTTCCACAGTCTGGAGGGGCGGGTACAAACTGTGGCGGATCCCCGCCCTCGCCCGCTGCCACCGATGGCCCCACCCTTCTGGGGAGGCCGCGGCCACGGAGGACTCCTTCTGGGCTGACGCATTTGAGGGTCAAACAGGAGATTCGGGGGCCGGCGCGGGAATCTGCGGTGGAAAGCGCGATCGTGCCGAGGAGGTCATGAATAACGACGTGCCAAGGGGCCGATTCTATTGCTGGGGAAAACTGTGGCAGAAAGGTTGTTCCCCTCTCACCAACGCCCTATAATCGGATAGACGGGATTGTAGGGGCAGTCCCGGGAACCGCACCGCGGGCTTCAGGAGCCAAGGACCTTGTCGGAAAAACCGAGACTTTTGGTGATCGCCGAGTCCCGGGAAGAGGCCGACCAGTTTCTGGGCCGCATTGCCGACGGCTACGAGGTCCTCGTCACCCAGGACGCCATTCTCGCTTTGGACCTCATGGCCCGGGAATCCTTTGCCGGCGTCTACGTCACCCCCCATCGCCTCCGCGAGGCCGTGGAGATCGGCCGCCTCTTGGAAAATGAGCACATCCTGCAAGGGATGCCCGACGCCGTCGTCCTCCTCAATAGCGAGAACACGATCCTCTGGGGCAATGGCCGGCTGGGGGATTGGAGCGGCCGGGCCAACGTCGTCGGGGGCAATTTCTACGCCGTCCTGGGGAGTCCCGAGATCCTCGGGCCCGACTTCTGCCCCTTCCACACGGCCCTGGCCACGGGCGCCCCGACCAGCTCCACGCTGCGGACCGAGGACAACCGCTACTACCAGATCCACGTCGCCCCGGCGCGGCACGCGGCGGAGCCGGCGAAGTATCTGATCGTCACCGTTCGCGACATCACCGTCGAGCAGCAGCAGCAGCACAAGTTGGCGGCGATCCACCAGGCGGGCATGGAGCTGGCCAACCTGACCCCCGACGAATTGCTCCACATGACGGTCGAGGAGCGGATCGATCTGTTGAAGTCGAACGTCCTCCACTACACCAAGGACCTGCTCAAGTTCGACGTCGTCGAGATCCGCCTGTTGGACCAGAAGACCGGCCGGCTGGAGCCGCTGCTCTCGGTGGGAATGGAGCCGGAGGCCGCCGGCCGCGAGCTCTATGCCCAGCCGCAGGACAACGGCGTGACCGGGTTCGTGGCCGCCACGGGCAAGAGCTACCTCTGCGAGGACACGAGCGAAGACCCCCTCTATCTCCGCGGGGCCAAGGACGCCAAGAGCTCGCTGACCGTCCCCCTGGTGCTGCACGACGAGGTCATCGGCACGTTCAACGTGGAGAGCCCCGAGCCGCGGGCCTTCACCGAAAGCGACCTCCAGTTCCTCGAAATCTTCACCCGCGACGTCGCCGTCACGCTGAACACGCTCGAGCTCCTCGTGGCCGAGAAGGCCAGCGCCGCGGCGGCCAGCGTCGAGGCGATCCACAGCGCCGTCGCGCTGCCGGTCGACGAGATCCTCAACGACGCGGTCAACGTGATGGAGCGCTACATCGGCCACGAGCCCGAGGTCGTCGAGCGCCTCCAGCGGATCCTCCGCAACGCCCGCGACATCAAGCAGGTCATCCAGATGGTCGGCCAGAAGATGGCGCCGGCCCAGGCGTTCCTCCAGCCGCCCCAGGTGGAGCGGGACGCGCTGCGCGGCCGCCAGGTCCTCCTGGTCGACGAGGACAGCGGAGTCCGCGGCGCGGCCCACGCGCTGCTGGAGCGGTGCGGGTGCACGGTGGAAACCGCCCCCGACGGCGCCCAAGCCATTTACATGGTCCGCAACGTGATGGGCCAGGGGGGCTACGACGCCATCCTCGCCGACATCCGCCTGCCCGACATGAGCGGCTACCAGCTCATGCTCAAGCTCCAGGAAATCATGGACGTGGAGCCGCTCCCCTTGATCCTCATGACCGGGTTCGGGTACGATCCCGGCCACTCGCTCGTCAAGGCCCGGCAGGCCGGCCTGCAAGCCGTCCTCTACAAACCCTTCCGGCTGGACCAGTTGCTCAGCACCGTGGAGCAGGTGGTCTCGGCTCCTCGGGCGGTGGGCCAGGCGTGAGCGGACTCATGCTCGTCCCCGTCTTGTTCGCCCTGCTCGGTCACGGCTTCCTCTGGGTCGCCCTCGTCAACCGGAGCCACGGCACGGCGATGCCCCACTCGCTGTGCAAGCCACTGACGGTGGCGATGTTCGCCCTGGCGGGCGGGATTCCCCTGGGCTTCGCCGCGGGACTGGCCACCGCCGGCCTCAATCCGCTCGACGGCCGCGACTGGCTGGAACTCCCCTGGCCGGTCATCCTCTACGCCCTGGTGTGCTTCGGGTGCGGGCTCGCGGCCTTCACAGCTTGGGTGCGGCGATGGGTCTTCTTCCGGCCCCCGGCAATCCAGCGCTTCGAGCACGGCCGCCGCCTGGAAATGCCTCCCCCGACCGGCAGCCCCGGCCGGCACGGGCCGCGGCAGTCGTGGTTGGCTCGCCTGCCGGGGAACGAAATCGGACAGTTGGAGGTCGTCGAGCGGGGATTGCAGTTGCCGCGGCTCCCCCCGGCGCTCGACGGCCTGACCGTCCTCCTGCTGGCCGACCTGCACTTCACCGGCCGGGTCGCCAAGGAATACTTTCAGGAGTTGGTGAGGGCCTGCAACGCGCTCGGGCCGGACCTGGTCGCGATCGCCGGCGACCTGATCGACGACGACGCGTACATCGCCTGGGTCCGGGACACGGTGGCGGGGCTGGTCGCGCCCGGCGGCGTGTACTTCGTCCTGGGCAACCACGACAGCCGGCACGACGCCGCGCGGCTCCGCCGCGCGCTGGTCGACGGCGGCCTGGTGGACTTGGGGGGGCGTTGGGAGGAAGTCGAGATTCGCGGGCAGCGGATCGTTCTTGCCGGAAACGAGCTCCCTTGGTTCTCGCCCGCCGCGGATTTTCACGGGGCCCCGCCTCCATCCTCCCGCGGCGGACCGCCGAGGATCCTGCTGGCCCACAGCCCGGACCAACTTCCCTGGGCGCGGGCCCGGCAGGTCGACCTCTTGCTCGCCGGCCACTCCCACGGGGGGCAGATCCAGCTTCCGCTGGTGGGCCCGGTGTTTGCTCCCAGCCGCTGGGGCCTCCGCTACGTCTACGGGGTCTACGACGTGCCGCCGACCGTCCTGTGCGTCACCAGGGGCGTTTCCGCCAAGCTCCCGATCCGCTGGCATTGTCCGCCCGAGGTGGTAATGCTCACGCTCTACACCGGCCTGCGGACGCCTCGGGCTTGCGTCGCGGGGCTTCAGGGCGGAGAACCGGCGGCCCTGGAAGCCACCTCGTAGGGCGGGACGCAGTCGTTCGCAGTCGGAGCGCCGGGAACGACTTGCCGGAGGCCGTGCTAGTCGCCGTTGCCGCGTTGGGAGGGCAGGATTGCCGGGCTGGCGGCGCCGCGGGCCTCGCGGACCACCGCCAGCACCCGCTGGCCTTCCGCCAGGTTGCTTCCCGGAGACGGGACGACCAGGTCTCCCTCGGAGAGCCCCTGGGTGACCTCGGCCAATTCGTCGTTGAGAATGCCGAGGGCAACGTCCTGGATCCGGATACGGCCGTCGCGGAAGGCGTAGAGCTGCCAGCCGCCGTCCGGCCCGCGGAAGAGGGCCGGGCGGGGGACCACCAGGGCATCCGGCTTGGTGGCCGTCTGGACCCGCACGCGAACCCGGTAGCCTACCCCGAGGTTCCTTTCCGCAAGCAGCCGCGCGAGGTCCTTGGGATCGAAGCGAATGACCACCGTGACTCGCTGCTGCTCGACGCCCAGCGAGCTGACCTTGGTGAAGCCGGCCGGATAGATCCGATCGACGATGCCCCGGGCGGAAGGGGAGCCGATGGCCGGGCCGTAGATCTCGACCGGGTCCTTCGGCTTCACGTTGACGACGTCCACGCTGAGCACGTCGGCCTCCACCTCCATCCGCTCCAGGCTGCCGATCTCGAGGAGTTTCGTTCCCCCCGCCAGATACCCCTCGTCGCGGACGAAACGGCGCAGTACGACGCCATCGACGGGGCTGGTCATCGTGCCGCGCTTCTGGTTCAGCCGGGCCTGGTCGAGCCGCACCAGGGCCTCGGTCAGTTGCTTCTCCTGGACCGCCTTGCCGAGCCCCTTGCGGTCGATGTATTGCTGGACCATCTCCGGCATCAAGTCGGTGGCTGCCTGGAGGGAGAGCATCGCGGCGTGGATGAAGAAGTCCTGCCAGTAGTCGACCTCGCCCTGCACCTCCTGGAGCCTGGCCCGGTCGAGGTCGTCCTCCGACACCCCACCCTTCGAGAACGACTTCTCGACGCGCTTGCGCTGGGTCTTCGCATATTCCTTCTGCGCCTCGCCCGCCTGGATCCGCTTCTCGGAAGCCTTCACGGTGGCGCCGGTCGATTCGACGTACTTCCTGGCCTGCTTCAGGCCCGTCTCCTCGACGGAGGTATCGCCGCTTTGGCGGATCGCTGCTTGCAGCCGCTCCACGGCGGCCTCGGCCTCGCGGACCGCCAGGTCCAGGTCGATGGGCACGAATTGGGCGACGACCTGGCCGGCCTTCACCGGCGTGCCTTCGACCAGGGGAATCGCCTCGATGCGACCGGCGGCGGGCGTGGAGAGCACGTAGGTTTCCGGCAGCCGGGTGACGGCCCGCTCGTCGACCGATTCCACGATCCGGCCGATCCTCGCCGGGACCGCCTCGACCCGAAGTGCCGGCGAGAACCACGCGGCCACCAGCCAAATCGACACGGCCGCAACCACCGCCGCGGCAGCCAGCAGGCGAACGTTTGCTTTCATCGTCCGGTCACTCCTGCGCCTTGAGGGCATCCGGCCAGGCCATCCGGTGGATGGCGCGCTGAACGAACATGTGGGCAACCAGGCCGAACATCACGGCCAGCACCAGGGTCCAGAGCCAGGTGCCGGTCGTGGCGATGATCGGCAGGCGGAACAGCTCGGTGTTGTAGGCCCAAGCGGTGAACGCGGTGAGAGCGTAGCCCAACGGCATTCCGAGCACCGCCCCGATCAGGGTGATGATCATGCTCTCGCGCAATAGCAGGGTGCCGATCTGCCAGGGCCCGTACCCCAGGACCCGCAGCGTCGCCACCTCCCGCTGCCGCTCGGCCAGGCTCACCAGGGAAGCGTTGAGGATGCTGCCGAAGAACACCACGCCGGCAAAAAAGACCATGATGTCGATCACGACCCACTGGTGCTTGAGCACGGTTTCCTCAATCCCTTGGATGATGTCTTCTCGGGCCCCCACGGCCTGGAGCGCGGGCAGCTCCTTGAGCTGCCGGTCGAGGGCCGCGCGGCGGCCGGGATCGCCGTCCAGCGTCAACTGGACGCCGCTCAGCGCGAACTCCTCGTTCACCAGGCGGTTGAGGTAGTGGAGGTCGGCGTAGACCGAGGTGCCCAGGTAGCTCTCGGCGATCTCGGCCACCGGGACCTCGCAGGCAATCCGGAGTCCTTTGACCGGCTCGATGGTGACGGTGTCGCCGCGGGCGAGGTGCAGGATGTCGGCCAGCGTGCGGGTCATCGCCAGGCCGGCGCGGGGGATGCGAGCGGGCCGCTCCTGGAGGTCGCGGGGGACGGTGAGCTGGGCCCCGGGGACCAACCCGGTGATCGAGCCCTTCTTCTCGTAGGGCCCGTTGCGGAACGTGCAGGCGACGCTCAAGAACGGCTCGGCGCGGTCCACCCCCGGCAGCCGGGCCGCCTCCAGCAGGGCGTCTTCCCCGTGCTCGTCCTTGAAGGTGAGATCGATGTCGCTCCGCAAGACGTGACGGAACTGGAAATCGAGGAAGTAGGTCATGGCGTCGGCCATCATCCATGCGTTGACCAGGACGCTGGCCCCCATCGCCGCGGCGAAGATCCCGGCGAGCGTCCGCACGCGGTTGCGGAGCACGTTGCGGAGCACCATCCGCCAGCCGGAATCGAGCGACTTCCAGAACCACGCGACGCGCTCCAGCAGCACGGCGCCGCCCTGGCGGGGAGCGGCGGGGCGCATCGCCTCCGCCGGCCGGAGCTTCAACACGGCCCTGCTCCCGCGGAGGCTCCCCAGCACCGCGCAGGCGACGCTGATCGCCAGACCGGCCGCGTGGATCCACGGCGAGAACTCGTTCTGAAAATCGGGGAACTGGAAGAACAGCCGGTACAGGCCGGTCATCGCCCCCGCCAGCCAATAGCCCAGCCCGCAGCCCAGCAGTCCGCCCAGGACCCCCACGCTCAAGCCGAGTTTCTCCAGGTGCCAGAACAACTGCCAATCGGAGTAGCCCACCGCCTTGAGCGTGCCGATGGTGGTCCGCTGCTGCTGGGTCAGGCGGGTGAGGAGGACGTTGAGCACCAGGGCGGCCACCGCCAGGAACATCGTCGGCGTGATCGTCGCGAAGGTCTGCAGCCCGCGAATCTCGTTGCTCAAGAAGCGGTTGGAGAACTGCTCTTCCAGCGGCGTGGTGGAAAAGACGCCGTAGGCGGAGAGTATCGTCTCCGCCCGGCGGAGCACCTCCCGCGGATCGCCCCCCCGAGAAGCTTCGAGGCGGCCGAGGACCTGATTGGCCGCCCCGCTGAAGTCGAACACGTCCTCGGCAAACGACTGCTTCAGGTAGAAGACCCCAAAGTGCTTCGGATCGGGCGTGACCCTTCCCGGCCCGAGAAGGTACACGAACTCGCTGGAGATCGCCGTGCCCACAATGAACACTTCCTGCCGGCGGTTGTTCAACAGCAGGTGGATCCACTGCCCGGGGCGAAGCCGGTGATACTGGGCAAACGACTCGCTCACCAGCACCTCGTTCTCCCGGCGGTCGGTGAAGTAACTCCCCCGCCGCAGGACGACGTCGTTGATGATCGGCTGCGGCCGGTCGGGAAGCGAGAGGACGAGCCCGTTAAGCGGCTCGGCCACCTCGGGCAGGTCCACGGCGGCGTAGAACTGGATCCGCGGGCGGATCGCGGCAACCCCGGGCAGCTCGGCCAGCGGGGCCAGCTCCGCCAACGGGACCTTCTTCAGCTCGACGGAAAAGTCGGCCATCCGGCACTGCTCGTAGTAACGCCGCTTCGACTCCGCCAGGTTCACGTAGGCCGACGACAACCCGACAAAACAGGTCACCCCCACCACGATGATGCCCGTGATCGCCAGCAGCATCCCCGCGGCGCCCCTCAGATCGCGTGCCAGTTTCCGGTCCAGCGCGCTCACCAACTGATCTCCTCGGGCGGGACGGGGGTGGGGTTGGCGTGGACCTCGACGATCTGCCCGCTGCGGAGCCGCACCACGCGGTCGGCAACCGGGGCAATCGCCCCATTATGGGTGATGAGCACGATCGTCTTGCCGAGCTTCTCCTTCAGGTCCACCAACAGCCGCAGCACGCGGATCCCGGTGGCAAAGTCCAAGGCCCCGGTCGGCTCGTCGCACAGCAAGAGCAAGGGGTCCTTGGCAATCGCCCGCGCGATCGCCACCCGCTGCTGCTCTCCCCCGGACAACTGCGACGGAAAATGATCCTGCCGATCCTCCAGCTCCACCAGCCGCAGGGCCTCGCTCACGTCCAACGGGCTGCGGCTGATTTCGGTGGAGACCATCACGTTCTCGCGGGCGGTGAGGTTGGGGACCAGGTTGTAGAACTGGAACACGAAACCGACCGTCTCGCGGCGGTATCGCGTCAGCTCGGCGGCCGTAACAGACGTCATGTCCTGGTCGCGGAACCAGACCTTGCCGCTGGTGACTACATCGATACCACCCAAAATGTTGAGGATCGTCGTCTTGCCCGAGCCACTGGGACCCACCATCACCAGGAACTCCCTCTCTTGCACGTCGAGGCAGATGTCTCGAAGTGCCTCCACGGCGACCTCCCCCATCTGGAACCGTTTATGGACCTGTTCCAGGTGAAGAAGCCGTTTGCGGCCGTTGCCGGACGGTGTGGTGCTCATAGCCGCCCTCAATGTCTCCGTAAACCTACTATTCTTGCCAAAATGCCTCTTTCCGTCAACATATGTGGGGGAGGCTACAACTCCCTGGCGGGGATCACGGGCCCGGACTCACCCTCTGGTCGTGGGCCAAAGTCGGCGGTCCAATGGACTGAAGACGTGCGGCACGCCGAAAGACCTTAGGTCCTTCCCGACCCGCTATTGTCGCCGAGCAGGAAGTAATTCGCTTCGCCAGGGGGGCCATTCGATGGTGCACCAAGAGCGGTTCGATCTTCAGACCAGGGGGCATCGCCAGATGCACGACCTGACCAGCCAGGTGGCGGAAGTCGTCGGGCGATCGGGGATCAAGACCGGCACCGTCCAGGTGTTCACCGTGGGGAGCACCGGGGCGGTGGGGACGGTGGAGTTCGAGCCGGGGTTGGAGCGGGACCTCCCGGAGATGCTGGACCGGCTGATCCCGCCCAGTCGTCAATACGGCCACGAGCAGGCCTGGCACGACGGCAACGGCCATTCGCACCTCCAGGCCACGCTCTTGGGCCCCTCGCTCAGCGTGCCCGTGGCCGGGGGCGCGCCGGTCCTCGGCACCTGGCAGCAGATCTTCCACCTGGAGTGCGACGTCCGCCCGCGGCAGCGCACGATCGTCGTGACGGTGATCGGGGAGTAGTCAGTTGCCGGAGGAGTCTTTGAGGCCGAGCCGGGCGAGCCAGCGGCCGCGGTTGGACTTCTCGGGTTTCGCGGGGGTTTGCGGGCCGGCGCCGGTCTTTTCCGCTTGCTCGCCCAGCGCCTGGAGTCTCTCTTCGAGTTCGGCCCGGTCCCGGGCGATCGTCGCCCGCTCCACGGAGATCTCGAGTTCGGCCTGGCGGAGCTTCTCGCGCCATTCTTCCTGGAGGCGGCGGAGGTTCTCGCGCTCCTCGCAGACCAGGGCGTCGTTGTCCAGGAGGTTGCCCAGCGCGGCGGC
>Ga0153916_10000580_pt1 | contig 25031 bp, 23 predicted proteins | sample Opewatmetagenome_FD_109642 | JGI IMG/M metagenome (GOLD analysis project Ga0153916, IMG submission 109642) | Freshwater wetland microbial communities from Ohio, USA - Open water 3 Core 3 Depth 4 metaG | ecosystem: Environmental > Aquatic > Freshwater > Wetlands | place: USA: Ohio, Lake Erie...
CGCGGTGAACGCTTCATGGCCTGGCGTGTCCAGGAACACGACGCGCTTCCCGTCACGGGTGACTTCGCTGGCGCCGATGTGCTGGGTGATCCCGCCGCGCTCGCCGGCGGCGACCTCCGTCGTTCGGATGGCGTCGAGCAGGCTGGTCTTGCCGTGGTCAACGTGACCCATGACCGTGACGATCGGGGCGCGCGGCTGGAGCAGCGATGGGTCGTCCTCCTCGAACAGGACCTCCTTGGTCGCCTCGGCGACCTGCCCGTTCGTCTCGCCCTCCGCGCCGCTCGTGCCGGCCGCCTGGGCCGCCTCGGCCACCTCGTACCCGAGCTCGCCCGCGACGAGCGAAGCGGTGTCGCGGTCGACGAGCTGGTTGATCGTGGCGAAGATCCCGCTCTTGATCAGCTCGCGGATGATGTCTGCCGGGTTGACGCCGAGCAGCTCGGCGAGCTCCTTCACCGTGATCGTGCCGGGCAGCTCGATCGCGCCGCGCTCGCGCGGGTCGGCGACCTGCACGCCGGCAGGACTGAACGTCCCGTCGCGGCGCGGCGGCTTGCGCGGACCGCGCCGGCCGCGGGTGCCGCTCCTACTCCTGGCCACGAGATCCTCCTTCAATGTCGGTGATGCTCCCGGCCAGCGACGTTCGCAGGTCGGCCGGGAGTGGGGTCCGGAGTGCCCGGCTCAGGGCACCCCTGGCGATGGCTTTGTCGAGGCAGACCCCGGTGCGACAGACGTACGCACCGCGGCCGGCCAGGCGTCCAGTCGGATCCACGGTCACGGTCCCGTCGGGGGTCCGAACGATACGCACGAGCTCGCGCTTCGGGCGAACCGTCCGGCAGGCAACGCAGGACCGGCTCGGGACGCGCCGGGGAGCGACCGATCCTGACACCCGGTCTACGACGCCACCCCTTCCGAGGGCGCCGCCGCCTTCTTGGTCGCTCGCCTGGGCTTCGCCGCCGGCTCGGGCTCCGCGGTCGACGCAGCCTCAGCGACCGGGGCCGTCGCCTCGGCAGGCGCGGTCGCCTCTGCCCGCGCAGACGCGGCCTTGGCTCGCGCGGCGTTCGCCGTTTCGGTTGCCGCGGCACGGGCCTCGGCGACCGACACGTCGCTCCGGATGTCGATCCGCCAGCCGGTCAAACGAGCCGCGAGACGGGCGTTCTGGCCCTCGCGGCCGATGGCCAATGAGAGCATCCGCTCGGGGACGGTCACGCTGGCGATCCGGTGCTCCTCGTCGATGTCGACCGAGATGACCTGGGCCGGACTCAGCGCGTTGGCCACGAAGACGGCGGGATCCTCGCTCCACGGGATGACGTCGATCTTCTCGCCCGACAGCTCGGCGACGACCGCCTGGACCCGGGCTCCGCGTTGCCCGACCGTGGCGCCAACCGGATCGAGGCCATCCTGGCGTGACGCCACCGCAACCTTCGAACGGCTGCCGGCCTCGCGGGCGATCGCCTTGATCTCGACGGTGCCGTTGTGGATCTCCGGGACCTCGAGCTCGAACAGGCGCTTGAGGAACCCCTTGTGCGTCCGGCTCACGAAGATCTGCGGACCCTTGGTCGACCGCCGGACTTCGAGGACGAAGGCCTTGACGTTCTGGCCGATCCGGTAGTGCTCGAGCGCAGACTGCTCGGTCGTCGCGAGGATCGCCTCGACGTTCTTGCCGACGTCGAGGATGATCGCCCGCGGCTCGACGCGGTTGACCGTGCCGGTCATGAGCTCGCCCTCGCGACTGGCGAACTGGTCGAAGACCTGGTCCCGTTCGACCTCCCGGATCCGCTGCAGCACGATCTGCTTGGCGGTCTGGGCACCGATCCGGCCGAAGACGTCGCCATCGAGCTGCTCCGTCTCGACCAGGTCGCCGACCGCGGCCTTCTGGTCGTAGGCGCGTGCCTGCTCGACCGTCATCTCGGTCAGCTCGTCCTCGATCTCGGCCACGACGCGACGCGCGCGAAAGACGCGGATCTTGCCGGTTTCGGCATCGATCCGGACGTGGATGTCCTCGTCCCCAGCGACCCGACGATAGGCCGACTGGATCCCGTCTTCGACCGCCCCGATGAGCTGCTCGCGAGAGATCTGCTTTTCGGCGTTGAGCTGGAGGAGGGCACCGACGAAGTCTCGACTCACGATGACCTCCGTTCGTTGTGCGATTCCGCGTGTGCCGCTCAAAAAGAAACGTGGGGGTCACCCACGTCGCGGAGCGGCCGTTCAGTTGTCGGGAGTATACACCCGGGGGCGTGGACGCCTCAGTGATCAGGCCGGCGTCGGGAACCGCTCCGCCACGTACGATTCGAGGATCTCGATGAACTCGGCGACCACGCCATCGCCGCGCAGGGTCCGGTCCAGCCGCCCGTCGATGAAGACCGGCGCGACCGGCGCCTCGAACGTGCCGGGAAGGCTGATCCCGATGTCGGCGTGCTTGGATTCGCCCGGCCCGTTGACGACGCAGCCCATCACCGCCACGCGCAGGTCCTCCGCGCCCGGGTGCGCCTCTCGCCACTCGGGCATCCGCTGCTTCAGGTAGCCCTGGATCTGCTGGGCCATCTCCTGGAAGAAGGTCGACGTCGTCCGGCCGCAGCCCGGACAGGCGCTGACCTGGGGGAGGAACGAGCGCAGGCCGAGCGACTGGAGCACCTGCTGGGCGATCTCCACCTCCCGTTCGCGTGGGGCACCGGGTTCGGGCGTCAGCGACACCCGGATCGTGTCGCCGATCCCCTCGTTGAGCAGGATCGCAAGGCCGGCGGTGGAGGCGACGATCCCCTTGTCGCCCATGCCCGCCTCGGTCAGGCCGAGGTGGAGCGGGTAGTCGGTCCGCGCTGCGAGCGGGCGGTAGACATCGACGAGGTCGCGCACGCCCGAGACCTTCGCCGACAGGATGATCTGGTCGTGGCGCAGACCGGTGGCCTCGGCGAGCTCGGCCGACCGGATGGCCGACTGGAGCATCGCCTCGATCATCACGTCGCGCGCGTCGAGCGGCTCTGCCGAGCGCGCGTTGGCGTCCATCAGCTCGGTCAGGATCGCCTGGTCGAGCGAGCCCCAGTTGACCCCGATCCGGACCGGCACGTCGTTGTCGATTGCGATCCTGACGATCGTCGCGAAATGCTCGTCGTGGCGCTTGGCGCCGACGTTCCCCGGGTTGATCCGGTACTTGGCCAGGGCCGCGGCCATCTCCGGGTACTCGGTCAGCAGCTTGTGCCCGTTGTAGTGGAAGTCGCCGATGATCGGCACGTCGACGCCGAGGCCGCGCACCTTGCGGACCATCTCGGGAACCGCGGCCGCCGCCTCCTCGGTGTTGACCGTCACGCGTACCAGCTGCGACCCGGCGTGGGCGAGCCGGGCGACCTGGATGGCGGTTGCATCGGGGTCTGCCGTATCCGTGTTCGTCATCGACTGCACGACGATCGGGTGGGCGCTGCCGACGAGCACCCCCCCGATGTCGACGCTGGGGGTCGGCCGCCGTCGCGGTCGACGATCGGGTCCGTCTGTCACGACCCGCCGCCGAGGCTGCGAACGATGTCAAAGCCGGTGATCCAGATGAGGAAGGCGAACAGGAACACGAAGCCGACCACGTAGGTCAGGCGCTCGGCGCGGAGGCTGATCCGCTCGCCGAAGACGCGCTTGAGGGTGATGACCAGCATCCGCCCGCCGTCGAGCGGCGGGAACGGCAGGATGTTGACGACGGCGAGATTGGCCGACAGGATCCCGGCGACATACAGCGTGATGACCGGACCGAGCTGCCAGAAGACGTCGCCGATCTGGGTCGCGATGCCGACCGGTCCGGCGACGGGTGGCGGTTCGGTCGGCCGATTGACGATCGAATCGCCCAGCTGGCCGAGGCCGTCGACGATCAGCCCGAGCGCGTCGACGGTGCGTTGTGCTCCAACCCCGATGGCGTCGCCCAACGCGTAGTGGATCGATGCACTGGTGGTCGTCGCCGCGGGTCGCTCGATCCCGAGCGCGCCGTGGTCCTGGTCGATCTGGGCCTGGGACCGGAGCGTGACGCTCACCTCGGAGCGTGAGCCGTCGGGGCGTTCGATCCCGAGGCGCACGGTCTTGCCGGCGCTCGCGCGAAGGTCTTCCAGCAGAGACGTCGCTTCGAAGGCTCCACGGTACCGGCCATCGATGCTGGCCACCACATCGCCCGACTGGAGACCCGCCGCGGCCGCCGGCGAGTCGGGCTGGACGGTCCCGACCCGGAAGCCGATCGTGGGATCGCCGCCGAGCGCAATCCCGGTGAAGATGGCGAACGACAGCACCACGTTCATGGCGACGCCGGCAACGAGGATGAGCAGCTTGGTCGCCAGGCCCTGGGCCGCGAACGAGCGCGGATCGTCCGCTTCGTTGCCGTCCTCACCTTCGAGCTTGACGAAGCCGCCGATCGGCAGCCAGTTGAGGGTGTAGAGCGTCTCGCCGCGATTGCCCAGGACCTTGGCCCGGGGTGGAAAGCCAACCCCGAATTCGAGGACGCGCACCTTGGCCAGCCGTGCGCTCACGAAGTGGCCGAGCTCGTGGATGAGGACCAGCACGCCCAGGATCAGGACGAACAGGACGATCGTGATGAGCGACTGGGCGAGTCCGGTCATGACCGTGCGCCGACCGGCCCGCTGGCGAAGGCTCCGCGGATCTCGCCGTCGAGCTGCTCAAGGTCGTCCAGGCCGGGTTCGCCCGGGTGGGAGCCGAACCGCCTGACCGCGGCCTCGAGCAGGCGGGCGATGCCCGGGAAGTCGAGTGAACCGGCAAGGAACCGGGCCACCGCGACCTCGTCGGCGGCGATCAGCGCCGCGGACGCCCACGGCCCATCCCGACCCGCCTGGCGGGCGATCCGGAGCGCCGGGAACCGGGCTTCGTCGGGCGCCCGGAAGTCGAGCCGGGCCATCTCGACGAGGTCCGGCGCGGCTGCGGGCGATGGCAATCGGTCCGGGTAGGTCAGCGCGTACTGGATGGGAAGTCGCATATCCGGGTTGCCCAATTGGGCCTTGAGGGAACCGTCGACGAAGCGGACGGCTGAGTGGACGACGCTCTGCGGATGGATCACCACCTCGATGGCGTCGTAACCGACATCGTACAGCCAGTGTGCCTCGACGACCTCCAGCCCCTTGTTGACGAGGGTCGCCGAGTCGATCGTGATCTTGGCCCCCATCGACCAGGTTGGGTGCCGGAGCGCCTGCTCCGGCCTTGCCCGGGCGATCGAGGCGGCGTCCGCATCGAGGAACGGGCCGCCCGATGCCGTCAGGATCAGGGCGGCGATGGCATCCAGCCGCTCGCCCGCAAGGCACTGCCAGATCGCCGAGTGCTCCGAGTCGATCGGCCGCAGCCAGGCCAGCGGGCTCGCGTACGGATCGCGCGGGTCGCGCACTGCCGTTCGGGCGGCAAGGTCACGGGCAAGGGGCATGACCAGGTGCCCGCCCGCGACCAGTGTCTCCTTGTTGGCCGTGGCCACGACCTTGCCGGCGCGAAGGGCGGCGATGACCGGCCGAAGGCTGACCATGCCTCCGGTCCCGACCACGACAAGGTCGACGTCATCGCGCGTCGCCAGGGCCTCGAGCGCGCCGGATCCGCCGACTCGCTCGACGTCGCCGGGCAGATCGAGGCTGGACAGCGCGTGCTCGTCGGCGAGGGCAACCGCGGCCGGCCGCAGCCGACCCGCCTGCTCGGCCAGCCGACGGCCGTCCGAGCCAGCCGCCAGTGCAACGACGTCGAAGGCATCGGCATGTGCCGCGAGCACGTCCACCGTCTGCCGGCCGATCGAGCCCGTGGATCCCAGGAGGGCCACCCGGCGGCGCCGGCTCTCGCCGGCGCCCCGATCAGCGGATGAGGGCGAGGACATAGAGGGTCACGACGGGCGATGCGAACAGGAACGAATCGACGCGATCGAGGATCCCGCCGTGCCCCGGGATCAGCGTGCCGGAGTCGCGTGCGCCGGCCGCTCGCTTGATGATCGATTCGGCCAGGTCGCCGGCCTGGGCCGCAAGGGCGGCCAGTGGTCCCAGTGCCAGCGTGTGCACCGGGTTCTGGCCGAGCGCGAAGAGCAGGAGCCCGACGACAGCCGTCGTGGCCAGCACGCCGCCGAGCAGGCCCTCGACGGTCTTGGACGGCGAGATGTGGGTCATGAACCGGGTCCGGCCGAAGTTCCGACCGACCAGATAGGCACCCGTGTCGTAGGACCAGACCGCCAGGACGAGCAGCAGGATCCAGCCGCGCTCCGAGCCCAGCCACTGGAGCGGGGCGTCGCTGGGGAGAGCCGGCGCGGCATGGCCAAGGCGGACGACGAACGACAGCATCGATACGTACAGGGCCCCGAAGATGGTGGCCATCCAGACGGCCAGGCCATCGCGCGGATCCGGCCGCGAGAACGAGGCGACCGCGACCAGCACGATTCCGACCGCGCCGAGGAGCAGCCCGCTCCCCTCGAGGACCTCGGGGAAGGCCGCGTCGAGGACCACGACCAGGGCGAGGGCCGTGCCCAGCGCGGAGAAGGTCGCGTACCCGGCCGATCGGAGGAGCCGGAAGACCTCCAGCGCCGCGAGGGCCGTGGCCAGGGCCACGGCGGACCCGATGACCGGCCCACCGAGCGCCAGGATCAGCAGCAGGACCGGGACCAGCACGGCCGCGCTGATCGCGCGCTCACGCATGGACGTTGCCTCCGGCCTGGTCAGCGGCCGAAGCGGCGTTGGCGACGAGCGAACTCCAGCAGGGCCGCGTCGAAGGCGTCCGGTCCGAAATCGGGCCAGAGCGCGTCGCACGTGTAGAACTCGGCGTAGGCCGACTGCCAGATGAGGAAGTTCGACAGGCGCTGCTCGCCCCCGGTCCTGATCACCAGGTCCGGATCGGGCAGGCCTGCGGTGTAGAGCGAAGCGCTGATGGCGGCCTCGTCGATCTGGTCGGCGGGGACGTCGCTGGCGGCAAGCCGACGGAAGGCGTCCACCAGCTCCGTTCGGCCGGCGTAGTTGAACGCGATGTTGAGGAGCAGCCGATCGCCACTGGCGGTCGCCCCGAGCGCCTCCTCGATCGAATCGCGGGTCGCCTTCGGCAGCTCGTCCAGGCGACCCAGGAGCCGGATCCGGACGCCCTGCGCCCGGAGCTCGGCGGTCTCGCTCCGCACGGCCGCCTCGAGCAGGCCGAACAGGCCGGTCACCTCCTCGTCTGAACGGGCCCAGTTCTCGCGGCTGAACGCGTAGAGGGTCATGACCGGAACGCCTCGCCGGACGGCGTGGCGCAGCAGCTCGCGGATTGCCTCGACCCCGGCCGCGTGGCCGTCGAGCTCGGACAGGTTGCGCTGGCGAGCCCAGCGGCGATTGCCGTCCATGATGATCGCGACGTGTCGCGGAAGCTCCTCGCTCGGGAGGAGCGGCGGCCCCGAAGCTGGCGACCCGGTCGCCGCCAGGTCCAGCCCGGGCGCCAGCCGATGCGCCGCGGGTGGCGCGTCGGTCGGCCTGGCCAGGGGTGCGCGAGCCACTAGACCTCGAGGACCTCCTGTTCCTTCGCCGCCCCCAGGTGGTCGACGTCGGCGATGTGGCGGTCGGTCGTCCGCTGCAGGGATTCGAGCTGTCGGTGGGCCTCGTCGGTCCCGACCACACCGTCCTTCTCCTCGCGCTTGAGCTGGTCCGCAGCATCGCGCCGCAGGTTGCGGATCTCGACCCTGGCCTCCTCCATCCGCTTGTGGACGACTCGGACCAGGTCCTTGCGACGCTCCTCGGTGAGCGGGGGAAGGTTGAGCCGGACGACGGTGCCATCGACGTTGGGCATGAGCCCGATGTCGCTCTTGGTGATCGCCTTCTCGATGGCGCCCAGGACGCCGCGATCCCAGGGCTGGATCACGATCTGATGCGGCTCGGGAACACTGATCCCGGCCAGCTGGTTGAGCGGGGTCGAGGTGCCGTAGTACTCGACGTGGATCCGCTCGACCAGGGCGGTGGACGCCCTCCCGGTGCGCAGACCCTGGAAGTCGCGCTCCATCGCCTCGACCGCGCGGGCCATCTTGTGATCCGCGTCGGCGATGATTTCGGAGCTCATGATGGCGCACCTCCGGCGGCGCTCGAAGCGCCCGAGATGAGGGTGCCGACCGGTTCGCCGGCCGCCACCCGCTTGATGTTGTCGGGCTGGTTGAGATCGAAGACCACGATCGGCAGGTCGTTCTCCATGCACAGGCTCACGGCCGTCGCATCGAGCACACGCAGCTGGTCGCGGAGCAGGTCCGCGTACTCCAGGTGAGCGTAGCGCTGCGCCTCGGGGTGCGCCATCGGATCGCGGTCGTACACGCCATCCACCTTGGTCGCCTTGAGCAGGACCTCGGCATTGATCTCGACGGCACGCAGGGCGGCCGCCGTATCCGTCGTGAAGTATGGATTGCCGGTGCCGGCCACGAAGATCGTCACGCGACCCTTCTCAAGGTGGCGGATCGCCCGGCGCCGGATGTACGGCTCGGCGATCTCGTTCATCGCGATCGCCGTCATCACACGGGTCGCGATGCCGGCGCGCTCGAGCGCATCCTGGAGGGCCAGCCCGTTCATCACCGTGGCCAGCATGCCGATGTAGTCGCCGGTGGCGCGGTCCATGCCCCGGGCCGACGCCGCGAGCCCCCGAAAGATGTTGCCGCCACCGACCACGATCCCGACCTGGACGCCCAGGCCGTGGATCTCGGCGACCTGGCGGGCAATGAACGCGCAGAACGCCGGGTCGACGCCGTACTGGCGGTCGCCGAGCAACGCCTCGCCGGACAGCTTGAGCAGGATCCGCCGATAGCGCAGGGGCGCGGCGCCAGCCGATGGCGGCGAGGCGGCGTCGGTCACAGCTCCTCCCCGAGCGCGTAGCGAGTGAATCGCCGGACCCGGATGTTCTCGCCGATCGTGGCGATCCGCTCGTTGACAAGCTCGCGGACCGTGCGCTCCTCGTCGCGGAATGGCTGGTCGTAGAGGCAGACCTGCGAATGCCACTTCTTGAGCTGGCCGTCCACGATCTGCGCCCGGATGGCTTCGGGCTTCTTCTGGGCGGCCGGATCCGCCAGGAGCTCGGCGCGCTTCGCGGCGAGGTCGGCCTCCGGGATGCGGTCGGCATCGACGTACAGCGGGGCGAGGCCGGCAACCTGGACCGCCAGATCGCGGACCAGGCGCTGGAACTCGTCCGTGCGCGCCACGAAGTCCGTCTCGCAGTTCACCTCGATCAGCACGCCGACCCGCCCGCCGGTGTGGATGTAGCTCGAGACGAGGCCCTCGCGCACATCGCGGCCGACCTTCTTGGCGGCTGCGGCGAGCCCACGCTCCCGGAGGACGGCGGTGGCCTTGTCGAGGTCGCCCCCCGATTCCTGGAGTGCGCGCTTGCAATCCATGAACCCGGCTCCGGTCCGTTCGCGCAACTCCTTGACGAGGCTCGCCGAGATCTCCGCCATCCTGGTTCGTACTCCCTGTCCTGCGGCGTCCACGTCGGATCGGCCGCGCTGTCTGCCATTCGTTTGGGTGTGCCGGCGGCCCCGGCCGGCGTGATCAGCTCGCGGCTGCCTCGTCCACCTTCTCGGCGGCCTCGCGGGCGAGCTCGGCCGCGATCTCCTCGGGGCTTGCTTCAGGGGTGTCGGCGACCGCTGCCTCCGCGCGAGCGACCCGGTCGCCGGGGAGGAGATCATCGTCGTCGACGTCTGGCTCGAACGAGAGGGCCGCGCCGCCGGCGAGGGCTGCCACGAGCTCATCGGTCGCGCCCGGCTCCTCTTCCTCGGCCTCCGGCATGGCCATCGCCTCGATCGGTTCGGGCTCGATGGCGCTGCGAGCCGAGCGCTGCTGGGCGCCCTCGATCGCCGCGTCCGCGACGAGCGCGCAGAGCAGCCTGATGGCCCGGATGGCGTCGTCGTTGGCCGGGACGATGTAGTCGAGCTCGTCCGGGTCGACGTTCGTGTCGCCGGTGCCGACGACCGGGATCTCGAGCTTGTTGGCCTCGGTGACGCCGATCCGCTCGCGATGCGGATCGACGATGAAGATCGCGCCGGGCAGGCGCTTCATCTTGCGCATGCCGCCGAGCGTCCCTTGCAGCTTGACCATCTCCTCGGTCAGCTTGGCGGCTTCCTTCTTCGTCATCCGGTCGAAGTCGCCGTTGGCCTGGCGGGCCTCGAGCTGCTCGAGCAGTCCGATGCGCTTCTTGATCGTGGTGAAGTTGGTCAGCATGCCGCCGAGCCAGCGCTTGTTGACGTACGGCTGGTTGGCTCGCGATGCTTCCTGGGCGACCGGCTCCTGCGCCTGCTTCTTGGTCCCGACGAACAGGACCTGGTCGCCGCGCGCGACGGTCTCCCGCACGAATTCGAGGGCGACGTCCAGGCGCTGGACGGTCTGGGCGAGGTCGATGATGTGGATCCCGTTGCGCTCGGCGAAGATGAACGGGCGCATCTTGGGGTTCCAGCGGCGAGTCTGATGGCCGAAGTGGACTCCGGCTTCCAGCAGCTGCCGCATCGAGACAGACGGCACGGTGAGCGACCTCCTGTTTGGTTCGTTCCTCCGCGAGCCTCGTCGCCGGGGACCGACCACGACGCCTGTCGGGGCCGGCACCGTCCCGGCCGGAACGGCTCGCGTGTGAGCTCCACGCCTGGTGACGTGGGCGTTGACCTGGCGGCTTGGGCGAACCCGGGCCGGGCGGGAGTGTAGCACGGGTCCCGTCGAAGCCCGGAGTGACCTGGAAGGCGCAGCGAGCGGGACGGTCTACCCGCGGTTGTCTCGCGAGCCGTTCGCGCGGTTCGACCGCAGTCCGCCGGCATTCGTGGCGGCGATACCTGGCCGAACCTGACCGGCGGTCCGGTCACGTATCCGCGCGGGGCATGGTAGGCGAGGATCGGGGTAGGCGAGGATCGGGCCCTGGCCCGACCGGATTCGGATTCGGGCCACGCTCGTAGTTTGCCCGAGCCACGGTCGAGGGCCCCCGAAACCGGCCGACCAGTCGCGCCGCGGCTATCTGGCAGGACGGCCAACGCCCACGCACCGCGACGCGTCACATCGCGTGCCGGTGATGCCGCACCCGATCGCCGGGCTCCACGACCACCAGGTCGAAGCGCAGAGGCAGGCGGGGCAGGGGCGATCCATCCGGGAGGGCACCGCGCTCGAGGAGTCCGTACGCGGCCGCGCGAACCCGTGAGCGCTTCCGGTGGTCGACGGTCTCCTCGGGCAAACCGAAGGCTCGACCGGCCCGCCAGCGGACCTCGACCGCAACCAGCATGCGAGGCGGACCCGGGTCGACCGCCACGAGGTCCAGCTCGTAGCGACCGACGTGCACGTTCCGCGCCAGGATCGTCCAGCCGGCCGCGATCAACCCATCCGCTACCAGCCGCTCCGCCGCATCGCCTGATCGCTGCGCATCGGTCCGCACGGGAGCACGGTACGCAGCGACGCTTGCCTGGCGCTTACGGCGCGATCGTCTCCAGCTCGACGGCCTCGGCGAGCTCGATCGGCGCCGCCAACTCGATCCGGTCGACCGCCTCGAGCTCCTCGCGATCCCCGAGCCGCTCGAGGTCCTCGACGGGCAGCCCCGCGAGAAGATCGTCGTTGGGCTCATCACCGAACAGGTCGAGCGACACCTGGTCGCCGGCGAGCGTGCGCTGGAGGGCCAGGAACGAGCGCCGATGGAACGGCGTGAGGCCAAGGCGCCGGATCGCCCGGCGGTGTTCGAGGGTTGCGTACCCCTGGTTGCGTTCCCAGCCGTAGCCCGGATGGCGAGCCGCCAGGCGAGCCATCATCCGGTCACGGACCACCTTGGCCACGACCGACGCGCAGGCGATCGAGTAGACCTTCGCGTCGCCGTCGACGACGTTCGAGTACGGACCGACCGCCGCCTCGAACCCGGCGATCCGGTTGCCGTCGACCAGGACGTGGTCGTGCCCGCCCACCCGTGCGATCGCCCGGCGCATGGCGAGGTGCGTGGCGTGGTAGATGTTGAGCTGGTCGATCTCGCGCACGGACGCCGCGCCCACGCCAACGGCCAGCGCCCGAGCGCGGATCAACGGCGCGAGCCGTTCGCGCTGCCCTGCGGACAAGGTCTTGGAGTCCCGCACGCCCGGGATTCGATGGCAGTTCGGCCGCATGATCACCGCCGCGGCGACCACGGCGCCGCAGGTGGGCGCGACGCCGACCTCGTCGACGCCGACCACCCGCACGAGTCCGTCGCGCCAGAGGCGGCGCTCGTAGCGGAGTGACGGGACGATGGGAGCCATCGGTCCCTAGGGTAGTCGAATCGGCCGACCCCGCCGGGGCGGGGTCGGGAGGTGCAGTCGAGTCGGCGATGCCGCCGATCAGCTCCGGGTTCGACGCTCGCGGAGGGTGGCTGCCTTGCCGACGCGGTCCCGCAGGAAGTAGAGCTGCGCGCGCCGTGCGACGCCGTGGCGGACGACCTCGATCTTCTCGATCCGCGGGCTGTTGATCTTGAACGTCCGCTCGACCCCGACGCCCGAAGCGATTCGCCGGACCGTGATCGACCGGGTGATGCCGCCGCCGCGCAGTCGCATGACGGTGCCCTCGAAGACCTGGACACGCTCGCGGGTGCCCTCGATGACCTTGGCCGACACCTTCACGGTGTCGCCGGTCGCGAGCTCCGGGAGGTCCGTTCGAAGCTGGTCCTGGACGATCTCGTCAAGCACGTTCACGCGGTGGTTCCTGACTGAGCTGGGCAGCTGGGGCTGCGTGGAGGGCGTTTCGGGTCGGGCGTGGGGACGCGCCGGCGGCGGAGTATAGCACGCGGCCGCCGAGGATCAGGTCCGACCACCGGCCTCGTCGCCGAGCATGTCCGGCCGGCGCCGGCGGGTTCGCTCGAGTGCCTGCTCGCGGCGCCAACGATCCACCGCGCCGTGGTCGCCGGAGGTCAGGATCGCCGGCACGTCCATCCCACGGAACGTCGGCGGGCGGGTGTACTGCGGATACTCGAGCAATCCGGCGGCAAACGACTCGTCGGCCGTCGAGGCCTCCTCGATCGCCCCGGGCAGCAGGCGAATCACCGCGTCGATGACCACGAGCGCGGGCAACTCGCCGCCGGTCAGCACGTAGTCGCCGATCGAGAGCTCCAGGTCGACCATGGACCGGATGCGCTCGTCGACGCCCTCGTAACGCGGACAGAGGAAGACGAGGTGCGATCGTGTTGCCAGGTCGGCGGCGCGCGCCTGGCGGAAGACTTCGCCGGCCGGATCGAGCAGGATGATCGTGGATTCAGGCCGGCGCACCGCATCCAGCGCCGCCGCAACCGGCTCGGGGCGAAGGATCATGCCGGCTCCCCCGCCGTAGGGCGCATCGTCGACCGAACGATGGCGCCCGAGGCCCCAATCGCGCAGGTCGCGTACCCGGATGGTGGCGAGGCCCCGCTCCTGGATACGGCCCGGAATGCTCTGGGCGAGGGGGGCCTCGACCATCGAGGGGAAGAGCGTCAGGATGTCGATCTCGAGGGTCATGTCGGCGTCCCGGGAAGATCAGCCTGGTCGGCCGGAGCTGCCGTTGGCCTGGTCCGCGAGCGTCGCCGCGGAGCCTTGGGTCGGTCCGGGTCGGGCTCGCGCGAGCGGACCGGTCGCAGGTCGAGCGCCTCGGCATCCACCACGATCTCACCGCGCCGCGGCGCAAAGATCCGGATGAAGGCGCGGACCGCCGGCAGGTCGAACGTGCCGAACGGTCCGCCACTCACGACGAAGACCTCGTTCTCGGCGACTCGGTAGACGTCGTCGACCATCCCGAGCTCGGCCCCGTCGACCCCTCGCACGGTCGCCCCGATGACCTCGTGCCAGTAGTAGGCGCCCCGGGCCAGGTCCTCGTCCGGCCGGACAACCGCCTCCAGGTAGGCCCCGCGCAGCGTGTCCGCCCCTTCGCGCGACCCGATCTCGCGGAAGCGGATGCGCCAGCCCGGGCCGTCGGCGACGGCCTCGGCGCCGACGATGGTCAGCGGACGCGAGTCACCCTCTCGGAAGAGGACGGCTCCGGGCACGAACCGATCGTCCGGACGATCGGTCAGGACTTCGACGCGGACCGCGCCACGCAGCCCGTGGACGCCCCGCACGAGGGCGACCACGAGCCGCTCGTCGAGGGCTCGCTCGCTCATGTGCTCGGTGCCGCCTCGCGCTGAGCTCGCCGGAGCGCGCGAGCCAATTCGGCTCGGATCAGAGGATCTCGAGCTGGACCGGCTCGCCGTCGCGGGCGGCGGTCACCTTGAGCAGCGTTCGCAATGCCTTGGCGACGCTGCCATTGCGCCCGATCACCTTGCCCATGTCGTCCTCCGCGACGTGGAGCTCGATGACCGTCGTGCCGTCCTCTTCGACGACGTCGACGGTGACCGCCGACGGATCGTCGACCAGGGACTTGGCGACGTATTCGACCAGGTCTTTGGCTGCCATCGTCGTTTCCCTACTTCGCCGCGGGCACGATGCCCGCCGCCCGGAAGAGCCGCAGGACCGTGTCCGACGGCTGCGCACCTTTGGCCAGCCAGGCCTTCGCCTTGTCGGCGTCCACCTGGAATTCGACCGGTTCGGTGCGCGGGTTGTAGTGCCCCAGGGTCTCGATCGAGCGACCGTCCCGGGCGCTCCGGCCGTCGGTGACGACGACCCGATAGGACGGCTGCTTCGTCGCGCCGACGCGCGTGAGCCGGATGCGAACTGCCATGCGCTGTGCGTCCTCCTCTATGGCGCGGCCTTGATGCCCGCGCCTTCACTTGACCGTGATGATGACCTTCCCGCTTGCGACGTTGTCCTTGACCGAGCTGGCCGCCATCAGCGCGTCGAAGGGCGCGAGGAACGGCTTGACCTCCTGCTCGTAGCTGGAAACCGCGGATGGATCGGCGCCGGCCATCGCCGACTCGATCAATCCGCGAATCGCGGCGATGTCCAGGAACGTGATTCCCGTGCCGCCGCCGATGCGACCGACGAGCGCCTTGTAGCGATCGGTCGATGCGATCGACGTGGCGCTCGTCGTATCCAGGATGTGCTTGACGAACCCCGGGCCCGAGCCGATCACGACGACCTGGTCGGTCACCGCGTACGCCAGCTCGACGTGGCCGGTCGGCAGCGCCACCCCGGCGCCGAACAGATCGGTCGGGAGGCCGGCCTGCCCGGCGAGACCCGAGAGGTCGCCGAGGTCAATCGTGGTGATCGTTGCCCCGGCGTACGGTTCGTCGCGGACGGTGATGCCGGCCTGGGCCGCGCCCAGCGAGAGCAGGGTGCGCAGGCTGGTGAAGGTCCGGTCCGCCGCGGAGCGGTCGGTGGGAACGACGATGAGGCCGCCCTCGATGACGCCGTCGGCCTGGTTCACGACGTAGCCGGCATCGCCGATCCAGCCGATCGCGCCATCGACGCCACCAAGGACGCCGGCCGCCTGATCGATGCCATCGGTCAGCGACTTCATCGACGGTTCCGACCGGTAGAGATCGAGCGTGTCGACGAGCGTCGCCCCCACGTCGTGGCCGACCCCGACGAGCAGCGCGCTCGCCGGCACGTGGTCGGTGAGGCTCGAAGGCCGGTTCTCGGTTGGGCCGACGGTCGTCGCGGGCCGATCGGCGGCGGATTCGAGCACCACGGCATCGCCCTCGATCCGGAGCGCGAGGGCTTCCCAGTCGGGCATCAGCCCGCGCAGGGTGCTCGACGAGAGGTCGAGGCCGGGCGTGATCGACGATCCGGCGGCCTGCGACGCCTTGCTCGACCAGTCGATGAGCGACGCCACGTCGAGGTAGACGAATCCCACATGGCTCGAATCGGCGGCATCGAGCGCCGCGTTCGGGTTGGCCTGGGCGGCAAACGGGCCCTTGCCCTGCGTATCGACCGCGGCCTTGACCGAGGTGACGTCACCGAGCACGGCCACTTTGCCGTCGAGCACCGCGTAGGCGCCCTGCGCGCCACCCTCAGCCGTCAGAATGGTGAGGTTCGCCCCGTCGTACGCCTCATCGGACATCGTCACGCCGTTCGAGGTTGCCTCGTTCTTGAACCAGGCCGTCACGCCCGCCTCGTCCTTGATCGAGACGAGGACGAGGGCGCGGACGTCCTCCATCGCGGACGAGCCACCGTTCGATAACGTGCTGGGATCCGGGAGCGGGCCGACGGCGAATGCCAGCTCGCCGTCGAACCATGGCTGGATGTCGGTGGTGTACGCCTGGTCGCCATTGGTCACGCCGCCGACGAAGCGATCCATGAGCTCATCGAGCTTGGTCTCGATGGCGGACTGGTCGGCGAAGCCCGGGAACCTGGAGAGGAACGAGGCCAACGCCAGTCGCTGGTCGCCCGGCAGATCCAGGCGCGCCTCGCCGTAGACGATCGTTCCGTCCGGCACATAGCCCAGGACCTTGGCGTTCGGCGCCCGGCCGGTTACCAGGAGTGCGACGGCTGCCGAGGCGACGACGAGCAACACGACCAGGGCGATGGCAATGGGCCAGCGGATCGACCTCCGGCGCGGCGCCGACTCCGGTGCCTGGACCGGAGCCGCCGGCGCGGACTCGATGGCGGGCTCGTATGGGCTGGCCGTCGTCGGTTGGTCGGTGCTGTCGGTGGTCGGCTGCGTGGTGGTCGGATCGAGATCGGTCATCGTGGTCCCCTCCCCCGGCTCAACGCCGGCCCATGAACGCGCCCAGGGCCGCGGCACGCCTGCCGCCACCGGAGAGCTGTTTCATCAGCTTCTGCATCTCGCCGAATTGCTTCACCAACCGGTTGACGTCGGGCAGGCTGGTGCCCGAACCGGCCGCGATCCGCCGCCGCCGCGAGCCGTTGAGGATAGTCGGGTCGCGCCGCTCGCCGGCCGTCATCGCCCGGATGATCGCCTCGGTCCGCTTCAGGTCGCCGCGGTCGACGGCCGCCTGTGCCTCACCGGCGAGGCTGCCCATCCCCGGGATCATCGACATGACCTGGCCGACCGGCCCCATCTTCTGCATCTGCTGCATCGAGTCGAGCATGTCGTCGAGGGTGAACGTGGCTTTCCGGAGCTTCTCCTCGAGCTTCGCGGCCTGCTTCTGGTCGACGTGCTCCTGGGCGCGCTCGACGAGCGTCAGGATGTCGCCCATGCCGAGGATCCGGCCGGCCAGGCGATCCGGATGGAACAGCTCCAGCGCGTCGGTCTTCTCACCGGTGCCCAGGAACTTGACCGGGACGCCGGTGACAGCGGAAATCGAGAGTGCGGCGCCGCCACGAGCGTCGCCGTCGATCTTGGTCAGGATGAGCCCGCTCACCGGGACGGCGGCCACGAAGGCCTGGGCGACGCCGACCGCTTCCTGACCGGTCATGGCATCGACGACGAGCAGCGTCTCGACCGGCTTGACCGCGGCGTCGACCGCCGTGATCTCGGCCATCAGCTCCTCGTCGAGCGAGAGCCGGCCGGCCGTATCGAGGATCACGACGTCGCGCATCTGCCGCCGCGCCGCCTCGACGCCGCCACGGACGATGTCGACGACCGACGTCCCCGCCGGTGCCCGGTAGACCGGAATGTCGTGGGCCTTGCCGAGCGTCTGGAGCTGATCGGCGGCGGCCGGGCGATACGGGTCGGCGGCCACGAGCAGCGGTCGCCGGCCGAGCTTCACGACGTGGCGGGCGAGCTTGGCCGTCGAGGTCGTCTTGCCCGATCCCTGCAGGCCCACGAGCGACACGACCGCGGGGTTGCCGCTCAGGTGGAACGTCCGATCGCCGGCCGACAGCAGCTGCACGAGCTCGTCATTGACGATCTTGACGACCTGCTGGCCGGCCGACAGCGATTCGAGGATCTCGTGGCCAACCGCCCGTTCCCGGACGCGACCGACGAACTCCTTGACCACCTTGAAGTTGACGTCCGCCTCGAGCAGCGCGAGGCGGACCTCGCGCATGGCGGCGTCGACGTCGGCTTCACTGATCCGGCCCCGGCCGGTCAGGTTGCCGAGCGTCTTGCGCAGCCGCTCGCTCAGGGTGTCGAACATGGTCCGAGTGGGACTCCGTCGGGTGGTGGACCGGCGCGGTCGAGACCGAACCGGGTGGTGCGCGGGTTCTGACGCACCGAGGCAGGCGGATTGTAGCGCAGCCTCTCGCGGGTCGCGCTCGGGTCGTCGCCGCGAAGGCGGACGGCTATGCTCCGCGCTCGTGCGCAATCCCTTCGCGTCCCAGCTCTGGCGGAACGCCGCATTCGCTCGCGTCTGGACCGCCGCGACCGTCTCGATCTTCGGCTCGCTGATCACCCGGATGGCGCTGCCGCTGGCGGCCATCCTCGTGCTCGGCTCGGGCGCCCTCGAGGTGGCCATCCTGCGCGGCCTCGACCTGGGAGCAACGCTGCTGTTCGGACTGGTCGCCGGCGCCTGGGTCGACCGGCTCCGCCGGCGACCGGTGCTGATCTGGGCGGACCTCGGTCGCGCCGTCCTCCTCGGATCCATCCCGATCGCGTTCGCACTGGGGGTTCTCGGCTACTGGCAGCTCCTGCTGGTCACGATCCTCGCCGCAATCCTGACCACCTTCTTCGACTCGGCCGGCAACGCCTACCTGCCGACGATCGTCGAACGTGATCGACTGGTCGACGCCAACGCCGCCCTGGCCGCCAGCGGCTCGGCAGCCGAGTTCATGGCGTTCGGGATCAGCGGCTTCCTGGTCCAGCTGCTGACCGCGCCGATCGCCATCGCCATCGATGCCGTCTCGTTCGTTGCGTCCGCCCTGCTGCTCGGGTCGATCCGCCGGCGCGAGCCGCCACCGCCACTGCCAGAGGATCGCGAGCCGGTGCTCGACGAGATCCGTGAGGGCCTCCGCCTCGTCCTCCGCGATCCGGTCCTGCGCGCCTTCGCCGGCGCGCAGATGGCGCTCCACCTGCTGTGGGGCGTGTTCGGTGCCACCTGGTTCCTGTTCGTGCTCGACGAGCTCGGCCTGAGCCCGGCGACACTCGGCGTGATCGCCGGGATCGGCGGATTCTCATCGTTCGTCGGCGCCGTGGCCGCCGCCCGCGCCACGGCGCGCTGGGGCATCGGACGGGTGGCGATCGGAGCGATGCTCCTGGCCGCCATCGGCAACGCGTTCATCCCGCTCGCACCATCGGGCCTGCCGTTGATCGCCGTCGGCTGTCTCGTCCTGCAGCAGCTCGTGGCCGACTCGGCCGCGACCGTCTACGACATCACCGAGGCCTCCGTTCGCCAGACCCTCGTCCGCGACCGTGCGCTCGGCCGGGTGACCTCCACATTCCACGTGGCGGCGGTCATCGCCCAGTTGACCGCGACCCTCGGGGCTGGCCTGCTGGCCGAGGCGATCGGGCTCCGCGCGACCTCGTGGCTGGCTCCGCTCGGCGCCCTTGCCGGAGCCATCGTCCTGTGGACGTCGCCTGTCCGGACCTTGCGGACATTGATCGCTCCGGGCCGGGAGCTCGTCGTGCCGGGGCCAGGCGCCCTGGCCGAGGGGCTGGCGATCGTCGTTGAGGTCGAGCGCGACCAGCCGGTCGGCGGCTGACCCGCCGTCAGGCGAAGAGCGCTGCGACGAACGACTCGGGATCGAACGGGAGCAGATCGGCAACGCCCTCCCCCACCCCGACGAAGCGCACCGGAACCCCGAGTGAGTGTTCGATCGCGAAGACGATCCCGCCCTTGGCGGACGAGTCGAGCTTGGTCAGGACAATCCCGGTCAGGCCGACCGAGTCGTGGAACGCCTTTGCCTGGGCCAGGCCGTTCTGCCCGGTCGTGGCATCCAGGACGAAGAGCGTCTCCGGTGTGCCACCCGGCAGCCGTTTGTCGATGATCCGGCGCACTTTCGCCAGCTCGTCCATCAGGTTCGTGCGAGTGTGCAACCGGCCGGCCGTGTCGGCGATGACCAGGTCCGCGCCGCGAGCGATGGCCGCATCGAGCGCGTCGTAGACCACCGCGCCGGGATCGGCACCAGGGGCGTGGGCCACGACCGGCACGCCCGCCCGATCGGCCCAGATCCTGAGCTGGTCGATCGCCGCAGCGCGGAACGTGTCGGCGGCGGCCAGGATCACCGAGTGGCCCTCGGCCGCGTAGCGGCTCGCCAGCTTCCCGATCGTCGTCGTCTTGCCGGTACCGTTGACGCCGACGACCAGCACCACCGCCGGTCCTCCCGCAACCGCGGCGTGCGGTGCCCAGGCCGGATCGCGCTGGACGAGGAGGGCCGAAAGCTCCGCGCGGATCGCCGCCTCGGGCCCGCCCGGGTCGCGTCGTGCCCGCGCCCGTTCGACCAGCTCGATCGCGAGCGCCGCACCGACGTCGCCGGCGATCAGCGTCTCCTCGACGTCGTCCCATGACGGGCCGCCGGCCACGCCGCCGACGAGGAAGCCCCGCAGCCTGGACATGAAGCCGCCGCGGGTCCGCTGCAGCCCGGCATCGAGGCTGGCGGCAACCGGTGGCTCCGGCGCGGCCGTCGACGCCGTCGACTCATCCGGCGGGGACGGCGTGGCACCCGGCGCCGGATCGTCGAAGTCGGCCGGGCCGGGCTCCCAGCCGGCCGCATCCGCCTCGGGCTCGACCGTCGCGGCCCCGACCGTCTCGGTCGGTTCCGTCTCGTCCTCGCGGCGTCGCCAGAAGCGCATGGTCGGGTTGATCAGCCGGCCGACGCGAGCTCGGGACGATCGCGCGTGGCAAGTGCCTGCGCCTCGTCGAGCCGCAGGCTGATCACGCGGCTGACCGAATCGTCACCGGAGGTCACGCCGTACAGCGCGTCTGCGGCCTCGATGGTGCCGCGGTTGTGGGTGATGACGATGAACTGCGTCGTGTGGGCGAGGCCGCGGAGGGCATCGGCGAAGCGCCCGATGTTCGCCTCGTCGAGCGCGGCATCCACCTCGTCGAGGACACAGAACGGCACCGGTCGGACCTCGAGCATGGCGAACAGCAGGGCGACCGCGGTCAGCGCCCGCTCGCCGCCTGAGAGCATCGCCAGGGCCTGTGTCTTCTTGCCCGGCGGCCGAGCCACGATCTCGATGCCGCTCGACCCGATGTCCGCCGGGTCGGTCAGGGACAGGCGTGCGAACCCGCCCCCGAACAGCTGCTCGAACCGCCTCGCGAAGGCCGTCTCGAGCGCTCGGAACGTCGACTGGAAGCGGTCGGCGATCAGGGCGTCCAGCTCCCCGATCAGGTCGCGGGTCCTGGCGATCGCCTGGTGGAGATCGGCGGCCTGGCCCTCGAGGCTCTCGAGCCGCGCCTTCAAGGCCGCGTACTCGTCCACGGCGTACGGGTTGACGGCACCGAGCTCGTGGAAGCGGCGGCGGAGCTGGCCAAGCCGGATCGCGCTCGGCGGCGGCTCGGTCGGACGCTGGTCGGCCCAGATGGGCGCGACAGCCGACAGGGCCGCCTCGAGAGCCGCCACCTCGTCCGACAGGCCCGCCTCGTCATCGGTTGCCGGGTACGGCGGGCGCGGGGCGGCATCGATCCCGGCCAGGGCACCGAGTCGCGAGATCCCCAGCGGTCCGAGGCCTGCCAGCTCGGCAATGACACCCTCACGCAGCGCGTCGAGTCCCAGTCGCGCCTCCAGGTCCGCGTGATCTGCCGTGCGCAACCGCTCGTCGGCGGCCCGGAGTCGATCGCGAGCCGCGGCGGCCTCATGCTCGGCCAGCGCCAGCCGTTCGCGATCCGACGCATCGGCGGCGCGAGTCGCCACGAGAGCCTCCCTCGCCGCCTGCTCTCGCGCCGCGCTGGACGCGATTTCATCACGCGACGCGTCGCGCGCTTCGGTCAGGGTCCGCTCGCGGTCGCCCAGCGCCACCAGGTCCCGATCGGCGCGCGCCATCCGCTCCTCGGCAAGCTGGGCGGACGCCTCCGCGCGCGCCCGCCGATGCTCGGCCTCACGGCGTGCCGCGTCGCTTGATCTGGCCTCCTCGGCGATCCGGTCGCGCCGCGCCCGCAGCTCCGCTGCCCGCGACTCCCAGGCAGCGATCGCCGCACCGTCGGGCGCGGCTGGACCGCCTCCAGCGTCGCCGTCCGCCCCGGCCGGGGTTGTGTCAGCGTCCAGTGCCGCCGCCGCGGCGCTCGCCCGATCCAACTCGGCCATCAAGCGCTCGGCCTGGGCATCGTGCCAGGCCGACTCGCGAGCGACAGCCTCGAGCTGCCGGGCGGACACGCGCTCCGCTTCCTCCGCCGAACGCCGCAATGCGGACGATCGACTCTCCTCGGCTCGCGCCGACTCGACGGCGCTCGACGCACCGCCGGCCTCCGCGGCGGTCCTGCCCGCGTCCTCGCGAGCCGTGGCGACGTCCGCCTCCAGTCCGGCGAGCTCGTCGGTCAGGCGCGACGCCTCGGCGCGTCGTTCGAGGATCGACTCCGCCGATCCGAAGCTGACCGCGACGTCTGTCACGACCGCGCCGCCGTCACGCGGAACGGCCAGCCAGCCGGGCGGCAGCCCGGCCTGGATCGCCAGGCAGGCGCTCAGATCCGGCAGCCACGCACATCGAGCCAGGAGCCGGCGAGCGGCTCCCAGCGAGTCGCGCCTGACAGCCGAATCCAGGACACCGCCACCCGCAGCCGACAGCCGTTCGCGGAACTGCCGTACACGTGCGTCGTCGGAGGAGGCACTCGACGCCGCGCGCTCCGCGACCACGAGCGAGCCGCGCTCCCCTGCCAGCGAGACCACCGCGTCCGAACCGACGACGTAGGCTCGAACCGCCTCGGCCAGGGCGGCCTCCGCCGCCGCTCGCAGGTCCGGCGTGATCACCAGGTCTTCGTCGAGGCGATGCCCGCCAAGCCGACGGGCGGCCCGGGCGATGCCGCGCGCCTCCTCTTCCCCGAGTCGCGACTCCAGGGCGGCCAGCCTGGCTCGTGCCGCGGCGGCGGTCGCAGCCGCGCCGGCCAGCCGCTCATCGGCGGCGACCCTGGTGGCCTCGGCGATACTGGCGCGCTCACGCGCGGCCTCATGCCGGGCGGCCGCCGCGCGCTCCGCTTCCTGTGCCGCCTCCAGGTTCGCCCGGACCGCGACGAGGTCCGCCTCGAGCTCAGTCCGCCGGGAAGCCGCCGCGGCCGCCTGTTCACGTGCCTCGCCGACCCGCCGCTCAGCCTCGGCCAGCCGCCGCCGGGCGATATCGACCTCGGCCTGGCGTGCCGCCCCGGCCCGACGCAGCGCCGCCAGCTCCTGCCCGCGGGCCTGATCCGCGCCGCGCAGCTCGGCGAGCTCGGCGAGGGCATTCGCCAGCTCCCGCTCCGCCTCGCCGAGCGCGGCGTCGAGCTCGAGGTCACGGGGCGGAACCGGGGCCGCGAGGGCACGCCGCGCGGCGGCCAGTTCCGCTTCGGCAGCCGCCCGCTCGTCGGCCGAGCGGCGCCGATCGCGATCGAGCGCCTCGGTCTCGGACGCCAGTCGGGCCTCGCGGAGCCGCGCCGCTGTCGCAGTCGCCTGCGCCGCGTCGTGTGCCTCCCGCCGTTCGCGCTCCAGCGTGGCCCGCGCGGCGAGTTCGCGTGCCAGCGCCGACGCGCCCGCCTCGGCAACCCCGAGCTCGGCCAGCAATCGATCGACGTCAGCGCGCGCCCGGTCGCGGGTCTCGGCGGCCGCGGCGACGCGGCCGGACGCCTCGAACCACCGCACGTGCATGGACGCGAGCAGCGCCGTCGCCAGCTCGTCAGCCGTGGTTTCCCGGCTGGCCTGCTGCTCGGCCTGGGCAGCCAGTCGCCGAGCCTGCGGGCGCAGCTCGGCCAGGATGTCCTCGACCCGCGCGAGGTTCGCCTCGGACTCGATCAGCTGCTCCTCCGCGTGGCGACGTCGTCGCTCATGGCGGCGCACGCCGGCCACCTCATCGAACAGTGGCCGCCGTTCCTCGGGTCGGAGGGCGAGTGCCTGGTCGACCATCCCCTGGCCGATGAACAGGAACGCGTTGTCCGCCAGGTGTGCGGCGTCCAGGAGGTCGACCAGGTCACGCAGCCGGACGCGGGACTTGTTGAGCAGATAGTCGTTCTCGCCCGAGCGATAGAGCCGGCGACCGAGCTCCAGGACCTGGAATTCGACCGGCAACAGGCCGTCGGCATTGTCGATCACCAGGGTGACGTCGGCCATCCCCTGCGCGGCCCGCTTCTCCGAGCCGGCCCAGATGACGTCCTCGGCCCTGCGTGAGCGGAGCGCTCGGCCCTGCTCGCCGAGGGCCCAGCGGAGCGCGTCGGCAAGGTTGCTCTTGCCGGATCCGTTGGGACCCACGACCGCGCTGATCCCGCGTCCGAACTCGATCGTGGTCCGCTCGGCGAACGACTTGAAGCCATGGAGACGGAGCGCCAGCAGGCGCGGCTCTGCCACGGATGGATGAGACTCGGCGACGAGCAGAACGTCGCCGCTCATGAAGCCGTCGCGTCCGGCTCGGCCATCGAGCGCAGCCGCTCCATCGCCTGGGAGGCCGCCGCTGTCTCGGCCGTCCGCCGGGACGGTCCCTCGCCCGTCCCGAGCAGCTGTCCTCCCACCCAGACCTCGATCCGGAACGACTTCTCATGATCCGGGCCGGTCGCGTCGAGCAGCCGGTACGACGGTCGTTCGCCCGAGTGGCGCTGGGTGTATTCCTGGAGCCGGCTCTTGGGACTCTTCAGCAACCCGATCGGGGATTCGGCGCTGAGCTCGGCCTCGGCCAGCTTGACCAGCCAGTCACGCACCTTCGGGAACCCGAGATCGAGGTAGAGGGCGCCGGCCACGGCTTCGAAGGTTGACGCCAGGAGGGAGGGCCGGCGGCGCCCGCTGCGCTGTGCTTCGCCCTCGCCGAGCAGGAGATAGGCACCGAGCTCGATCCGGCCCGCGAGGCGGGCCAGTCCCACGGTCGACACGATGGCCGCCCGACGGGCCGACAGGTAGCCCTCGTCGTCGGTCGGGTGTCGGGTGTAGAGCGCCTCGGAGATGGCCAGGTTGACCACCGCATCGCCGAGATACTCGAGCCGCTCGTTGTGGCCCCGCGCGCTGTCGCGATGCTCGTGGTGCCAGCTCGAATGAACGAGGGACTGCTCGAGCAGATCCAGATCGCGGACGTCGAGGCCGAGTCGTTCCGCGAAGGCTTCCGCGGGTCGCATGTGGCCCGCCGTCCGGCCGCGACCCGGCCGGGACCCGCTAGGACGCCCGCTCGTCGATGTAATCGACGGCATCCTGGACGGTGCGGATCTTCTCCGCATCCTCGTCCGAGATCTCCGTCCCGAACTCCTCTTCGAGGCTCATGATGAGCTCGACGAGA
>Ga0153916_10000581_pt1 | contig 25023 bp, 25 predicted proteins | sample Opewatmetagenome_FD_109642 | JGI IMG/M metagenome (GOLD analysis project Ga0153916, IMG submission 109642) | Freshwater wetland microbial communities from Ohio, USA - Open water 3 Core 3 Depth 4 metaG | ecosystem: Environmental > Aquatic > Freshwater > Wetlands | place: USA: Ohio, Lake Erie...
CCTCGGACCACTCGGCCTCCCCGAGTTGCTGATCATCGCGTTTATCGTCGTCCTCATCTTCGGGGTCGGACGGCTGCCGGACGTCGGCGGCGCCGTCGGCAAGAGCATCCGCGAGTTCCGCAAGGCCACGAAGGACGAGGAGCACGTAGACGCGTCAGCCACGGCGACGGAGAGCGCCCCGGCTGCGAGCGCGCCGCAGGCGTCCGACACCGCCTTCTGCGGCGAGTGCGGCGCGAGTAACCCGCGCAGCGCGAAGTTCTGCTCGAACTGCGGCCACGCGATCAGCGCGCCGGTGCGCTGACCGGGCACACGCGACAGACGCAGGGACCGCCGGTCATGGGCCGGCGGTTTTCATTTGCCTCCCCCACCCACAGAAGGCCGCCCCATGGCGCGGTTAATCGTGGCGGTCGGCTTCGCGCTCGCGGTACTGGCCGTCGCGCCAGCGGAGCGCGTCACGCATGCCGAGCTCGCGCACCTTCTCCTGCCAGAGCTGGCCCTGGCGCGTGACCTGGTACATCGCGTCGGTGTCGGTGGCAGCGTGCACGGAGGCGTGGATGCCCATCGCCTCGTAGAAGGCGTTGACGCTGCGCTTCTGCAGCGCGAGCGAGTCGGCCGACTGGATGGCGATGCGGTCGGCGATGCGCTCGACCTCCGCGTCGAGCATGTCGGATGGGACGACGGCATTAACCATGCCGATGCGGAGCGCCTCAGCGGCGGAGACGTTGTCGCCGGTGTACAGCAGCTCCTTCGACTTGCGCATGCCGATGACAAGCGGCCAGATGCAGGCGGTGCGCGACGTGCCGAGGCCGCGCGTGCCGGGATGGCCGATCACCGCGTCCTCGGAGGCGATGACCAGGTCGGTCATCATGGCCAGCTCGGTGCCGCCGGCGAGGCAGTAGCCGTGGACCTGCGCGATGGTCACCTTGGCCATGTTCCAGAGGTAGAGGTAGAAGTCGCTGACGCGCACCATGCTCGTGCGGACGTCGACGATCGTGCCGCGCTGGTCCTCCGGGCGGACGGCGTACTCCGACGGGCGGTTGGGGCGGCGGGCCGTGCCGCTGATGTCGTAGCCGGTGCTGAAGGCGCGGCCGCTGCCGCGGACGACGATGACGCGGACCGAGCGGTCGAACTCCATGTCCTCGAGGGCGGCGCGCAGGTCGTCGAGGAGGTCGGGGCTGAGCGAGTTGAGCTTCTCGGGGCGGTTGAGCGTGATGCGGGCGACGCGCGCGTCGGTGCCGATGCGGTCGATCAGCAGGTTGGGCGCCTGCGCGCCGTTCTCCGAGCCCATGGTCCTCTCCTCCCGTCGGCATGTATCGCGGCACCTGTCCCATGATTCTGCGGCAGGGGCGCGTCACGGGAAAGGTGCCGCCCCCGCACGGCCGATCGGCAGGTGAGCGGCGATAGGACGAATGTTACGATGGCGAGACGCGGACGGCCGGCCGGCCACGACCTCGAAGCGATGCAGGAGCCGAACGATGCGACTCGAAGGAAAGACCGCACTGATCACGGGCGCCGGCAGCGGCATGGGGCGCGTCGCCGCGATCCTGTTCGCGCGGGAGGGCGCGAACGTGATCGGCACGGACGTCAACCGCTGGGGGCTGGACGAGACGGCGGCGCTCGTCGAAGAGCACGCGAAGGGCAGCATTCTGGCGCTGGAAGGCGACGTGTCGAGCAGCGCGGACGTCGAGCAGTGGGTGCGCGCCGGCGTGGAGAAGTACGGCGCGCTGCACGTGCTGTACAACAACGCCGGCGTCTTCCCGGAGGCCGACCGGAGCGTGCTGGACATGGACGAGGAGACGTTCCGGCACGTGATGGACGTCAACCTGAAGGGCGTGATGCTGTGCTGCAAGTACGGCATCCCGGAGATCGTGCTGGCGGGCGGCGGCTCGGTGGTGAACATCGCGTCGTTCGTGGCGCTGATGGGGTGCACAGTGCCGCAGGACGCGTACACGGCGAGCAAGGGGGCGGTGCTGGCGCTGACGAAGTCGCTGGCGGTGCAGTTCGGGGGCGACCACGTGCGGGTCAACGCGATCTGTCCCGGTCCGATCCTGACGCCGCTGCTGGCGGACCTCTTCCCGAACGAGGAGGAGAAGATGAAGCGGCTGAACCGCATCCCGCTGGGCCGCTTCGGCCTGCCGGAGGACATCGTCTACGCGGCGCTGTACCTGGCGTCGGACGAGTCGACGTGGGTGACCGGGACGGAGTTCGTCGTCGACGGCGGGATCTCGATCAACTACTTCTAGGCCGTTCTCCCCGGAGCCGCATCGGGACGACGAGGCTGGTGCGTGATACCATTTGTCGTCCGGCTCTGATGAGGTATCACATTGGCTATCCCATACTACCAAGCGCTGATGTTACCCCTAATGGAAATCGCGAGCGACGGCGCGGAGCATCGAATGTCCGATGTCGTGAATAGTCTCGCGGAGCGCTTCCAGCTGACGCCGGAAGAGCGACAGGCGCTCTTGCCGAGCGGACGACAAACGACCATTGCTAATCGCGTTGGCTGGAGCAAAACGTACCTAGCGATGGCAGGCCTCCTAGATCGATCGAAGCGCGGCATCGTCCTCATCACCGACCGGGGACGCCAAGTTATGGACAGCCACCCACCGCGAATCGATGTCGAGTTCTTGAGGCAGTTTCCGGAGTTCGAAGAGTTCCGCACAGCAACGAGGAACAAGGGAGTGACAGATGCGCCTGCAACCGACGGCGAGCCCGCGCGTACGCCGGAGGAACTGCTCGAAGAAGGCGATACGCAGTTGCGGGTGCGTCTTTCAGACGAATTGTTGGCTCGGCTTCATGATGTAACGCCGACGCGGTTCGAGCGGATTGTGCTCGATGTACTGCGGAAAATGGGATACGGGGACTCGCGGCCCGACGCTGCGCAGGCTATCGGGCGTACCGGCGACGGTGGCATAGATGGCCTCATTAACCAGGATCCGTTGGGCTTGGACATCGTGTACCTTCAGGCCAAGCGGTGGGAACCCGCCGTCCAGCGGCCGGACGTCCAAAAGTTCGTCGGCAGCCTGGAAGGCCAGCGCGCGCGAAAAGGCGTATTCATCACCACCTCGTCGTTCAGCAGCGGCGCTGCCGAGTACGTCCGCCAAATTGACAAGAAGGTCATCTTGATCGATGGCAAGCGTCTCGCCGAATTGATGATTGAGCACAGTGTAGGCGTGACAGTCGAAAAGGCGTATTCAATCAAACGGCTCGATCTCGATTACTTCGAGGATCAAGAGGGCTGAAACCGTCGCGGCTCCGCTCCGCGATACACTGCCCGTATGGACGCGCACGCGCTGCGGACGCTGGAGTTCGACAAGATCCTGGCGAAGCTGGCACGCCACACCTCGTTCTCGGCGGGGCGTGAGCTGGCGCTCGCGCTTGAGCCCTCGACGGAGATCCGCGAGGTCGTGCGGCGGCAGCGGGAGACGGCGGAGGCGCGCCGGCTGCTGCAGATGAAGCCGCGCACGGGCCTCGGCGGCGCCCACGACGTGCGGCCGCTGGCCGAGAAGGCGGCGCGCGGCGGCATCCTCGACCCCAACGAGCTGCTGAGCACCGCCTCGACGCTGGAGTGCGCGCGCGACCTCAAAGCGTCGGTCGCGCGGCTGGAGGCGCTGCCGCTGCTGCGCGAGACGGTCGACCTGATCGAGCCGATGGCGCGCACCATCGAGGAGATCAACCGCAGCATCAACCAGCGCGCGGAGGTGACGGATCAGGCGAGCCCGGCGCTCGGCGCGGTGCGGCGCGAGGTGCGCACGCTGCACGACCGGCTGTACACGCGGCTGCAGGAGATCCTCGGGGCGGCATTCTCGAAGGGCGTGGCGCAGGAGGCGATCATCACGCTGCGCGACGGCCGCTACGTGATCCCGGTGAAGGCCGACATGCGCGGACAGATGAAGGGCATCGTCCACGACGTCTCCGGCAGCGGCGCGACGGTGTGGATGGAGCCGCTGGCCGTCGTCGACCTCGGGAACAAGTGGCGCGAGGCGCAGCTCGAGGAGGAGCGCGAGGTCGAGCGCGTGCTGCGCGCGCTGAGCGGCGAAGTCGGCGCGCAGACGGAGGCGATCGGCTGGAACGTGGTGGCGCTGGCGCGCATCGACCTGGCGCTGGCGAAGGTGCGCTTTGGCGACGAGATCGGCGCGCCGGAGCTGCCGTACGAGGGCGAGGAGCAGCCGTGGATCGTCGAGGCGCCGGCGCAGCTTCACCTGCTGCTGGCGCGGCACCCGCTGCTGCGGCCGCCGGTGATCCCGACGACGATCACGGTCGGCGGAAACTACCGCGTGTTGCTGATCACCGGGCCGAACACGGGCGGCAAGACGGTGGCGCTGAAGACGGCCGGCCTGCTGGCGCTGATGGCGCAGGCGGGACTGCCGGTGCCCGCCGACCGAGGCAGCCGGCTGCCGGTATTCGACGGCGTGTTCGCGGACATCGGCGACGAGCAGAGCATCGAGCAGTCGCTGTCGACGTTCAGCAGCCACGTCACGAACATCATCCGCATCCTCGACGCGGCCGACGACCGCAGCCTGGTGCTGCACGACGAGCTGGCCGCCGGCACCGACCCGACCGAGGGCGCGGCGTTGGCTCGTGCGATCCTGCTGAAGCTGCTGGACGCGGGCGCCCTGACAGTCGCGACGACGCACCACGGCGAGCTGAAGGCGTTCGCTCACGCGACGCCGGCGGTGATGAATGCGTCGGTGGAGTTCAACCTGGACACGCTGTCGCCGACGTACCACCTGTCGATCGGGCTGCCCGGGCGCAGCAACGCGCTGGAGATCGCGACGCGGCTGGGCATGCCGCGCGAGCTGATCGACGAGGCGCGGTCGTCCATCGGGCCGGAGCAACTGCACGTCGAGGAGATGCTCTCGGACATCAAGCGCGAGCGCGAGAGCGCGGCCTCGGCGCGGCGGGCGGAGGAGGTGGCGCGGCGCGAGGCGGAGGACATCCGCGAGAAGCTGGCGGAGAAGCTGGACGCCGCCGACGAGGAACGGGCGCGGCTGCTCGAAAAGGCGCGCGATGAGGTGGGAGCGGAGGTCGAGCGCGTGCGGAAATCGCTGGCCGAAGCGGAGCGGGAGGCTGACCGGCAGAAACTGGTTGCGGCACAGGCGAAACTGGCGGCGGCGGCGGACGCGGCCAGGAAGCTGGCCGAGAAGGCGGCGCGGCCACGGCCGGAGCGCAGGCGCCGCGAGCCGGCGAAGGCGCACGTCCCCGCGGGCCCGCCTCCGTCATCGATCCAGGAAGGGGACCTCGTGTGGCTGCGGGGGATGGACCGGTTCGGCGAGGCGCTGGGGCCGCCGGACGCGAAGGGCGAGGTGGAGCTGCGGCTCGGCGGCCTGCGCAGTCGCGTCAGGCTGTCGCAGGTCGAGCGGGTTCAGCGGCCCGCGCCGTCGAAGGCGCACGGCGAGATCACGACGCACGTGGCGCCGGCGCGCGCGGTGCCGCCGGAGATCGAGGTGCGCGGTCAGACCGTCGACGAGGCGATGCCGACAGTTGAGCAGTACATCGACGAAGCGTTCCGGGCCGGGCTGCCGTGGGCGCGGATCATCCACGGCAAGGGGACGGGGACGCTGCGCCGGCAGGTGCGCGATTTCCTCTCGAAGCACCCGCTCGTGAAGTCGTACGAGGAGGCGCGGCCGGAAGAGGGCGGCGAGGGCGTGACGATCGCGCACCTGGCGGTGTAGCTGATGGCGAACGTCACCGTGCTCGCCGGCGGCGTGGGCGCCGCGCGCTTCCTCGAAGGCGTCGTCCAGGTCGTGCCGCAGCGGGACATCACCGTCATCTCCAACACGGGCGACGACGAGGAGTTCTTCGGGCTGCGCGTCTCGCCGGACGTCGACATCGTCATCTATACGCTGGCGGGCGCGATCGACAAGGAGAAGGGCTGGGGGCTCGCCGGCGAGACGTTCCACGCGCTGGAGGCGATCCGGCGTTTCGGCTACGAGACGTGGTTCAACCTCGGCGACGGCGACCTGGCGACGCACGCGCACCGCACGCGGCTGCTGCGCGAGGGCGCGACGCTGTCGGAGGCGACGCGCTCGATCGCGCAGGCGTTCGGGCTGGAGCTGACGCTGCTGCCGGTGTCCGACGACCGCATCCGCACGCTCGTCGAGACGGACGCGGGCACGCTGGCGTTCCAGGAGTACTTCGTGAAGCGGCGGACGGAGGACGTCGTGCGCGCGGTGCGGTTCGACGGCATCGAGAGCGCACGACCGGCGCCCGGCGTGATCGAGGCGATCCGCGGCGCAGACGTCGTGGCGGTGGCGCCGAGCAACCCCGTCGTGAGCATCGGGCCGCTGCTGGCGGTGCGCGGCGTGCGCGAGGCGCTGCGCGAGACGGCGGCGACGGTGGTGGGCGTGAGCCCGATCATCGGCGGCAGGACGATCAAGGGGCCGGCCGACCGCATGATGGCGTCGCTGGGCATGACGCCGACGGCGGCGGGCGTGGCGGAGGCGTACCGCGATTTCCTCGACGTGCTGGTGATCGACGAGGAGGACCGCGCGCTGGCGCCGGCGGTCGAGGCGGTGGGCGTCCGCGCGGTCGTCGCGCCGACGATCATGCGCGGGCCGGCGGAAAAGCGCGCGCTGGCCCAAGTGGTGCTCGGCGCGGTTCAATGACGCCATGCGCGCGGCACTGATCCCGATGAAGCAACTGTCGCAGGCGAAGATGCGCCTGGCCGACGTACTCGACCGCGAGCAGCGGGCCGAGCTGACGCTCGCGATGCTGGCCGACGTGATCGCCGCGTGTAGCGCAAGCGGCTGCTTCGACGAGATCGCCGTGGTCAGCAACGACAGCGAGGTGTTCTGGCGCGCGCGCGAGCTGGGCGCCAGGCCGCTCGCCGAGCCGGCGACGCTCGGCGGCGGGCTCAACGAAGGCGTGACGTTCGCCCAGCGCTACCTCGGCCGGCGCGTGGCGGTCAGCGAGCTGGTGATCCTGCCGGCGGACATGCCTCTGGTCCGCGCGGAGGACGTGCGCGCGGTCGTCGACGCGCTGGGCGCAGGCGAGGGGCCGCGCGTCGTCATCGTGCGCTCGCGCGACAACGGGACGAACGCGCTGGCGTTGCGGCCGCCGGAGGTGATCGACGTGCGGTTCGGGCGGGACAGCGCCGACGCGCATGCGGACACGGCGCGCGCTGCGGGCGTGCCGCTCGTGGAGCTGGCGCTGGAGCGCCTCGCGTTCGACGTCGATGCGCCCGAGGACCTCGATGCGTTGACAACGCTGCCCGTCGGTGCGGCGACCCGGCGATATCTCAGGGCGCGTCCATTGCCTGCGCCTCGTTGGCCCAGCTCCCCCTCTCCACAATGCGGAGAGAGGGACGCGGAACGCTCGCCGTAGGCGAGGGGGGTGAGGTAAACCGATGGATGCAATCGAAGCGATACGCTCGCGCCGCTCGCTGCGGCAGCTCTCGGAGCGGTCGGTTCCGCGGGAGTTGGTCGATGAGGCGCTGCGGCTGGCGTGCATGGCGCCGGCACCGCACCACACGCGGCCGTGGCGGTACGTCGTGGTGTCGCCGGAACGACGCGAAGCGCTGGCCGAGGCAATGGGCGCGGCGTGGCGCGCAGACCTGGAGCGCGACGGGCAACCCGCGGCGCTGATCGAAAAGCTGCTCGCGAAGTCGCGGCGGCAGATCACGTCGGCGCCGGTGCTGGTGCTCGCCTGCCTGACGCACGAGGGGCTGCGCGCGTGGCCGGACGAGCGGCGCGGGCGCAACGAGTGGGCGATGGCGCAGCAGTCGGTCGGCGCGGGGATGCAGAACCTGATGCTCGCGGCGCACGCGCAGGGGCTGGCGTCGTACTGGATCTCGGCGCCGCTCTTCGCGCCGGAAGCGGCGCGAAACGCGCTCGATCTGCCCGATGACTGCCTCGCGCAGGCGTTCGTCGTCCTCGGCTACCCCGCCGAGGGCGCCGCCCCGAAGCCCCGCCCCGCCGTCGACACAACCCGCCTCATCATCGACCGATGACCGCGACGTTGCGCGTGATGACGTTCAACGTGCGTGGGTTCTACCGCCCGGACGACGGCGCAAATGTGTGGGAGAAGCGCGAGGCGCCGCTCGTACGGAAACAACGCCAGGATCGCGCCCGCCGGTGGGGAACGACGCAAACCCGTCGCTGTCCGCCTCCTCCGGCCAGCCCAGCCCGCGATAGAACGCCCGCATCGCCCCCATGTCGTGCGCCCGAAGCGTCGCCATCGTGATCCGTGCCGGAGTCGCCATCCCGCACCTCCGAACTGTGTAGCAATCAACTCATCAGCCGCCGAGTGCGCGTCCAGCTTTCGCAGCGCCCACCAACGCGACCAGCCGCCCGGCGGCAACCACACTACGCGGAAACGGCGCACGACTTCGCATCGAATCAGTCAGCGAAAGACGACGACGGCGCGTACGCTGACCTTCAACGCTGTGTGATTCCACGACGGCGACGACGGGCAGCGACGGCGGCACCGCCGGTCATTAACGCGAGCCCGCCTATGAAGGTCACAGACGCTGCCAGGGGCACCCCGGAAACCGAGCCTCCCGAACCGCCCTGGACGCCCGTCGAAGGAAGGTTCTCGACCTCCGCTGTGGGCGTCGAGGCGGACGGCGGCGGGCACAGGCTGGCGACGGCGGCGACAGCCGGGACCGAAGGTGAACCGTGGATTATGGACGCCACCGAAACCTCCAACGAGTGACCGCAGTCGAATGACGGTGCATCGGCTGGAATCGTGAAGGTTGTGACGTTCGGCCCCACCGTGTAGGTAGCCGTCACACCCGTGTCCACTGTGTAGGTGATCGCGAAGCCCGTCTCGTTGTCCGAATTGTCCTGCCACGTGATGCGTCGCAGACCCAGGTCGATCTGCACGTTACTCGGCGCGACAGGCGCCTCTATCGTCCCCGTTGGTGCCGGCACCGCAGTCGCCACGCCGCTCGGTGGCGGCGTCGGCGTCTGAGCATGCCCGCTTGTCGCGACGAACACGGCAGCAATGGCGACCGCAGGAAGCCACGCCAATCTGCGGATCATGTCGATACCTCCGGAACGCTCGTGTGTTCACAGCTTAGCGTGTCGTCGGTCCTCGACCCCTCATCACGCACCCGCCCGCGGGCCCAGCCCACGCCACGCGACCTGCGCGCATCGTCCGACGTGAATCGCGCGACTGCCGCGCAACTCAGCATAACCCCAATCTGTGCCCATCTGTGAAATCTGTGGATTCCCCGTCCCCGCTCACTCCCCAGTCAGCTCATCAGCCGCGGAGTGGGGGTCCAGCTCGTGCCGCGCCACCCGCTCCACGAGGGCGTCGAGGCGGCCGTCGGTGTGCTGCGCGACCAGGCGGTCGATCAGGCGCTGGCGGGCGAGCGTCAGCACCTGGTGGCGCGCGCGGGCGCGGCGGTGCTCCTCCTGCACGCTCGACGATGTGATGTACGCGCGATGCTGCTCGATCTCGTCGAGCAGCGCGTCGATCCCCTCGTCCAGCGCGCCGGCCGTCTTGACGATCGGCGTGCGGCGCGGTGACGGCGAGGCGTCGACGATGGACGAGAGCTGGCGGGCGAGCAGGTCGGCGTTCGGCAGGTCGCTCTTGTTGACGACGAGGATGTCGGCGATCTCCATGATGCCGGCTTTCATCGCCTGCACGTCGTCGCCGGCGCCCGGCGTGAGGACGACGACGGTGGTGTCGGCCATCGCGGCGACCTCCACTTCGTCCTGGCCGGCACCGACGGTCTCGACCAGCACGGCGTCCTTGCCGAAGGCGTCGAGCGCGGTGACGACGCCGGCGGTCGACGGCGCGAGGCCGCCCATGCCGCCGCGCGTCGCCATGCTGCGGAGGAACACCTGCGGGTCGGACGTGAGGTCCTGCATGCGGATGCGGTCGCCGAGGATGGCGCCCTGGCTGAACGGGCTGGTCGGGTCGATCGCGACGATGCCAAGCGTGTGGCCGCGGCGCCGCGTCGCGCGGGCGATGGCGCCGCTGAGCGTGCTCTTGCCGGAGCCTGCGGAGCCGGTGAGGCCGATGGTGTGGGCGCGGCCGGACTTCGGGTAAAGGAGGCGCAGGGCGCGGCGGCCCTCCGGCGTGTCGTTCTCGATCAGCGTGAGCAGGCGCGACAGTGCGCGGCGGTTGCCGGCCAGCAGCCGGTCGACGAGCTCTTCGACGGTGGGCATGGGCTAGACGGCGCGGGCGGGACGCCGGGCGGCCCAGTCGCGCACGAACTTGATAATGTCCTCGGTGGAAGTGCCGGGGCCGAAGATGGCCTGGAAGCCGGCCTGTTTGAGCGGCTCGATGTCGGCGTCGGGGATGATGCCGCCGGCGAAGAGGAGCACCTCGTCCGGGCTGATCTCGCGCTCGCGCAGCGCCCTGACGACGCGCGGGAACAGCTCCATGTGGGCGCCGGAGAGGATGCTGAGGCCGATGACGTCGACGTCTTCCTGAAGGGCGGCCTCGGCGATCATCTCGGGCGTCTGGCGGATGCCGGTATAGATGACCTCCATGCCGGCGTCGCGGAGGGCGCGGGCGACGACCTTGGCGCCGCGGTCGTGGCCGTCGAGGCCGGGCTTGGCGATGAGGACGCGGATCTTCTCCTCGGGCATGGCGTGGGGATTATAGGGCGCGGCTTGCGGTTATGGAAACGGGCGAGGCGCGGGTGTCAATCCGTGCGGGCGTTGACAGGCCGCCGCGCCTTGTCCGCCGGACGGGTGACACGTCCCGCTTGGAGTTCCTCCGCCCGTCGCCGTACGCTCACCTCATGGTCCCGTACTGTGCACTCCGCCAGACGCCACCGCGACGGCCCTCCCCAGCCATAGCTCCCCGTCTCCACGAGTGGAGACACGGGGTAAGTAACGGTCAATCAAACACTGTCAGGATCTCCGCCCCTCGCCAGATTCGCCGGAGGGCCGAAAAGTGCAGCAACCGCGAAAAAACAACCGTCAATCAAACGCCCCGTTGCCGGCGACCTGAGGGCCGGCTCAGCTGCGCTGGATGAGCTGGATGGAGACGCCGTTGGTGAAGGACTTGTTGATACGGGCCACGCGCGTGTCCGGCCAAACGCCGGGCTCGGGGTCGGACACGAGGACATGCTTGGCACGGAGGTCGCCGACGGCGGCATCGAGGTCGTCGACCTCGATGGCGACCGAGAACATGCCCGGCCCGCGCTCGGCGATCGACCTGGCAACGCGGTGGTCCTCGGTGAGCGGCTGGAGCAATTCGATGAAAGCGTTACCCGCCGGCAGCTTCGCGAGGCGGAAGTGCGAACCTTCGGGCTGCAGCGTCTCCGCGACCTGAAGATCGAGCGTCGAAGACCAGCGCATGGCCGTGGCTTCGAGGTCGGCCGTCGAGACCACGACATGGTCGAGGCCTTTGGCGGTGAAGGCGCGTCGCGGCGGCGCGTTGTCGAACGCCTGGCCGTGCGGCGCGCGCGACTCCGGCCGGAACGACTCCGGCGTGTGCTCAATCAGAAGCGTCGCGACGCCGTGGGTCGCCGGGCCCTTCGCCGTGGCGACGAGCGTGCCGGGCTTGATGCCGGGGCGCGGGCCGGAGGTCTCGATGCCGGCGGCGTTGAGCCGGGCGCACGTCGCGCGCAGATCGTCGACGCCCCAGGCGAGGCCCCACATGCGGTCGGGCTTGCCGACGCCCTCCTGCGTCTGTGCGGCGCCGCCGCTGATCTCGACCGTGATGTCGGCGAGACGGTAGAACAGGATGCGGGCGTTGCGCTCCGGGAACGTGCGGTCCAGCGCGAGGCGGACGCCGAGCACGTCGCTCCAGAGCCGGCGGGACGCCTCCATGTCGGCGGAGAGCACGACCGCGTGGTCCATGCGCTTGACGAAGGCGCCGTCCGCGGCGGCGACCGGCGCGACAGGCAACGCGTCGGGCGGCGACCTGTGCTGGATGAAGAAGATGCGGGCGCCGTTGCTGGCCTTCAGCGGCACCTGCGCGTTGCGCCACGCGCGGCGCGCGCCGGTGTCGAGGTCGACGCCGTCGCCGTCCGCCGGGTCGATCACGTCGAGGCCGCAGGCGCGGGCGTCGCGGACGGTAGCATCGACGTCGCCGGTGCCGAGCGCGAGCGCGTAGACGCCCTCGCCCTGCGTGTCGAAGAAGCGCGCCAGCTCGCCCGACCAGCGCGGGTCGCCGGAGCCGCCGCCGAGGCTCAGCAGCTCGACGTACGTGTTCTCGATGCGGAAGAGCGTGTTGCGCGTGCCGTACGTCGGGTGCTCGCCGCGCCACGACGGCCGGCGTCCGAGCAGCATCGCATAGTCGGCCGTGGCGGCCTCCAGGTCCTGCACGGCGATGATGACGTGGTCGAGCGTGAGGTCGGCCATCAGGCGCTCCCCGCGAAGGCGCGCGCCTCGTCTTCGAGCGGCTGGCACAGCTCGACGAGCGTGCCGTCCATCGCCGTCGGATGGAGGAAGCAGATGCGTCCCGCGATGCCGATGCGCGTCTGCTGGTCAATCAGCTCGGTGCCTTTCTCCTTGAGGTCGAATAGGGCACGCTCCACGTCGTCGACCTGAAAGCAGACATGGTGCAGGCCCTCGCCTTTGCGCTCGAGGTAGCGGGCGATGCCGGTGTCGGGCACGACGGGCTCGAGCAACTCGATCTCACTGTCGCCGAGCGTGAGGAGCGCGGCCTCAACGCCCTGCTCCTGGATCGTCTGGAGCTTGTGCACAGGGAGGCCGAGCGTATCGCGGTAGAAGCGCATCGCCTGCTCCATGTCGCGCACGACCACGCCGACGTGGTGCACCTTCTTGATCATGCGGCGAGTGTATCGGAGCGGCGGATGTGGCGGAATGACGCGCGACCGGTCAGGCGGACTTCGCTTTCGCGGCGTACGCCTTGATGGCGGGTAGGTGCTCGCGGTAATGGCCGTAGCCGCTCGCTTCGAGCAGACGGTTGACCGTCTTGCCCTCGCCGTAGCGGTCGTCGGGCAGCGCCTTCGCGGCTCGCAGGTAGTTGGCGAAAGACTGCCGCAAGCCGGCGACGACGGTAGCGGCGCTCTGTGCCGTCATGGCGGCGGCGAACTTCGCGTTCCAGGCGTCGGCGTCGCCGTAGTCGACGCCCTCCGGCGTGGGGCGCTCGCCGCGCGCCATGCGCTCGAGGGCGCCGGTCATAGTGTGCTGCCAGCCGGCGATGTGGGCGAGGATGTCCTTGACGTTCCAGGTGCCGTAGAAGCGGGCGCTCATCGCGCGCTCATCAAGGCCTTCGACGGCCGCCAGCAGCTCGTTGAAGCTGCTTTGGACTTCGTTGAGAGCGGCCTGCTTGTCCATGGGTGGCCTCCTTCGGGCTGCGTATCCTTCCGTCCTGGACGGTCAGCAAGGCTGGCTTGCCAGGCCGGGGTTCGAGTGTAGAGACGCGGCAGCGGGAGATCAACGCGCGCGGCCCTGGGGCCGCCTTGACCCCCTTTTGAACCGGCCGCTAGCATGCACCGCAGCCCCGGGGCGATTAGCTCAGCTGGTTAGAGCGTCTCGCTTACACCGAGAAGGTCGCAGGTTCGAGTCCTGCATCGCCCACCACCCCCGGTCGTCAGCTTTCAGCTATCAGCCGTCAGCGGCCGCCCGCGATCAGCAGGTGATGCGAAGTCATTTCGCTCGGGCCAGCCACATTGGCCCCCTCCAGCGCATGGCGTGCCGCGGCGGTACAAGCGGGGCGCCTGTGCTCCAGTGGTCTTCGCTCCACTCACCGCGCCGAGGCTGTACAGGTTCGACGGGCGACGGCCAGTTGTAAAAAAAGTCCTAAAAAACATAGGGGAAACCCCTACAGGTCTCCTAAGGGCAGCCGACCTTCTAACTGACAGCGTGGGCGCAGCCGCTACCCGGGCCACCGTCGCGGGTAGCACCAAGACAACGGCCGCGCTGGCTGCTCGAACAAGAGGGCCGGGCACCGTCACCGCCGTCGCGGTGGCGTCGCAGGCAGATCCTGGCCGCCCTCGCCGGGGAATCTAGCTCCGACAAAGGGGGAAAGAAGCTCATGCTGAAGGAACTGGCTCTGCGCGTACTCGTGGCCCTCCAGGGCATCGAGTCAAAGGTCAAGGACGAGGAAGGCCAGACGCTGGCCGAGTACGGCCTGATCATGGCGGTCATCGCGATCGCGGTGGTCGTGGCGGCGGTCGTGGCGTTCCGCGGCGCGATCGTGTCGGCGTTCAACGGCGCCACGAAGTGCCTCAGCGGCTCCTGCTAGGGGCCTGAAGGATCAACGGCCAAGACTGAAGAGGGGCGCCCGGCGACGCCGCGGCGCCCCTCCTTCACATCCGCGAGCCAGCCAGTTTGCAGGGGGGAATGCAAATGCTCACAGGTGTGGCCCTGCGGATCCTTGGGGCCCTGCAGGGCATGAATGCGGTCCAGGACGAGGGCGGCCAGACGCTGGCGGAGTACAGCCTCATCATCGGCGTGATCGCCGTCGCTATCGTCGGCATTGCGATGGTGGTGTTCCGCGACACGCTCGCACAGGCATTCAACAGCGTGGTGCCTTGCCTGACCGGGTCCTGCTGACGCACTCAGCCGCAATCAGCCGCAATCAGAGGGGCACGTCCCGCGACGTGCTCCTCTCATCTCGCCGGGCGCCGGCCCCCTGACGCTTCATCGACCGCCCCTGTTTGCCGACAACCTCCCTAGGGAACACCTCCAGGAAGGACGGGCCTTGGACGACACAAGCCAACCCGCAAACGTCGGCGCCCGGCCAGCGTGGCTCCCCTTAACGTTGCTGGTCTCGGCGGCGCTGGCGGTGCGCCTCGCCTTGATGCCCTACCACGCCTACCTGCCGGGCGGCTCGATGGACGAGCATTTCTGGACGGCGTGGATGCAGGCGATCCACGAGCACGGCGTCCTCAATGTCTTCACGACGACCAAGACGAACTATGTCGGCTACCAGTGGGTGCTGTGGGCGCTCTCCCTCGTATACGGCTGGGCGGGCGGCTCGTACGGCAACCCGGGGCCGTCGCTGCATCTGCTCGTGAAGACACCGTCGGTGCTCGCCGACGTGCTGCTGATCGTCGTGACCTGGCACGCGACGGCCGCGCTGGTACACGACGAGCTGCGGCGGCGGCGGCTCGCTCTGACCGCGGCGGCCGTGATCGCCTTCCAGCCGGCCGTGCTGTACGACGGCGCGGTATGGGCGCAGACCGACGCGTCAGTCAGCGTCGCGATGCTCGCGGCGGTACTGCTTGCCGCGCGGGGGCGGCCGGGCGCCGGCTGGGCCGTGTGGGCCGTCGGGTTCCTGATCAAGCCACAGCCGGTGCTGCTCGTGCCGGTGCTGGCGGTCCTGACGTTGCGCACGGACGGATGGCGCGGCATCGCGCGCGGTGGCGGGGCGGCTGTCGCGGTGGCGGCGGTCGTGCTGGGGCCGTGGATCGCGCACGGCGACCTGCACCGGGTGACGACAGCGTACGGCGCGTTGATGGGCTCGGACTACGGGCGACTGTCGGTATCGGCGTGGAACACGTGGTGGTTCGCCGACCGCTTCACGCACGCGGCACCGGAGGATGCGGTGGCGGCGGCGCCGTTCCTGACATACCGAGTGCTCGGACTGCTGCTGTCGCTCTGCGCCGGAGCGATCGCGGCTGGATACCTGTGGGCGCGCACGGACCTACGGCGGGCGCTGATCGCGGGCGCGTACATGGCGCTGGCGTTCTACATGCTGCCGATGTCGACGCACGAGCGGTACCTGTTCCCGTACCTCGTGCTGTTGCTGCCGGTGGCCATGGTCGAACGGCGGTGGCTGTGGCTGTACGTCCCGGCGTCGTGCTCGCTGTTCCTGAACATGTACGTGATCGCGCCATCGGCCAGCTCGTGGTCCGGACGCTGGGTGGACGCGCCGTTCATCTGGGGTGTGGCGGGGCTCAACGTTGCCGTGTTCGCGGCCTTCACTGCGATCATCGCGTCGGGCGCGCGCGGCGCACTGCCTGACCTACAGGTGTACGTGCGGAACAGCTACCCCTTCAATCGCATGGGACGGGCGCGGGTTGGGCGCGCTGCGGGCGCTTGACGCAGGTCGCAAGGCGCCGTCTATGCGGTCACTACTCCTATCTATAGCTCCTTGATCGGATAAAGCGCCTGGCCTATGCTGGGGCCACGCATGTGAGGGCAGGCACAATCGGCCCTGACCCTCGAAAAAGGAGCCCCATCGTGTCTGTGAACCTCCGAATTCCCGGCCCCACACCGTGCCCCGACGACGTCCTGCAGGCGATGTCGCGCCAGATGATCAACCACCGCGGCCCCGAGTTCGCGGAGATCATCGGGCGGATCACCTCGAGCCTGCAGAAGATGTTCGAGACGAAGAACGACGTGCTGACGCTGACGTCGGCGGGCACGGGGGCAATCGAGGCGGCGGTGGTGAACACGCTGTCGCAGGGCGACCGAGTGCTGTGCGTGTCGATCGGCGTGTTCGGCGACCGGTTCGCGGACATCGCGAAAACCTACGGCGTGGAGGTGGAGAAGCTGTCGTTCCAGCAGGGCACGGCGGCGGACCCATCGGCGGTGGCGGAAGCGCTGAAGAAAGACAGCTCGTACAAGGCGGTCCTGGTCACGCACAACGAGACATCGACGGGCGTGACGAATGACCTGGGGGCGATCGCGAAGGCGATCCGGGAGGTACGGCCGGACATCCTGATCCTCGTCGACGCGATCAGCAGCCTGGGCTCGGTGCCGCTGCCCATCGACACGTGGGATCTGGACGTGGTGTTCACCGGCTCTCAGAAGGGCTGGATGGTACCGCCCGGGATGGCGATGGTGTCGGTGAGCAAGCGGGCGTGGGACGCCGTCGAGAAGGCGCGGATCCCGCGGTACTACTTCGACTACAAGAAGGCGAAGAGCTACCTGGAGAAGGGCCAGACGCCGTGGACGCCTGCGGTGTCGGTGTACTTCGCGATGGACGTCGCGCTGCACAAGCTCGAGGCGGAGGGGCTGGCGAACATCCACGCGCGGCACGCAAAGCTGGGCCAGTTCACCCGCGACGGCGTGAAGGCGCTGGGCCTCAAACTGCTGGCGGACGAGCGCGTTGCATCGAACACGGTGACGGCGGTGCTGGTACCGGAGGGCGTCGACGGCGGCGCATTGAACAAGATGATGCGCACGGAGTACAACACCGTGCTGGCCGGCGGCCAGGGCGAGCTGATGGGCAAGATCTTCCGCATCGGCCACCTGGGGCTGGTGTCGCAGGCGGACCTGCAGGCATGCCTCGACGCGCTGAAGCTGGCGCTGCCGCGCGTGGGGTTTACGCCGGCGGGCGTGGCCGCGCGGTAACGGCGCGGCGGTTTACCTCACCCCCTGACCCCCTCTCCACGACGTGGAGAGGGGGAAGTCTTTTTTCGAGGGACGCGGACGGAGCTAAAGGTCCGTCCCCACGCCAACGCGAGATCGGTGCGCGCGGGCTACTCCGAAGGGTTTGGCCTCGATACCCTGAGATGCATGAAGAAGATTCTCGTCGCGGATCCCATCGCCCAGGACGGCATCGAGATGCTCCGGCGGGAAGCCGAGGTCGACGTGCGCGCGGGGCTGACGCCGGATCAGCTAATCGGCATCATCCCGGCGTATCACGCGCTGGTGGTGCGGAGCGAGACGCGCGTGACGCCGGAAGTGTTCGCCGCGGGGAAGCAGCTCCAGGCCGTGGGGCGGGCGGGCGTCGGTGTCGACAATATTGACCTGAACGCGGCGACGGAGCGCGGCGTGATCGTCGTGAATGCGCCGCTCGGGAACACGATCTCGGCGGCGGAGCACGCCATCGGGCTCATGCTGGCGCTGGCCCGGCACATCCCGGAGGCGAACGCATCGCTCAAGGGCGGCGAGTGGAAGCGATCGAGGTTCGTGGGCGTCGAGCTGCGAGGGAAGACGCTGGGCGTGGTGGGGCTCGGCCAGGTCGGGTCGGAAGTGGCGCGGCGTGGCAGGGGACTGGACATGACGGTCGTCGCCTACGACCCGTTCGTGTCGCCCGAGCGTGCGGCGATGCTGGGCGTCGAGCTGGCGGAGTCGCTAGACGAGGTGCTGGCGCGCGCCGACTTCCTTTCGCTACACACAGTGCTGACGGCACAGACACGTCACCTGCTGGGCCGCGCGGAGTTCGCGAAGATGAAGCCGACCGCGCGGCTGATCAACACGGCGCGGGGCGACCTGGTCGACGTGGATGCGCTCGTTGAAGCGGTGGAGTCGGGCAGGATCGCCGGCGCAGCGATCGACGTATTCCCGCAAGAGCCGCCGGACATGGCGAGCGCGGTGTTGCACCACGAGCGCATCATCGTGACGCCGCACCTTGGCGCGTCGACGACGGAGGCACAGGAGCGCGTCGCCGTCGACGTGGCCGAGCAGATCCTGGCGATCCTGCGCGGCGAGCCGGCGCAGTATGCCGTAAACGCGCCGATGATCACGGCGGAGACGATGAGCGTGATCGCGCCGTACATCACGGTCGCGGAGAAAGTGGCGGAGCTGGCGACGCAGCTCGCGGCCGGGCAACTGGGCAACATCGAAATCGAGTACATGGGCGAGATCGCGCAGCACGACACGACGGCGCTGAAGGCGGCCGTGATCAAGGGGCTGATGGCGCCGATCAGCGAAGAAAACGTGACGATCGTCAATGCCGCGCTGATCGCCGAGAACCGCGGCATGAAGATCACGGAGCGGAAGGGACCCGGCGAGGATGTGTACGCGAACCTGGTACGCGTACACATCCACACGAGCGCCGGCGACACCGACGTGACGGGCACAGTGGCGCACGATGGGCCGCACATCGTGGCGATCAACGACTTCTGGGTCGACATCCCGCCCGGCGACGGCTGGCTGCTGCTGTGCGAGAACCAGGACCGGCCAGGCATGATCGGGGCCGTCGGCACGTTCCTGGGGCAGCACGACATCAACATCAGCTTCATGCGCGTGGGACGCACAGCGGTGCGCGGGCTTGCTCTGATGGCGGTGGGGCTGGACGATCCGATCTCGCAGGAGCAGGTCGAAGAACTGACGCGGGTCCCCAACATCATCTCGGCGCGGGTCACGAAGTTCTCGTAGCAGTTCACGCCAACTCTCCACGCTGGAGAGGGAGTTCGTTTCCCGGCCGCGAACGGTAGAATCGCGGCATGGGCGAACCACACATCGCGCTGGTCGAGGCGACGCCGGAGCATATCGACGCGATCGTGCAGATCGAGCGCGAAGCCGGCGGTCGGTCGCTCGTCGCGCTCACGCACGGGCACGCGGTGGTCGAGGCGCTGGAGCGCGGGCACCAAGTAACCGTGGCGCTCGCCGGCGGCGAAGTGGCGGGCTGGATCTGGTACTCCACGGACCTAGGGCGCGGCGCGGAGGAGGTCGGGCAGATCCTCCGCGTGGCGGTGGCGCAGGGCCACGTCCGGAGTGGCGTCGGACGCGCGCTGGTGGAGCACGCACAGGCTACGCTGGCCGGGCGCGCCATCACACGCGTGCGGATCACCGTTGACGGTGATGACGCAGAGTCCCGGGCGTTCTTCGCCCGGCTCGGGTACGCGGTCGACGCGGTGATGATGGAGCGGGCGCTGTGAGACGCGCGGAGGCGCTCGCCGTCGCGCTGGCGCCGCTGCTGGCGCTGCTCGCGGCGGCGTGCGCGTCGCCCGCCGGGGCACCGGAGGGGCCGCCGAGCGCCGTCGCGTCGCTAGCGCCGTCCGCGATGAGCGCCACGGCCACACCTGGCGTCACAGCGACGCCGACGATCGCCCTGCCGAGTCCGACGGCAACAGCCGACGTGCCGGACGGCGCGTCGGTGACGATCAGCGCGGTGGGGGACATCAGCCTGGCGCGGCAGGTGGTCGACCGCATGCAGACGCAGGGCGCGGGCTATCCGTTCGCGCTCGTGGCTTCGCTGATCGACGGCGACATCGGCTTCGGCAACCTGGAGGGCGCCCTGACCGACCGCGGCGAAGCCTGGCCGAAGGGCTACAACTTCCGCACGCCGCCACAGTTCGCAACGGCTCTGACCGCCGGACACATCGGCGTCGTGACGCTAGCGAACAACCACATCATGGACTTCGGACCGGTGGGGCTCGGCGACACGGTCGCCGCGCTCGACGGCGCAGGCGTGCGGCATATCGGGGCCGGCGCGGACGAGGCGGCGGCACGAACACCGGCGATCATCGACGTGCGCGGGCTGCGCGTGGCGTTCCTCGGCTACGTGGCGACACCGGACGAGAGCGGCGGTTTCTCGATCCGCGCGTGGGCAGCGCGGACGGGCGAGCCGGGCGTGGCAATCGGCGCGGCGGCGACGATTGCGGTCGACGTGGCGGCGGCGAAGCGTGTGGCGGACTTCGTGATCGTCGCCGCACACGCGGGCGACGAGTACCGCACGACGCCGAACGCGACGCAGCGGGCGCTGGCGCAGGCGGCGCTCGACGCCGGCGCGGACGCATACATCGGCGCGCACGCGCACGTCGTGCAGCCGCTGGAGCAGCGGGGACGGCAGCTCATCGCGTGGGGGCTGGGGAACTTCGTGTTCGACCTGGATCAGGTCGACCTGGCGAACATCCCGGCGCCGCGCGTGTCGCTGATTCTGCAGATCACGCTGACGAAGGGCGCGGGCGTGACGGCGTATCAGGCGATCCCGGTCACGCTGGACGCGAACGAAGACCGGCCGCGACCGGCGACGCCCGACGAAGCGGCGCTGCTGCAGCGTCTTGTCGCGCCGGGGAATTAGCGGAGGTCGAACGATGGACCTGGGTCTGAACGGACGGGTGGCGATCGTCGGCGGGGCGAGCCAGGGGATCGGGCTGGCGACGGCAAAGCTGCTGGCGATGGAAGGGTGCCGCGTCGTCATGGCGGCGCGGCGGAAGGAGCTGCTCGAAGAGCAGGCAGCGGCGCTGCGCGAGGAGCTGCGCGCAACGCGGGGCGGGGACGACGTACTCGGCGTGCCGTGCGACATGTCGTCGGCGGACGACGTGCGGCAACTCGTCGCACGGACGGTCGATGCGTTCGGGGGCATCGACGTGGTGGTGAACAACGCGGGCGGGCCACCGCTCGGGCGGTTCGAGCAGCACGACGACGCGGCGTGGCGGAAGGCATTCGACACGAACTTCATGAGCGTGGTGTGGATGGTGCGGGAGACACTGCCGTACCTGAAGCAGTCGTCACAGGCGCGGGTGATCAACATCACATCGACGGCGGTGAAGGAGCCGATCGACGGGCTGATCCTGTCGAACTCGGTGCGGCTGGGGACGACTGGGCTGGCGAAGACGCTGTCCCGCGAGCTGGGGCCGTACGGGATCACGGTGAACAACGTCGGGCCGGGGACAACGTTGACGGACCGCATCCGGCCACTGATCGAGGCACAGGCGAAGGCGGAGGGGCGGACGTTCGAGGAAATGCAGGCGGAGCGGGCGCGGCGCATCCCTGTGGGGCGCATCGGGGAGCCGGAGGACGTCGCAGCGATGATCGTGTTCCTGGCGTCGGCGCAGGCGCGGCAGATCAGCGGGCAGACGATCCTGGTCGACGGCGGGGCGACGGGCAGCGTCTTGTAGGGTTCACGGTTCGTGGTTCACAGTTCGTAGTGGCGAAAGAACCCGCCGGGGCGGGTCGGGGCGAGCCTGCGCTGGCGGCCGTGGGTCAGGCGAAGCCGTCCGCGGCCGTTTCCCAGCCGGGCACGAACTTGCGCCATCCCTCCTCGCTGTTCAAGTACGGGTAGACGACGTAGTAGTTGGTGACGCGCGGCTGGTACGGCTCGCGCATGAGTTGCATCTTCGCCTCCTGCGGCGTGCGGCCGGCCTTGCGGTGGTTGCACGTCTTGCAGGCGGTGACCAGGTTGTCCCACGTGTGGCGGCCGCCCCGGTGGCGCGGCATGACGTGGTCGAGCGTAAGGTCGCGCTGGCCGCGGCGGCCACAATACTGGCAGGTGTGGCGGTCGCGGTTGAACACCTCGCGGCGGGAGAGGCGCATCTGGGGGCGCGGGCGCTTGATCAGGTAGATGAGGCGGATGACGGAGGGCAGCGGGAAGATCGACGAGGCGGAGCGCAGGTGGCCGGCGCCGTGCTCCAGCACCTCGGCCTTGCCGCGGTGCACGAGGACGAAGGCGCGCCGGGCGTTGCAAACGTTCAGCGGCTCGTAATTCTGGTTGAGGACAAGTACGCTGCTCGAAGTCATAAGGGCCATCCGACGTTCGCCGCATGATAACAAAGGGCCGAACGGCCCGGCAACGCGGGCCGCGCTGTACACAGCCGCCGCCAGCCGCGTACAATCCCGCGTCAACGAGGCGCTGACCGCCGAGCATTCAGGAGCACACCATGTCCACCCGAGACGAGCTGATCGCCGGTTACGAGTTTCTTATCCAGGAAGCGCGGCGCATCGCCGCGAGCCTGCAGCCCGAGCAGTGGTCGCGCGCCGTCGACCAGGACGGCTGGAAGGGGACGGAGGTGCTGGCGCACGTCGCGGGCATCGGTGGCGTGGTGGTGCCATTAGTGACGGCGCTGCTGAACGCTCCGGAGGGCACTAACGCGCTGAATACGGCGACGATCGACCCGATGAACGCAGGCATCGTGGCGGTGCGCGCGGACAAGACGCCGGCGGAACTGGCCGATGAGGTGGCGCAGAGCTACGGGGCCGTCATCGAGTGGGTGCGAAACGCGCCGGAGGAGACGCTCGCCAAGCGGGTGACGGCCGGCGGTCACAAGGACGTTACGGTCAGCGACGCGCTGATGCGGATGACAGTGCTGCACGGCATCGCGCACATCTACAGCGTGTACAGCGCCGTATTCTTCAGCCAGGAGGCGCCTTGACCGATACCTCTATCGCCGCCGCGATCGACGTGCTGGCATCGACGCCGGCGACGATGCGGGCGCTGCTCGCGGAGATGCCCGACGAGATCGTGGCCGCGCGCGACGACGAGGGCTGGTCGGCGAGGGACGTGCTGGCGCATCTGGTGTCGCTCAACGGGCCGGCCCTGCTCGACCGCGTGGGGCTGATGCTCGAACAGGACGACCCGCCCATCCCCAACGTCGATGAGCAGGCGCTGCTCGACCGGTCCGGGCTGCGATCGCGGCCGGTAGCGGTGCTGCTGGAGGAGTTTGCGCGACAGCGCGCCGGCGCGGCCGCGTGGCTGCGCGGGCTGCCGCCGGAGGCGCTCGCGCGGACGGGACGGCACTCGGTCGCGGGACGGCTGACCGTCGCCGAGGTCGTCCACCACAAGGCGTGGCACGACCTGCTCCACGTGCGCCAGGTGTGCGCGCTGCTGGCGGCGCCGCTCGACGAACAGCGCGGCGCTATGCGCATGTTCACCTGAGCGCGGCGCGCGTCAGACGCTGGCGACCGGGTCGAGGCGCGTGATCTCGGGACGTCCGGCGAGCAGGCCCGCGATCTTGCCGCCGAACGCTGCCATATGCGGCGTCTTGCCGTGGTCGGCGAGGGCGGCGTCGTCGGCGTAGAGCTCAAGAAAGAAGAACTCCCGCGGCGCCTTCGGGTTCTGCCCGAGCGTGTAGTGAAGCGCGCGGCCGGCCTCGTTGGCCTTGACCGCGGCGACCATCTCGGCGCCGGCCGACTTGAACTCCTCTTCCTTCCCTTCCTGCACGGTGAGCTTCGCGATCACGGCGAGCATCGTCGGTCCTTCCGCTGTGTGTTTGTATGTCGCCCGCATGGTCACCGATCGGGGCGTTAGGATCACGCGCGCGTGACGGCAGCGTCTGCGCTGTTGCACCGTCGCGAGAAAGATCGGCGCCTGCCTGATGCCATTCGCACAGACGTTCGGTTAGAATACTGCCATGGCGAACGAAGGGCGCCCGAAGCCACCGCCGTGGCTCTCGACGTCGGGCTCGCGCAACGCGCGGTCCGGCAAAGGGCGGGCAAGCCGCGCGGAGCCGGCGCGTACTCGGACCGGGCCGGCCACCCCGAAGGCAGCCGCAGCCGCGGCGAGCACGCCGCCCCGCGCAGGCACAAAGCGAGCGGCAGCGAGCGCACCCGCGCTGTCCGAGAACGCGCGCGTCGTGCTGGAGCGCCGCTATCTGGCGAAGGACGAGCACGGCAAACCCGTCGAGACGCCGCAGCAGCTCTTCCGACGGGTGGCGCGCAACATCGCAGAGGCGGAGGCGAGGTACGTCGCGCCGGGCGCCGCCGCGAAGGCCGTGGCAGCGCATGAGGCGAAGTTCTACGGCCTGCTGACGTCGCTGCGCTTCCTGCCGAACTCGCCGACGCTCGGCAACGCGGGCCGGCCGATGCAGCAGCTCTCAGCGTGTTTCGTGCTGCCGGTCGAAGACTCGATGGAGCGCATCTTCGAGACGCTGAAAGACGCGGCGCTGATCCACCAGAGCGGCGGCGGGACCGGCTTCGCGTTCAGCCGCCTGCGGCCGGCGGGAGACATCGTGGCGAGCACAGGCGGTGTCGCCAGCGGGCCGGTGTCGTTCATGCGGGTGTACGACGCGGCGACGGAGTCGATCAAGCAGGGCGGCACGCGCCGCGGCGCGAACATGGCGATCCTGTCCGTGGATCACCCGGACGTCGAGACGTTCATCAATGTCAAGGCGGACATGACGGCGATGCAGAACTTCAACATCAGCGTCGCCGTGACCGAGCGCTTCATGCAGGCCGTCGAGCGCGACGAGGAGTACGAGCTGCTCAACCCGCGCACGCGTGCGGTCACCGGGCGACGGCGGGCGCGCGCCGTGTTCCGGCAGATTGTCGAGAACGCGTGGCGCAACGGGGACCCGGGGCTGGTGTTCCTCGACCGCATCAACCGCGACAACCCGACGCCGCAGCTCGGGCGGATCGAGGCGACGAACCCGTGCGGCGAACAACCACTCTTGCCGTACGAGTCGTGCAACCTCGGGTCGCTCAACCTGGCGACGTTCGTGCGGAGCATAGCCGAGGCAAAGGCGCAGCGGGCGCGCGGCCGGCGGAACGGCGCATCGGCGGGGCCCGCGGCGGAACTGGACTGGGACGCGCTGGCGGAGGCCATCCCGCTCTGCGTGCGATTCCTTGACGACGTGATCGACCAGAACCGCTATCCGATCCCCGAGATCGAGCAGATGACAAAGAAGACGCGGAAGATCGGGCTCGGCGTGATGGGATGGGCGGACCTGCTCTTCCAACTCGGCATTCCGTACGACTCGGAGGCGGCGATCGAACTGGGCGGGCGCGTGATGGCGTTCGTCCAGGAGCA
>Ga0153916_10000582_pt1 | contig 25004 bp, 20 predicted proteins | sample Opewatmetagenome_FD_109642 | JGI IMG/M metagenome (GOLD analysis project Ga0153916, IMG submission 109642) | Freshwater wetland microbial communities from Ohio, USA - Open water 3 Core 3 Depth 4 metaG | ecosystem: Environmental > Aquatic > Freshwater > Wetlands | place: USA: Ohio, Lake Erie...
ATGCCCCCTCTCCTCCATCCTCTCCCACGAGGGGAGAGGAAAAAGAAAATGGGAACGGCCCCACATTTTCAAATGATTCAATTCTCGAATTATGATCTTGGTCCCACTAACGGATGAAGCCACAAAAACAGGACCGCACCTATCTTCCCGGTCTTCCCGGCTATTGGTACTGAACTAGTACTGAGGCGGGGCGGCGCTTTTTCGGTTTCCACTCGTCGGCCGGGTAGCCGAGGGGCGTGAAGGCGATGGGCTCGAGCTCGGCCGGAAGCTTCAAGACTTCGCGCGCCGCAGCCGGGTCGAAGGCGGCTATCCAGCACGTCCCCAGCCCCAGGTCGTGCGCGGCCAGGATGAGATGGTCAAAGGCGATAGTGGTGTCCACATCGGCGTAATTTTTTCCGTCTTTCCTGACCCAGGACTCGCCCTTTACCGCACAGGCGCAAATCACAAGTGGCGCCTCAACGAACCAATCCCGGGGATAGACCCGCCTGAGGTCGGCCTCCCGCCCGGCTGTCTTCAGAACTATCAGCCGGAAGGGCTGCCTGTTGGCCGCCGTGGGGGCGAGGATCGCGGCTTCCAGGACCTTGTGGAGCTTCTCTTCCTCCACGGGTGTCGACTTATACGCCCTCACGCTGTAACGTTTCCTTATCAGTTTTAAAAATTCCACGTTTTGCTCCTTATTAGACTGAGTTTTCAAAGAGAGCCAATAAACAGGCTTTTCAGTTCGATATAAGCGGGACAGGCCGGGTTGGCCTGGTAGAAAACATGGTTGTCTTTACTCGAGCGAAGTATGATCCCAGCCTCCGAAAGCCTCTTCAGCTCTCTATGAGCGGCTCCGGGAGACACCTTCGCCAGTCGGATGATCTTCCTTACAAAAAAAGCCTCATCGGGCTGCCGAAAGAGCAACCCCAGGATTGACCTCCTTGTCTTGCCGAACAAAGCCTCTAATACCATTTGATTCATATCAATCATACTCAATTTGAGAACAATTGTATCCAATAAGAACAATTATCAACGCTCAGTCTATTCTGTTCTTATAAACGGCTCTGACATTATCAAAGAAACCAATGCTTTCCCCGTCGGCTTGCTCGGCATATATAATAAGAAGCCTGTTCGGCCCCCATCCTGTTCTCCTGGGATCGAGGAGCAGCTCGGCGTCTTCCGGTATCTCTGATCCTCTTAATATCCCATTAACGTAATAATCAATGCGCAACTCATTATCCTTAAGATTGGGATCGTCCTTTCGGGTTACGATATCCTGCCGAAGGTTGTACCACGTATCGATTTTGGCTTGTTCCAGATGCAGGTAGGACCGGGATCCGGCATTCACATTGCAGCATTGAGCGAACACATAGACATCACCGCTTGAGTATTTGCGTATTCCGATATCGGTAAACCAGCTTTTTCCCGGAGGCTGTTCCGGGATGGTGGTATGATAATCCAACGCCGCATAAAAATCCCGGGCCGTCGATGTCGAAGGAACCATCACATCGGCACTCAATGTCTTACAATCGGCAAACGCAATATCTCGCGGATGGGCAAGGAAACAGCCGATGAGACCAGGCAGGCTGCTGGTTAGCCGCAGTACCCATCCGCTTCCGCCCGCAGGCACGACCCCTGCGCTCCCATAGACGACCCCTTTCTGTACGACCAAGGGACCGTTTTCATTTTCATAAAGGCCGTTTTGAGCCCCTTCCCAGAAGAGTCTTTCCGAGGCATGATAGGGCTGTCCGGGTATATGGGGAACAGCCTGGACGAGTCTTCCATCGGCATCATAAACATACTTAATTTCCTGGGATTGTTCCTCCTGCTGGCCGTATTCGACTCTCTGCCCGTTTTCATTAATGACGGTCAAAAGTCCAGACGCGGCGGGATTCTGGACGACCTCCGTTCCATGGGAAGTGTCCCATAACCGGGAGTTGAGCTGGCCAGCTTGGGCCAGGTTTTGATTATTATATGTTTGGAAATTTCCGTTTCCATCAAAATCATCATACAGCGTCTGGCCAGCGGTCAGTTCGTAAACCTGCTCAATCCGTTCAGGCGGATTCGCCGAGGGCCTATTTTCGCACCCGCTGTTCAAACAGGAAAGCGCGGCCCCGGTGAGACCCCACCTGATGAAATCCCGGCGTTTCAGTGTTTCTTTAGTCAATATCTATTTTATTCGGTTGTTGTATACGCCTTTGACATTATCAAAAAAAGCAATACTCTCCCCCTCGGGTATATCGACGTTCAGTCTAAGAAACCGGTCCGGCCCTGTTCCCGTTCTCTGGGGATTGAGAAGAAGTTCGGCGTCTTCAGGAACCTCGGAACCCAGCAATTTCCCATTGACATAGTATTCGATCCGAAATTCGTTGTCCTTGAGCGTGGGATCGTCACTTCGGGTCACCACATCCATCCTCACGTTATACCACGTATCGAACTGGGCTGGTCCCAGGTCCAGATAGGTCCGGTATCCCGTATTCCTGTTGATGCACAGAGCGAATAAAAGGACCCTGCCGCTCCCGAATTTGCGTATTCCGAGATCGGTCAGCCAGCTGAGTCCCGGGGGTTGTTCCGGAATGGTTGTATGGTAACTCAACGAAGCATAATAACCTGGGCCCGTCGAAGTCGAAGGCAACAATATATCGGCGCTGAATGTTTTATAATCAACAAACTCGATTTCTCTTCGATTAGCGAGAATACAACCCAGAAGACCCGGCAGACTGCTGGTCAGCTTCAGGGCCCAGCCGCTCCCACCCATTGGCTTGAGCTCAGCGCTCCCATAGACTGTGCCTTTTCCCACGATCAAAGAACCGTTTTCGGTATCATAACGGCCATTCCGGGCCCCCACCCAGAGAAGTTTTTTGGATCCATGATATGGCTGCCCGGGAGTATGGGGAACAGCCTGGAGGAGTCTTCCGTCGGCATCATAAACATACTTGATCTCCTGGTCTCCCGCTTCCGGCAGGCCGTATTCGACTCTTTGCCCCTCTTCATTAACAATGGTTAATTGTCCCAGTGCCTCCGGATCTTGGACAACCTCTGGTCCGGGGGAAGTGGGGTCCCATAGTTTAGAGGTGAGCTTGCCGGCTTCCGCCAGGTTTTGATTGTTGTAGGTTTGAAGGTTTCCGTGTCCATCGAAATCATCATAAAAGGTATGGCCGTCGGTCAGTTCGAAAACCTGCTTAGGCTCGTCAGGCGGATTCGTCGAGGTCTTTTTTTCGCACCCGCCGTTCAAGCAGGAAAGTGCGGCCCCAGTGAGACCCAGCTTGATGAAATCCCGGCGTTTCAGAGGGCCTTGGTTCAGCCCGTCCTTGGTCAATCTTCTTTCCGGCTTGGATAATCTAGCCATTTTCCCGTTCATGAGCGCGGCAGGTATTTTTTCGGAAACTTGGCCACGACGGTGAAGTTCGGGTCGACGACGTTGGCCACCCGGGCACCGCCGACCTGAGAGAAGACTTCGAGCGCTTCCCAGCGATCGAATCCGTACTCCGTCTCCAGCCATCTGACCATTTCAACGTGCGCGATCCGGAAGGCATCGATGAGCGGCCGGACAGATCCGGCCACCATGATAAACTCGGCGTCCTCCAGGCGCGGCCAGGCGATCTTTTTGCCCTTGATAAGGCCGATTTCCAGGGTCACATCGGCCGACGTCTCGATGCCGGCGCCGATGATCTCCCCGTCTCCCTGGAGGGCGTGGACATCGCCGAAGTAAAAATAAGCTCCCTCGTGGAAGATCGGAAGGTACACGGTCGTTCCCTCACAGGCATCGGAAGCGTCCATGTTGCCCCCGAAGTTGGACGGCACTCCGCCTGAGACGGCCTGGTCTCCCGGGGGCGCCGTGGCCAGCCGTCCCAACATGGGCTTGAGCTTGACCTCGATCCTTTTCATCCGGCTGTTCGGAAGATCCAGGGCGGCCGTCATCCTTTTCGGGTCGATCCTCCAGACGTGCACTTTCTTGGGAACAGCCTCGTGCAACATCGGCGTCAGCTCGGTGGCGGTCAGCGAGCCGTAGGTGGACGATGTGCCTGACCGGCCGGTGGCGATGTTGGGACGGATCTTTAGGATCCTGACGCTGAGTGTGTCCTCGGGCGTGGCTCCGTTGATGTAGATAGGTCCGACCTCTCCCGGCCAGGGCCCGTCCTTTTCGGTGAAAAAATCGGAGTACAGCGTGTTGGTCACGACGGTATCGCCGGGATTGATGCGCAGGACGGCCTCGCGGACGGCATAAGTCAGGTACCCCTTGGCGGGTTTGAAATGATGGACTTCGGCGGCCTCGGCCGCGGACACTAAGGTCATCAGCAAAATGGAGAGAAAAGTCCTAATGGTCATTTGGCGCACCTCATCCGCTTGACTCTTTGGAGCATCAGACACTCAGAGCCATGCAGGGACGCCGCCACAGACGGCGCCCCGGACAGATATCTTCAGGGGACGGCCTACTCATTTTATGGGCTCCGCGTCTGACCACTTTTTTTGCTAAATGAAACCACTTTTTGCGGGGAAATATAGGCTTCCCGGCAAACAATGTCAAACATTTTTGCCTTCTCTTATTTTGTTCTTCCTTCAGCGGTTTGACACTCAAGGTCAGGCCCGGCCAAGAATTGCCCTTTTCATGTTTCTCTTGGCCAGCAGAAGCGAAACCCTGGTTCTATTGCCACAAAATGATTTCGGGATAGTATTATTAATGGAGGTCCAATGTTCAAACACGCCCTCGGAACTGTCCTATTGATCGCGATTATCTGCTTTGCCGTGAATCCGCCCTCACTTGCCCGGGCGCAGGCACAGGATATTAAAGCCGATCAAGTCGATGCTCTTTTCAAAGAATATGATCGCCGGGACTCGCCGGGCGCGGCAGTTGTCGTCGTCCAGAATGGAAAAATAGTTCTTCAAAGAGAATATGGCTCGGCCAACCTGGAGTATGGGATCCCGATCACCTCCCGGACGGTCTTCCACGTCGGCTCTGTTGCCAAGCAATTTACGGCCTTCTCCATCCTGCTGCTCGAGCATCAGGGCCGATTGTCTCTCGACGATGACGTCAGAAAGTACCTGCCGGAGGTGCCGGATTTCGGGAAGACGATCACCCTGAGACACCTGCTCCATCATCAGAGCGGTTTGCGGGAACAAGAGACGCTCTTTCAAATGTCCGGGATCTCGACGGCGGATGTCATTGAGACGTCCCACATCCTCAAGCTGGTCAGCCGGCAGAAAGAGCTCGATTTCAACCCCGGGGAGGATATCAGCTATTGCAACACAGGCTACGTTTTGCTGGCCCAGGTCGTGGAAAAGGTGACCGGCGTATCATTCCGCAGATGGACCCAAGAGAACATCTTCGACCCCCTGGCCATGAAGGACAGTCAGTTCAATGACGACGCCTCCAGGATCGTCAGAGAGCGGGCCTATCCGTATTACACAGCCGATGGAGGTGAGCTCCGGAAGGGAATCCTGAGCTATTCCTATGCCGGTCCGACCAGCCTGCTCACGACCTCGGAAGATATGGCCAAATGGCTGCTCAATTTCGACCAACCTAGGGCGGGAAACCTGGTCATTATGCGCAAGATGATTTTCGAATCCGGCAAACTGAAAAATGGCGATGATCCCGGCTACGGGTACGGGCTCGGCGTGTTGAGCTACCGCGGCTTGCGGGTGGGCTGGCACAGCGGCCATGATGCCGGGTATCGGGCCTTCGCTGCTTATTTTCCGGACCAGAGATTCGGGCTCGCCGTCCTGAGCAACTTCTATTCCATAAATCCTATGAACTTGGGAAAAAAGATTGCGGACATCTATCTTTCCGGCTCGATGTCGCCCGAATTTTCCGAACCGGCTACCCGGACGGAGGAAGCATGGAGATCCGAAGCGGTACAACCCTTCTCACTTAATAACAAACAGCTGGCTGAATTTACAGGCGACTATCAGAGTGAAGAACTGGAGACGATATATCGTTTCCTAGTGGTCAATGGTCGATTGGTGATACGGCATTGGAGAAATGAAGATGTCACATTGACGCCCATAGGCCCTGACCAGTTCGCAGGGGATCGGGAATGGGCGGAGACGGTCCGGTTTCTGAGAAGCGCGGAAGCCAGAATTATCGGTTTCAGACTGACCGCCGGCCGGGTGAGGAGCCTATTGTTCGAGAGGATGGCTCGATGAGGCAAAAAGGCTCAGCACTTTGCCGACCTGGGGCCTTTTTTATCTAACCAAACTGGTCTCCATGTTCATCTTTTGAGTCAGCGGGATAGTCAGGTGTCCGTTTTATCTGTGATTAAATCCTCCGCCGTCCAGGCGTCCCCGATCTTGACCGCCCTTCCCGGCAAGCCCGGACAGAATTCTCTTTGGTTTCGCCACTTTTGGCCGCCGGCTAGCGGCCCGGCTGCGGCCAGCGGTTTTCCTGCAGGAATTTATCGACCTCTTGAGCACACGTGAAGGTCCTTCCGATATCGATCTCGTAATAATGCTTGTACTTCGCGAACATCTCCTCGGTGACGAACCCCGCGATAGCCGTGTTGGGGTGCAGCCGCTCGGCCGGGCCGAAATAGATGTATCCGCGCGCTATTGATTCCATCTTCACGGGCACGGGGCCCATCTCCTGAGTGAGGATGGAGGCGAAGGGGGACGCGGCCAGATCGAAGCCGATCGGCAGGGGCCGGGCGGGATCTATGGCCTTGGTGACCGCCGGGAATCCCCCCCAGTCCGGCGCAACCTGGTAGACCCTGTCGCCGTACTTATCGTACAAAACCTTGCCCATGATGGGCCTCCGGTAGGGCTTGTCCGGCGGCCTCCCGAAATGCGTTTCGTCATGGCCTCGGCCCACGAACAGAAGCCCTTTTATTCCCTTGGTCAGGATTTCCCGTTCCGCGTTCTCGGCCATTTCGACGTCGCGTTTTTGTTCGATCTCGTTCAGCGCCTTCATTTCCGGCGAATCCTTGACCAGAGTCTTGACCTTGATGTAGACGTCCGGCCAATCGATCACTTTGTCGATCCCGACAAAGCGCATCTTCTCGCTTCCCGGAGGAAGGGTCGCATTGAGCTTCCGGACCGCCTCGATCAGGTCCCAGTGCTCTTTCGAGTTCCATTCATGGGCGGTCTGACTCCGGGCGAAGTTGAGGAGAGCCTCCGCGTCATATTCCGGGGCGGTCGTCAGCTTCTCGAGTTCCGCGTTGGCCGGGGGGTTCGAGAATTCCCAGCCGATGCACCGGACGCCCGCCTCCCCGTAGAGGCGGGGGATCAAGTTGATGATAAACACCTTGTGCTCCCGGACGTTATGGCCCTCGCCGAAAATGATTACGTCATGGCGCTTATAAAGCCCGACAAAGTAATCGTCGGCCGGCTTGGCCTTCCGGGCCAGCCAATCGCTCAAATAGGGATAATCAGCCTCAGAGATAGCCTCAAATTGGATCGGCCGTCCCTCCTTGACCCAGGCGGGCGAAGCCTTGGTCCCGGCTCCGCCGCAGCCGTCCAGAGAGAGCACGGCCAGCGCGAAAACGACGGCCGCCCCAAAGACAGCTACCTTCCCAGTTTTCATGTGATTCTCCCTCGCTCCTCACAGTTATACACGAAATAGAGGGAAATTAGAACAATTCCAGGCCCGCGAAAACAAGCGGAAAGAGGGAGCCCCCTGAGAAGCTCGTGCCATAGTTGACCCTATAGCCAAGGCCGACGCCCGCGACCAGAGAAACCCGAGGCGACAGCTCGATGGCTAAGGCTCCTCTGGCTGAGTAGACATGACGGTCCGGAGTCCCTTCGACATGATGGAACAGGGTGCTGTTGTCGAGATAGAGATACCCTGCATCGACGTCGATCCTCTTCCTGGCGCCGCTCCCGGTAGACGAGCGAAGGGGAAAGGCATAGCCATACTGGAAGCCGTAGGCGAGACAATCGTGCTCATCCTGGGTCAGGTTAACGGTCCCCGCATACAGGATGGAATAAAACTTTTTCGCCCAGATCTTCACTCCCGCATTAAGGAGGGAAACGGTCCCTCCCCAGGCGGCCATCTGGACGCGGCGGTCCTCCTTGCGGGTCAGGTTGACCAGGCCGACCGGGATGCCTTCGATTTCACCGGCGACATTGACCAGCCCGATCTGGACACCCGTCAGGCGCCCGGCCACGTTGAAAAGCCCCACCTGCAAACCCCGGCAGGTTTCTCCCGTGACGTTCATCAAACCCGCAACCTGGAGGGCCCGGCTGTTCTCTCCGGCCACGTTGAACAGTCCGGACACCTGGATTCCGTCCAGGTCCTCTCCCGCTACGCTGAACAGTCCGGCGACCTGAAAGCCCCTGGCGGCCTGACCGGCGACACTAAAAAGCCCGGAGACCTGGGCTCCCTTCAAGCGCTCGCCGGCGACGGCGAATAGTCCGGCGACTTGCAGCCCGGTGAACTCCTCACCCGCAACGCTGCCCAGGCCCGCCCATTGGACACCCTCGCCCCGGTCTCCGGCGACACAGAGCAACCCGGCCGCCTGTCCCCCTTTCATGGACTCGCCGGCAGCGGCAATCAGTCCGGCAAGTTGAATGCCCTCGAGCGATCCCTCGAGGGCCGCGGCACCCAGGCTGACGTCGAGGCCGCGCACGCTGCCCAGGTGGCCGTAGAGGAGGCTTAGGCTGACGTTGGCCGTATCGAGCTTCGACCTGTTCATGCTTACGGGATAGAACAACGAGAGGTTGAGAACCCGGTGGCGCGGTGCCGGCTGTTCCGGCTTCGCTTCCTGTCCGGCTTGAGCGGACGGAACAAGGAACAACCCGATTATCAGGAGCCCGATCAAAATTTTTCGCATGATGACCTGCCTAGCATAGATTTCGAGGGACAAGTTCCTCACTATGATCTACGAAAAAACCCGACCGAAAGTTCAGCGGAGCCATCCGCTGATGAAGAGGACTAAAGGGCGCCGGACAAGATTTTCTTCCAGTTCAGGACAGCATTCCAGAGGAGCCGGTAGTCCGAGTGATTCAGGTCCCGGTGCATGGGATTGAAGTTGAAAGCGATGACTCTCCCTCTGCCGGAGGGCAGGTCGAGGATGGCCGGAAGCCCCTCCAACTTTTCGGCGCCTAGCGCTCCCCCGCTGACGACCATAGATTCCCTTCTCGGGCCGGCGGGCTCGGACTCCCCGCGTTCCTTTTCTTCATCCGGCTGTCTGGTGCCCCACTGCAGGACGACGCCGCGCCTGTCAACCGGCCCGTCCAGGCAGGATGTGCAGTAGGCCATTTCGAGCCAGCGCCGGGGAAGGTCGTAGACGGTGGTGTTCGAACGAAAGACAGAGGTTATCGCCGGATAGCCGTAGCTGATCGGATGGCCGGGGTTTGCAAACCTGGCTTTGAGCTCCACTCCGTGGGTCTGGACGTTCTGATCGGCGGCCCGCCGCACATTCCGGACCAGTCCACCTTCCAGAGCCAGGATCGTGGCGTTGCCCAGAGTGATCATCAAGCCGCCTTCATCCACGAACCGCTGCAGGTTGGAAAGGCCGACCCAGCCCATCCCGCCCGTAATATCATCCGAGGCGACGGGAGTCCCAAGGCTCGGGAAATCCGTCGACGCCCGGAAGGGCATCGGCCCGGAGGTGGGCGCGAGGCCGTGGATCTGTCCTTGGAGGTCGAGCCTCACCTCGCCGTAGAGGATGACATCTACCTTGACGTTCAAGTTTCCTTCACGGATGTCTTCATCCCGCAGATAGATATACGGGATCCCCTGCCGGTCGAACGTATAGCGGATCCAACCGATGGAGTCCGTGTCCGCCCAGGGGACATAAACCCCCAGCCTGGGAAGGATAGCTTCATGACGGCGAACCTCGGGAACCGAAGACGCGCTGTCAAAGTCCAGGCCGAGCTCAAAAACTACCTCCTTGAGCGACGGTGCCAGTCCGTCTTGCGCTCCAATTATCCACGACCCGGCTGGATAGCTGGCCCCGGCGACTTCAAACGGCCCTTCAGAGACCTCGATTTTGAATTTCTCCAGAAGAAAACGGGCGGCGAGCAGGGCTTCCTGCCCGGAGTCTCTGAGGAGGTAGACCGGCCCGGTCCCGTTCACCCGGCCGGCCGGATGGACCTCGCCGCTCAAAGGTCTCAGAAGGGCCTGCCGGATCTTCGGATCGTCGATCCGTTTGGCTTCAACCCCGTAGTGCACGGGAAGAGCCCAGGAAACGTCGTCATAAGGCAGGCGGGCCCGCTCAGCCGGGAACTTCTGCGGTTCGAGGAGGTCAACAGCGTAGTTCCGATAGGGCTGGTCGAGCTTGACAACGTAGGTACCCGCGGGAAATTGGCCTTCGTCCACAGTCACCGGCTCGAGCGCTTGACCGATTTCGATGTGCTGGACAAGGAGCCGGTTCACCATCTCAGCGACCCTCCTCCGATCTCCCTGGTCTTCCGGAATCACGTAGGCAAAAGGACCTCCCTTCTGGCCTGCCTGCCAGGAATCATGGCCCGTCCGGTAGAAGTTCCGGAGCATGTCTTTCGCCTGCTTGGCCGTGTAGTCGAGGACGGACAAGAGGGCTGTCTCCTGGTAGTTGACGTTGTCCCGCATCGACCATTTAAGGGACCGGTCGGAAGGCAAGGGCCGGTACCATTCCCGGCTTGTCTCCTCTTCAGACACCGTCCGCTGGACCGTCTCTGCGGTTGCGTTCCCGAAGGTTTCATACCCCCGACCGATACTGTTATGGTTCAGAGCGATGGAATCCAGATAATGGAGGCCGAAATTCTCGCCAAAATTCCAGGTCCAAACACCCGGCATTCCGAGAGCCGTAAGCGTCCTCACCTCGTGAAAACTCATGGCCAAGAATTCGCTGGTCACTCTGGGGTCGAGGTGGGGATTGTAGGGACCGGTGCCGTTCCATGTCTGGAGCAAGGCGATCGCCTCGTGCAAGTCATGGATAACGGTCGGATGATAATCGAAGAACATCCGGTAAACGGCCTTCGTCACCTCCATGTCCACCTGGTGGGCGTCCCGGTTGATATCGACATAGACATAACGCCCCCAGTAAGGCGGCGATTGCCTGGGGAGACTGTCAAAATCCGTGCGGCCCTTGAGGTACCGGTAAAACCAGTCCACCATTTTTTCGTGGCCGTCGGGCTCGGAGACCGGGTTGATGAGGACCACCAGGTTCTTGCGGATCTGCTGAATCATCGGCTGCTCCGAGACGGCCAGCCGGTAGGCCAACTCCATGCTCATTTCCGGGCTTCCGGTCTCGTCCGCGTGAAGGCCGGCGTTGATGTAATAGACCGGCCGGGCTGAGGCGATAATCTTTTCGGCCTCGTCGGGGTTCGTCCGGCGAGGGTCCGCGAGCGCCGCTGTAGCCGCTTTGAGCTTCTTCAGGTTTTGAATACCGGACTCATCGGCAATGGCCGCTAGAATGATGTCCCGGCTTTCCTCTGTCCGGCCGATGGTTTCCACATGAACCCGGGGAGATGCTTTGGCCAGCTCCTGAAAATAGCCGTAGATCTGGGCGATGTGGGAAAGCTCGCCGGATTCTCCGACGATGCGACCCAGGAATTTCTTGGGCGAGGGCACAGTCCTCGAGTCCGGAACGTAGGCTACCCAGGGGCTGAGATACCGGGTGTCGGTCGTAAGTTGGGCGATGCGCTCGCTCGTACCCGGCTCGGGTATATCGGGGGCGAAAATATTCGGCGAGGCGGCCAGGAAGAAAACAGCTGACAAGACCAAAGCTAATCCGCGGCAAGCTATCTTTGATGGGATCACGTCGCCTCCTTTATGGCTTCTATTTATTATCCGAATTTCGGCTGGATGGCAAATTCCGGAATGCCCTATCCGTCTTTACCTGGTTACCCTTATTGAGTTAAGCTGGACCAATCGGGAGGAAAGGATGAAGAGCATAAAAGTCGGTTTGATCGGAACGGGCTATATCGGCCTGGTCCACCTGGAAATGCTGCGCCGCATCGTCGGCGTCGAGGTCCTGGCCGTAGCCGACAAGAACCTGGAGCTGGCCGGCCGGGCGGCGGAAAAACTGAACATACCAAAGGTCTACGCGGGAGCGGACGAACTCATCGCTGACCGGGAGATCGATGTCATCCACAACTGCGCGCCCAACTATGTCCATTTCGAGATCAACCGCCGGGCCATTCTGGCCGGCAAAGAGGTCCTCTCGGAAAAACCCCTGTCCTTCAACTCGAGGGAGTCGGCCGAGCTCGTCGAACTAGCGAAAAAACACGGCACCCTGACCGCCATCAATTTCTGCTACCGGTACTATCCGGTCGTCCAGGAGGCGGCGGCCCGCGCCCGCCGCGGGGACCTGGGAGAAGTCCGGGCCTTCCTGGGACATTTTCTCCAGGACTGGCTGTTCTTCGAAACGGACTATTCGTGGCGCCTGGACCCCAAGATCGCGGGCGGCGCAAACGTCATCGCCGACCTCGGCAGCCACTGGTGCGACCTCGTCCAGTTCATAACCGGCCGGAAAATCGCGGAGGTCATGGCCGAGCTCCACACCTGTCTCCCTAAACGCCGCAAACCGACGACCGGCCCCCTGTCGTTCAGCTCCCAGAAAGCCGCCGACTATGAGGACGTCGAGGTGAAGCTCGAAGATTACGCGGGGCTGTTCATCCGCCTCGACAACGGGGCCCGGGGGAATTTCACGACCTGCCAGGTGGCTGCCGGCCGCAAGGTCGACATCGAGCTTCAAGTTTTTGGATCAAAAGAATCGTACGCCTGGAGCCACGTCCATCCCAACGCCCTCTGGATAGGTCATCGCGACCGCGGCAATGAGATTTTCTACGAGTCTTCGCAATTGCAGGCGGAGGAAACCCAGAAATACGCCGCCCTCCCGACAGGACACCCCATGGGATATCATGACGCCATTTATAATCTGTTCCGGGATTATTACGGCGCCCTGGCGGCGAAACGCGAAGGCCGGCCTCATGAAGTTCGCTTCCCGGATTTTGGGACCGGCCACGAGGAGATGTGCGTGATCGATGCGGCCGTCGAATCCAATAAGCTGGGAAGATGGGTTAGAGTCCAGAGATAGGGGGGCTTTATGAATATTCTTCTTGCCGGACCACCCGCATATGCTTAACGCTGTTATCAAAGATCGGACGATGCGGTTATGAAGATTTTGTTGATCCATCCCCGGATGGAAAAGAATTTTTTTGCGGAGGCCAAGCTCCCTCCTTTGGGGCTGGCCTCTGTCGCCGCAGCCTTGAGATCAGCGGGACACAGGGATATTCGGATCCTCGACACCAATGTGTCCAAGGACCCCGAGTCAGACATAAAGAAGGCTCTCTGCGAATATTCGCCTGATATCGCCGGTGTTAGTCTGACCACACCTCTCCTGAAAGCGGCGCTTCAGACCGCCCGCCTGATTAAAAGCTTCAGCCAGGATATCAAGGTCGTCTTTGGCGGGGTGCATCCGACCCTATTTCCCAGGGAAATGGCCGAGCAAGAATCCGTCGACTACGTCGTCTTTGGGGAAGGGGAAATAACGATCTGCGAGCTGGCCGATTGCCTTCAGAAGGACAAGGAGCCCGAAGGAACTCTCGGAGTGGCCTTCAAAAAGGGGGGGCAGGTCATCATGAATGCCCCCAGGCCCTTGATCGAAAACCTCGACACTTTGCCATATCCCGCGTACGATCTTCTCTCCATTTCCAAGTACCGTGATCCTCAGGCCCGCCGAGCGCCCTTCTTAACCATGATCACCAGCCGGGGTTGTCCGTTCCGGTGCATTTTTTGCGACACCGGCGTCGTCTTGGGCAAAAAATATCGGGCCAATTCTGCGCCGAGGATTATTGAGGAAATGATGATTCTGATCCGCGAATTCGGGATCAAGGAGATTATGTTCAAGGAGAGCGAGTTCACCCTGGACCAAGAAAGGGTCTCGGAGTTGTGTCGACTCCTCATCCGGGAAAAAGCGAAAGTCACTTGGTCATGCAACGGTCATATCGGCAGGATGAAATTCTCCATGCTTGAGGACATGCGACGGGCGGGCTGCCGGCTCATCCAGTACGGGGTGGAGTCGGGCGATCAAAAGATACTGGATATCCTGAAGAAAGGAACGACGATCTCTGAAATTATCGAGACCTTCGAGATGACTCGAAAGGCCGGCCTCAAGACGGTCGCCAATCTCATGATCGGAAATCCCGGAGAGACCAAGGAATCCATCTCCCAAACGATGGCCCTGACCAAGCGAATCAAGGCTGATTTAGCTAATATCCAGGTCCTCACGCCATTCCCTGGAACCGAGCTCTATCAGATGGCCGTTCAAAATGGCTGGTTCCAGGAAGGCCTGGACTTCGCCGGCCTGAGAAGCGATACATTTATGATGAATGCCACGGCTCTAACTGCAGATGAACTGCGGGTGATGTTTAAAAAAGCATATCGGTCTTTTTATCTTCGACCGGGCTACATCCTGAGCCGTCTCCTGACTCTGAATCGGAACGAATGGAAGATGAATTTTTTGGGATTGTTCAAAATAGCCGGATTGTCCTGAAGCCGACCCCTCTCAGGTCAGCGCCAGACCCTCCATGATGTCTTCGCTGATCCTCATGATGTCGTGGATATGGATGTACTCGAAGAGCGCGCCGCGCCCACAGGATTTCAGGTTCTCGAATCCCTGAAGGAAACCAAAGATCCGCTTCTTTCTTTCCTCAGTACCTTTTTCTATGACCGGGTAAGCATATTCCATCCTGGTCACAACCCCATCCAGGATGTCCGCATCTTTGACCAGGCCGATTCTTACGAGGTGTGAACGCGCCGCATCGATGAGTCGGCCGTCAACAGCGATCCAGGTCTGATCATCCCGCTGGCAGGGATATTCGACAATGAGCGCCGTTTTGTCCGCAGGGGCCATCGAGCCGCTCCTGTTTTTCGGCTCATAGATCCGGGCAAAAGGGAGCCGGGGATCAGGGAAATAGATCGAAGCGTTCTTTGAAACGCGAGGTCTCTTCAAGAAGAAGGCGATGAGCAAGAGATCTCTATACCGGAGAGCCTTGGTCAGGGAGACAATCTCCTGGGGAGGCCGGGGCTCCAGCAGGTCGAAAAACAAGTTCAGCGGGAGAGTGTTGACGACCCAGCTGGTTTCTATCCTGTCGCGGCCATTGACCTCGATCGCATGGATTCTGCCGTAATCATGAAATATCCGGCTGATTCTTGAGTCGGTGAGAATCCAGCTATTTCCGCAAGACTCCGCCAGCCTTTGGGGAATGACATGGATTCCCTGCCTCGGATAATAGAAGGAGCCGTCCAGGTGTTTCGTCTTTCTTTTGTTTCCGCCGAAGGTCTCATGGAGAAATGTCGATATTGTGAGCCCCTTCAGCCTCCCTCCGGATGTGACGGGGGAAAGCTCGCTCGGCGGGATGCCCCAGAGTTTCCGGGTATATCCCAAAAGGAAGAGATCGGCTATGGTTTTGCCGTAGGTGTGCACGGCAAACCCCTCGAAGTCTTCCCGGATTGCCCTCCGGGCCATCCTTGCCTTGACCAGATCGAAAGTAGCTTTTGAGAGCGTCATCAGTCCGAGCTTCAGCATAAGATCCAGCGGAGTCAGGGGGAAGTCTATGTACGTACCCCTGTAATAAATCTGACTGGGAGCTTGGATCTCCTGCAATTCTTCGCCGAGCAGATTCTTGAGCTCCTGAGTCATGAGCGCATCTTTATCGTGGAATCGGTGCGCTCCCGAATCGTAGAGAAAGTCCTGGTGCTTTAGGGTCAGGCAATTCCCGCCTACGATCTGTTTTGATTCATAGACTGTGAAAGGGAGTCCCTTTTTCCTGGCGAAGTAACCGGCCGAGAGGCCGGCGATTCCGCCTCCCAGGATGCTGATATGAAAGGCCTTGGCTTCCCCAGCCCTTTTATTCCTAGAGGGCATGCTGTCCATCCCTGAAATACGCTGATCGTCCCTTATCCAAAAAATCGGTGCTCATATTATCAGTTAAACGCGACTCATGCAACTCAAGTGCTCACTTTGTTCGGGATTCCCTATGATCCCTTGTCAAGACATACTGATTTTTCTATGAATATCTTTTCTTCCTTGACTTCGACGCCTTCCTGTTCTATGAATCTATCTGAATGTCAGCCCGAAATCACCGCTCCGCGGGGCGGACCTGGCCGGGATTTGACCTTTCGCGGAGTCCCTTCCTCATCGAAATAGGATAAGAAATTGTATTTCTGCTGCGCCGGCTGAATAAGCGTTCAGGCGTCAATCTGGCCTCTTCTCTTATATTCCACAACCTCGAGAAGTCTTCCGCCATTCAAAACCTATCGTGCGGCTCGATGGCTCGCCGGCGGGATCCTAAAAAGTCTAGGTTGAGGGCGAGAAGCGGCATGAAAACATGCGGCGAAATAAAAAAGCTCGGCACGATTCTCGATGCCGTTGGGGGGAATCCGGGCCGGCGTCTTCGCCAAGCTCGAACTTCTCAATCCCATGGGCAGCGTCAAAGACCGGACCGCGAAGTACATGGTGGAAAAGGCCGAGCGGGACGGCCGGCTCAAGCGGGGCGCGACCATCGTCGACAACTCCTCCGGGAACACCGCGCTCGGCCTGGCTCCGATTGACTTTCCCTTTGTTTCCGCGTATATTTTCAGTATCCGAGTTTTGATCGGGGGAAATTTCAGCCAGTGTCTAAATTTTAATCCAAAGGAGGAGTCATGAAGAGACCGCGACTGTCCCTTTTCCTTTTCGCCTTCCTTATCGTGCTCTCGCTTACGCATCTTTCAGCATCCGCTCAAGGCTTCGCCGACAAGGTCAAAGAATTTACGCTTTCCAACGGCCTGCGCTTTTTCGTCTATGTACGGCCGCAGGTCCCGACCTTTGCCGGCATGATCATGGTCAAAGTCGGGAGCGTGGATGAGCGCAAAGGGGAGACCGGCCTCGCCCATTTTTTCGAGCACATGGCGTTTAAGGGCACGTCGGTCATGGGAGCCCGCGACTACGAGAAGGAGAAGCCCATCCTTGAGGAGATGGACCGCGTGGGAGATGACCTGGCCGCCGAGTACCTCAAGGGCGACCGGGCCGACCAGGCCAAGATGAAAGCCCTCAAGGACAAACTCAACTCGCTCCAGGAGGAGCACCGCAAGTACGTCGTTAAGGACGAGCTCGACAAGATCTATTCCGAAAACGGCGGCGAGTTCCTGAACGCCTCCACGGGGAACGATTCCACTCAATACTTCGTCATGCTCCCCTCGAACCGGCTCGAGCTCTGGTTCCTGATCGAGTCCGAGCGACTCAAGGACCTCGTCTTCCGCGAGTTCTATTCCGAGCGCGACGTCATCGCCGAGGAGCGCCGGATGTCGCTGGACAACACCCCGGACGGCCTCCTTCGCGACGAATTCTCCAACATCGCCTACGTCCTCCATCCCTACCGCCACACCGTCGTCGGCTACATGGAGGATATCCAGTCATACACCAAGACGAAAGCCGTCAATTTCTTCAAAACTTTCTACATCCCCAACAACATGGTAGCCGCCGTAGTCGGCGATGTGAAACTCGAGGAGGTCAAGCGCCTCGCCGAGAAATATTTTGGCGACATCCCGCGGGGCGCGGAACCGCCCAGGCCCACCGAGATCGAGCCCGGACAACGGGGCGAACGCCGGGTCACGACCTGGTTCGAAGCGGAGCCACGGCTCATCATGGGCTATCATATGCCCGGCCCGACCGAAAAAAATAACCTCACCCTGAGCCTGGCCAGCATGATCCTGAGCCGCGGCAGCTCATCGCGTCTCACTCGCGACCTCGTCACCAACAAGAAAATCGCCGTCTCCATCTTCGCCTCAGCCTCCGCCGCCCGCTATCCCGCGCTCTTTATGATAATGGGCCAGCCGCGCCATCCCAACACGGCCCAGGACCTCGAAAAAGCGGTGCTCGAGCACCTCGACCGCTTGAAAAAGGAACCCGTGACACAGGCTGAAATCGACAAATCGATCAACCAGGCCGAAGCCGCTCTCTATCGGTCCATCGGTTTCGCCGACAACGTCTTCCTGGCCATGCGTCTGCTCAGAAACGTCATCATCTTTGACGATATGGATGCGGACTGGAAGCGGGTCGAGGAGCTGAAGAAGATCACGCCCGAAGAGATCATGGCGGCGGCCAACGCGTACTTCACCGAGACGAACCGTACCGTCGGCATCCTTCTCCGCAAGGAAAAGGGAGGTGAAAAATGAGACCCGATCGAAGCAAGTGGCTCGTTCTCGCCGTCGCGTGGATTCTTCTTGCGGCCTTTGTTTTCTCACCGTCTGCGGTCCAGGCCCAGAAAGACCCGAAGACGCTGAAGTTCACCGACCTCGAGTTCAAGGCGCAGAAGCCGGGAGTGGCAGCGGTCAAGAAAGGGGTAACCTTTTACTTCAAAGAAGATCACGAGCAGCCCGTCATCAACGGCACGATCATCATCAAGACGGGAACCCTTTACGAACCGGCCGACCGGATCGGCTTGGCCTCTCTGGCCATGAGGATGCTCAAGGCCGGCGGCACGAAAACTCTCACCCCGGATGCACTCGAGGAGAAGCTCGATTTCCTCGGCTCTACTATCGGTTCTTACGCCGGGCTCGAATACTCTGAGATTAACCTTTGGACACTCAGCAAGAATTTCGACGAGACCTGGAAGGTTCTGCTGGATATTCTTTATAATCCCGCCTTCGACTCGGCGCGCTTCGACACCGAAAAGAAAAAAGACCTCGAGTCGATCCGGCGGCGGTTTGATTATCCCACGTCCCTCGGCTTCACGCTTTACACCGAGCTCATCTACGGCAAGAATTTCCCCGAGGCGCGGCGGACGACGAACACCGGCATCAACGCCATCACCCTCGACGACATCAAGGCTTTCTACGGGAAGAACATCCGCGACAAAGAGATCATCATCGCCTTCACCGGTGATTTCAAGCAGGCGCAGGCCTTGGCGCTGCTCAAGAAAAGCTTCAAGGACTGGAAGGGAAATGCTCCGGCCAAGATTGACGTTCCCAAGGCCGCACTGGCCGCCAAGCCCGGAGTCTACCTCATCGACAAGCCCGACATGACTCAGGCCATCATCATGATGGGTCATCTCGGGCTGAACAACCTCGACCCGGACAACGTGGAGGTGAACATCTTCAACTTCATCCTCGGCACCGGAAGCTTCAACTCCCGGCTGATGCGGGAGGTGAGGTCGAACCGGGGCCTGGCCTACTCCACAGGAGGGATGATCGGCCTTGGACGGGATAAAGGCATGTTCTATAATTTCTGCATGACCAAGAGCCAGTCGGCTGGGGAAGCCATCAAGCTGATGAAGGACATCAGCGCGGACATGACCAAGAATCCGGTGACGGCCGAGGAGCTCGAGGTGGCCAAAAAGTATGAGGTGAACGCCTTTGTACACAAGTTCGATTCGGCCCAGGCCGTGGTGTCGCAGGCAATTTACCTCAAGCTGGACGGCTACCCCGACAACTACCTCGATGCCTACCTCCCGCGGATCAGGAAAGTCGATGCGGCCAGGGTTCTGGCGATCGGAAAGAGGGCGGTCAGCCCGGACAACATGGTCATTCTGGTGGTGGGCAAGAAGGCTGAAGTCATCGATCAGCTGAAAGCTCTCGGGATGGGGGAAGTCACCGAACTGCCGCTCCCTAAAGAGTAAGACGGGCTCAGGATCGGTTTTTCGTTTCCTCGTGTTTTGCGGCCAGCGAATCTTGCCTTTTATCGCGAGGAAGGCCTGCTCATGTTGAACACTGTTATAAGCTTCTCATGTTCCTGGTGGAGGAGCCGGCTGTCGGACTTGTAGCCCTCCCGTATCATCGCTTCTTTTTCTTCCAGGCTGAAATAGCCCATGACGGGAAGGAAGAAGTGCCGGTCTTCCTTCTGGATGTGTTGTGGATAAAATTCAATCAGCGACCGGAGGCCAGCGGCGATCACGGAAAGCGCACCCGTTTCGCCTTTCTGGTATGCCTGATTAGCCGCCACCAAGGACATGGTGATCTTTCTTCCCAGTTTGTGGTCCTCGATGAGCTCTTCCATGATCCGTTTATGCTCAGGGGATATGGTCTTGCGGCCGAGTTCGCGGAACAGGATCTCCTCCTCCTTCCCGTGGTGGCAGTGATCGGCATAGGCCCTGATAAAATGGATGATCCACTCAACCTGACCGGGATCCGCTTTTTTCTCAGTTTGAATAATCTCGAGCTGGACTTTCATGACCTGAATCATCCGCTCGATAAACCTGTGCTCAATCATCAGGGGACCGATTGGTAACATATTAACTCCTCAGGAAGATAACCCATCACGCCCACTAAATCATAAGGAGGTAGAGGCAATCATTGACTTATGTCAAAAAATGGCGTTTATGGCTTGGCCAACTTCCCCTTAATTTACTCCTGTCACAGGACAAGGGCTCCGCATATCAGCTCCGCCTGAGTCCACACTTAAAGCTTCAGGAGAGAGCGGCCGATAAGGACACTGACAAATGAGACCGCGCCGCCGAGGACGCTGCCCCAGATGAGGTCGACGATCGTCACAACGAGGGGCCAGTCTTTTAGGGTGGCCAAGTTGCTGAGATCATAGGTGGCGTAGCTGATCAGGCCGAGCAGAGCGCCGAAGAAGAGAGCCTTGAGCGGCTCTCCGCTGATAAGCGCCGGCTTGATGACGAAGACGAGCAGGCCGACGATGAAGAGCAGGTAGAAAAGAATGGCCGCCGCCCAGTTCACCTTGGGGCTGAGCATCGGCCCGAGGTGCCGCCGGTAGAACCCCTTGGCCACCACGCCCAGCCAGATCATGTCGATCAGGAAAAAAACGGCTAGCGTGATCAGATAGATCACCAGCATCTGTTTTGTGGTCATTGAACTCTCCTTATCTATTTGTTGATTGTTGAGACCCGACCCTATTTCCTTATCGCGCTCCGGTATCCACGAGTTGCGCGAAGAAACGCACCATGCGGCCCAGGTTCTCCACCGACAGACGCTCGCCCGTGCCGTGTATTCGGATGAACTCGGACTGCAGACCCCACGCGGGCGCGAAGCGGTAGACGTTCTCGGCCAGAGCAGCGTAGTATCGAGAGTCTGTCCCGCCGAGCACCAGCATGGGCGCCACGGCCGCCCCTTCCGGCGCGTAAGCACTTGCCACGGCAGCAAGCAGGGCATACGAATCACTCGTCGTGGATGACACAGGTGATGGCTCGGTCGGCGTGCCATGGACTTCGATGCTGATCCCGTCGATTCCGGCAACAGAACGCCGCAGATGCTCCAGGGCAGTCTCGACCGAATCCCGCGGATTGAGCCGTAAGTTGATGAGCGCGTGGACTTCTTGAGGCAGAATATTCTCCTTCGTCCCGCCGCCGAGCTCGGTCGGCGCGATCGTGGTGCGGAGAAGCGCATTCCCCGCAGGCGTCGATCCCATTCGCGAACGCAGAAGCGGACCGAAGGCCCAGCGATTGCTGATCACTGCGCGCTGGACAAACCCGAGATGCGGGACGAAAGCGTCCAACATCTCGGCGATCGGTCCCTCATCCAGATGGCCTGCGAATGGGTTCGCGCGGATCGCCAGGATGGCGCGCGACAGGCGCTCGGCGGCCGTTTCCGGGGGAGGCATGGACGAATGCCCGCCCTCCGCCCGCGCCGTAACGCGCACCGTCATATAACCCTTTTCGGCGATGCCGATCAGGGCCGCGGGCTTTCCCGTGAGAGGATTGTCCAAGAGCACGGCCATGCCCTCGTCGATTACAAACCAGGGATGGATGTTGCGTTCCCCGAGCAACCGGGCGATGGCTTTGGCCCCTCCGCCGAGCACCTCCTCGTCGTGACCGAAGGCCAGCATGACGGTGCGCCGCGGCTGGAACCCGCGCGCAAGGAGCGTTTCTAGCGCCTCCATGATCGCTACGAGCGATCCCTTGTCGTCGGTGGCGCCGCGGCCGTAGATCTGGCCGTCGCGGATCTCTCCCGAGAAGGGCGGTGCCTCCCAATCGTCCTCGGTGCCAGCCTCAACCGGCACTTCGTCCTGGTGGGCAAGAAGAAGGATCGGCGGAAGCGACGGTTCAGAGCCGGGCAGCGTATAGAGCAAGCTGTAGTCGGCGACCACCTCACGCCGCATTGCCATATGGACGCGCGGATAGGAAGCCTGGAGGAACGCATGAAAGGCCAGGAAGGCCTCAGGATTCTCGACGACTCCCTCGGTGCGCGAAATGGTCCGGATGCGGATCACTTCGCCGAGGCGAGTTGCGGCGAGATCGACGTTTATCTCTGGCGCCGGAGCGAGATTCACCGGGGCGGCCGCCTTCGCTGCCGGCCGGATCATCGCCGTGCGGACCGCGACGATCCCGACGAACAGCACCAGCGCCGCCAACAACGCAAGAAACCCTCTTTTTATCCATTTCATGTGGCTTCTCCCTCTGCGCTTTTCAGATTATCTCTGAGCCCCGGCGCCGTCACCTTTAAGCCCAAAAACGGCACTCCTCAGCGCAGAGGAAGCATATCCCCGGCCGACAAGTAGTGTCAAGCGTCGGTATGGATCGACCGCGTGTGGCTGGTTACCCAGAAAATCCCCCTCTCCTCCATCCTCCCCCACCGAGGGGGGAGGAATCGGACGGGCCATTCGTATGTCCCGCCTAGCGGGAGGAAGGAGGAAACGGGCACAATTCCAAAATTACCTCCTCCCCTCGTGGGAGGAGGTCGGGAGGAGGGGCTTTTCATCTTTCGCGGCTGGCCCGCAAGGCCATGTTGGTCCTTTAATAAATTGCTGAGATCTGATTCCCTATTGGTTCCGGACGGAGTCTTTTTCGACCAGACCGTCGCGGAGCTTGACCACCCTCCGGGCGCAGTCGGCGATATAGGGGTTGTGGGTGATGATGACGAGAGTATGCCCCTGGCCCCACAGCTCTTCGAAGATCTTGAGGATTTCCTCGCCGGACTTGGTGTCCAGGTTTCCCGTAGGCTCGTCGGCCAGGATGAGGCGCGGGTCATTTGTCAGGGCCCGGGCGATGGCCACCCGCTGCATCTCGCCTCCGGAGAGCTCGCTCGGCCGGTGGTGAGCCCGGGCCGCGAGGTTGACCTTCTCCAGAAGCTCCATGACCTTCGTCCGCCTCGCCCTGGCCGAAGCGCCCTTGAAGATCATCGGGAGCTCGACGTTCTCGAAAGTCGTGGCGTAGGGCAGGAGGTTGAAATTCTGGAAAACGAACCCGATTTTCCTGTTCCGGATCTCCGCCAGCTGGTTATGCCCGAACTCCTGGACCCTTTCACCTTCAAAATAATATTGCCCAGAGGTCGGCGTGTCCAGGCAGCCGATGATGTTCATCAAGGTGGATTTCCCGGACCCGGAAGGACCGATCAGGCCGACGAACTCGTTCTCCTTTATCTCCAGATCGATCTCCCTGAGGGCCTCCACCCGCGCTGTTCCCGTGCCGTAAGTCTTGTTGATCTTCTCCATCTTGATCATCACATCCTCCGGTTATTCATACCTCAGGGCTTCGACGGGGTTGAGGGACGCCGCCCGGCGGGCCGGGAAAAACCCGGCCAGGAACCCGATCAGGCTCAAGATGAGCGCGGTCGCGACCATGATGTCGAGCGATATGGCAGGATGAGCGAGGATGTCGGCGACATCCCCCTTCAAGGCCATCGCGTTCACACCCTCGACGGCGGCAACAGAAAACAGAATCCCGGCCGCCCCTCCGACAAAGGAGATCATCAACGCTTCGGAGATGAACTGGGCCAGGATATAACGCTTCTTGGCGCCGAGAGCCATCTTGATCCCGATCTCCTTGGTCCTCTTTCTGGCGGATACATACATGATGTTGGCGACACCCACTCCGGCGACGATGAGGGTCAGCCCGCCGATGATCCCCATGAAGATCTTGATCCCCAAAAAGATCTTATTAGTGATTTTCTCCTGCTCAATTGTATCCCAGAAATCGACGGCCTGTTTGTCCTCGGGGTCAAACTTGTATTTCTGGGCCAGAACGCGCACGACGTCGTCCTTCACCATCTCCGACCGGGTCAGGTCCATGGGCTTGTAGATCAGGCGGGAGAGATACTTATCGCCGAAGATCGCCAGGTAGGTTGTATAAGGGATGGCCGCCTTCTCTACGTCCGGTCCGTTGTACATGCTGTTCTGCATCTTGTCCTGCATGATCCCGACAACCAGAAAGGGGACGGCGTTGACCAGGATCGTCTTTCCCACGGCCTCCCCTTTGGCGAAAAGCGCCTCCTTAAGCTTTGCTCCCAGGAAAATAACCCGCCTCTTGCCTTCGACGTCGGTCTCGTTGAGAAATCGACTTTGCCTTTCCGGATAGTAGGTCCGCAGTTCTTCGAAGGCGGGCGCGACTCCGATCACCCGTTTGGTGATGCTCTTCCGGCCGTAAGTTAAAGTGTTGATGGTGCGGTCATTCTCCGGGCTGAGGAACTCGATCCCCGCGACCCGTTCCTGGAGGAGGTCGATGTCTTCCAGTTTGAGGAAGATGCTTCTTCCTTTCCCCAACCCCTTGTAAGGTTTCGAAGTCTGGCCCCCGCCGACGATGCAGATCCCCTGGCCGAGCCCGTGGAACGCCTTCCTCATCTGCCGGTTGAGGCCCTCGCCGAAGGCCAGGAGGATGACGATGGAAAAAGTCCCCCAGGCCAGGGCGACAATGGTCAGAGTCATCCGCTTCCTCTGCCGCCTCAATTCCCTGTAGAAAAGCCGGACCAGATGGACCATGCGCTATTCTTTTATGACCTCAAGGCCTCGACCGGGTTGAGGTTGGCCGCCCGGCGGGCCGGCGTGAACCCAGCCAGAAAACCGATGAGCCCGAGGAGCGCCACAGTGATCAGGGCGACCTGGAGAGAGAACGTCGGCCGGCCGATCTCTTCCGCGATCGAAGTCTCCGGAAAAAGGGCGATGATCCCCGCCGAAAAGGCGAGGCCGATGGCCCCTCCGATTAGCGTGATGAGAAGCGTCTCGAACAGGAACTGGGAGAGGACATAGCGTTTCTTAGCGCCCAGGGCTATCTTCAGCCCGATCTCCCGGGTCCGCTCCTCGACGACGACGTTCATGATGTTGGAGACCCCGATCCCGCCGACGATCAGGGTGAAGGCCCCGACGATCCCCAGGAAAAGGTTAAACCCCAGCATGACCGCCTGAAACATCTTTTCCGATTCGGCGACGTCCCAGACCCAGACGGCCTCTTTG
>Ga0153916_10000583_pt1 | contig 24939 bp, 17 predicted proteins | sample Opewatmetagenome_FD_109642 | JGI IMG/M metagenome (GOLD analysis project Ga0153916, IMG submission 109642) | Freshwater wetland microbial communities from Ohio, USA - Open water 3 Core 3 Depth 4 metaG | ecosystem: Environmental > Aquatic > Freshwater > Wetlands | place: USA: Ohio, Lake Erie...
GATCTTTCTCGCGCTCGCCATTCTCGGCTCCGGCGTTATTCCGGTGGTGTTTCGCGCATTCGAAGGTTGGCGCGTCAACCTGTTCTGGGCGATCCCGGCAAATTATCTGATCTGCGTGTTGGTAGGAATCTGTTGGCGGGGGACTCGTTTCGCTTTCCCGCCTTGCTGCGCTCATTTCGCCTCGGTTTCGACCGCCGGTTCCTTCAACACATGCTCGATCAGCCGCTGCAACTCTTCATAGGGCTGCGCGCCGACCATGAGATAACGGCCGGCGCGAAAGGTCGGCACGGCGTTGACGCCGAAAGCGGCGCAGCGGCGCCAGTCCTCGTCGACGGCGTCTTTGAATTTGCGGCTGAGCAAAACATCGGTCGCTTCGTCGGCCGGCAGATCGTTTGCTTCGGCGATCTTGGCCAGGACCTCCGCTTTGCCGATATTTTTCACATCGACGAAGTAAGCGCGGAAGAGCGCATTGGTGACTTCTTCCGCCTTGCCTTTGCTCTCGGCCCATTTCGCCAGCTCCTGGGCGAGACGGCTGTTGTAGGACATGTTGCGCTCGGCGTTGAACGGCAGTCCCTCCTGCTCCATGTTGACTTTCATGCGCTGGTTGCGGGCGATGATCTCCGGCCCCCTGACGCTGCCCTCTTCGGGCGTCTCCGGATGGAGCGGAAAATTGGTGAATTTGATTCCGAGTCCGTATTCGTTTTTGAGTTTCTCGACACGCCCGGTGACGAGGTAGCACCAGGGTCAAACGAAATCGGAGAATACTTCTAAAACCAGCGGCTCCGGCATGGTCGCCTCCTTCGGTTAACGGTTTGAATCGTTCGGTTGGTTCAACGTTCGGAGATTCCAAAAAGCGTTCAGCGCTGATTCTACGGTTGTTGGCTGCGAGAAGTCAAAGGGTCTTCTCGGGCGAGCAATTCGGTAAAGCGTAAGACGCCCGGGCTCCCTCACCGTTTACCCTACTGTTACTCAAGTTGACATTGCGCTAAGCCGTCGGATAGTTTCAAGTCGACGACCAAATCGATCAAACCTTCACTAAGGCGCCGTCGATTGGCAGGCGCTGGCCAAGCCGGAAAACTACCAGGGGGGAACGGAAAATATCGTTGATGCGGTGCTTCGGCAAACGAAGAAACTTTCCTCGCTATGAACTATTCCTCTCCCGCGACCCTAACTGAGTTACTCGGCGCTCGTGCAAGACGCCATCCGGACAAGCTCGCGTTGATTTTTAAAAATCGGCGTTGGAGCTACGCTGAATTCCAGCGTGAAGTCGACCGCGTCGCCAACGGTTTTCTCCGCATGGGTGTGAAAAGGGGCGACCGCATCGCCTTCGTCCTGCCGAACTGCGCGGAGTTTCTCTTTGCCGTGTTTGCCGTTACCCAGATCGGCGCCGTGTTCGTGCCGCTCAACCCGACTTACACTGCTGAGGAAGCGGAGTATGTCCTGCATCATTCGGAGGCGTCGGTCATTCTAGCGTCAAACGATCTTTTGCCGCTCATCGAATCGGTGCGCGGCAAACTCCCCAATCTTAAGCATGTCATCATGACTGCCGGAGGAAACCCCGTGGGCGCGCTTTCATGGGATAAATTCTTGTCGGGTGTTTCGGACGCGGCGCCGAATATTCCCATCGACCCGGAGGAGTTGGCTTCGATCACCTATACGTCGGGCACGACGGATCGGCCGAAGGGCGTAATGCTGTCGCAATACGCCTACGCTTTCGCGCCGCGCATGCGGGCGCAAGGTTTAGGTTGGCATGAAAACGACCGAGTGCTCTGCCTGCTGCCGCTCTTTCACGTCAACGCGCTGTGCCACATGTGCATCGGCATGCTGTCCGTCGGCGGCAGCATCGTACTGACCGAGAAGTTCAGTGCGTCGCGCTTCTGGAACGAGGTTGAGGAATTCGGCGTTACGACGTCGAGCTTGATGCGGACGATCCCGCAGATTCTGTTGGCTTTGCCGGAAAAACCTGAAGATCGACACAGCTCTTTGCGATTGGCCGTGGCGCTGTTGTCGCCGGCGATGCACGAGCGCTTCGAGCAGCGGTTCAATCTAACGGCGGTGCCGTCATATAGCCTGACGGAAGATCTGCTCAGCGTGATTGGGCCGCAGAACATGCCCAAGGAAAAGATTGGCAGCTGTGGCGTGCCGCTGGCGCCCGAAGTTCACCGGCTGCGGATCGTCGATGAAGCGGGCAAGGATTTGCCGCCGGGAAGAGCTGGCGAGATCGTCAAGCAAAGCCCGGTGATGATGAAAGGCTATTTCAAAAATCCCGACGCCACCGCCAAGGCGCTCAAAAACGGCTGGCTTTACACCGGCGATCTCGGCTACCTCGACGAAGACGGCTATCTCTATTTTGTCGATCGGGTCAAAGACATGGTGCGGCGCGGCGACGAAAATATTTCCTCGGAGGAAGTCGAGCGCGTGCTCAATTCCCATCTGCAGGTCGCCGAGTCGGCGGTGATCGCCGTGCCGGACCAAATTCGCGGCGAAGAGGCGAAAGCTTACATCGTGCTCAAATCGCCCGCCTCAGCGGAAACCGTGCCGCCCGAAGATATCTGGAACTACTGCAAGCCCCACCTCGCGGCCTTCAAAGTGCCGCGCTATCTGGAATACCGCGCCGAGCTGCCGAAAACACCCAGTTCGAAGGTGCAAAAAAATATCCTGCGCGAGGAGAGCAGACAGTCGAGTGCTCGCGTGTTCGACAGGCTCGCCCAAGCCAAAAAATAACGACCACGATCGTTCCCTGATAAAACTTTATTTCTGCCCGGCGCTCTTCTGTAGCTTCTCAATCACACAGGGTTTTTCCGTTAACGGTCTTTTTATCCTTTGATCGATTCTTTTAATTAGGCTTTGCCGTCGCGGGTGTTTAATTTAAGCGTATGAAGACAGCAAAACTAATTTACGATTCGAGCGTCGTCGTTGAGCAGTTGCCGGTCGTCCGGCGTATCCTTCATCCGACGGCCCTCACAGATGCTTCGAGTAAGGCGTTGGCGATAGCGGTTAATCTGGCAAGGCAGACCCGCGCCGAGTTGTTGCTCGCGCATGCTTTGCCGCCACCCACTCCGATCTTTGAAATCGAGTCGTTCGAACGCCCAGCGGCGGAAGCGGCGCTGGAAACGCTTGTCAGAAGGCTCTCCTCCCAGGGGATCAAGACAAAGCGCGTGCTGATTAAAGGATCACGACCTATCCCGGAAAATATCGCGGCTTGCGCGAAATTTTTCAGCGTGGATATGATCGTCATGGGCACGCAGTCGCGACGGGGATTGGCGCGGCTTCTCAGAGGAAGTCTCGCCGGGGGAGTGATCAAGGTCGCGCCCTGTCCGGTGTTGGTGGTGAAGAACCGATAGTTACTCAAACGTTGGCGTTCTCTAGCGAGGAGCGATCGAAAAATGGTTGGCAATGACTGGTTAGTCGTCGCGGTTTTTTTATCGGTTCTTACTATCGCCACGCCGATTCTCGGCGGTTGGATGGCGCGGGTCTTTGCCGGCGAGCGCGACTGGCTGTCGCCATGGGTTACGCCGATTGAGAAAACGATTTATCGGATCGGCGGGATCGATCCCACGGTCGAGATGCGCTGGAGCGATTATCTGAAGGCGTTGCTGGTCTTCAACGCTTTTGGGTTCCTTGCAGTTCTCTTGCTTCAGTTGATTCAATCACATTTGCCGCTCAACCCTGCCGGACTGCCGGATGTTCCGTGGGCACTGGCATTTAATACCGCGGTGAGTTTTATGACCAATACCAACTGGCAGGCCTACTCGGGTGAGGCGACGTTGAGCTATCTGGTGCAAATGCTCGGCCTGACCGTGCAGAACTTTCTCAGCGCGGCCACCGGCATTGCCGCGTTCCTAGCGCTGGCCCGCGGGCTCACGCGCAAATCGTCAAACAGCGTAGGCAACTTTTGGGTGGATGTGACGCGGGCGACTATCCATGTGCTGTTGCCGCTATCGTTTTTCCTGGCGATTGTCTTAGCCGGCCAGGGCGTGGTGCAAACTTTTTCGCTTTATGTGACAGCGACGACATTGGAAGGCGCCAAGCAGGTGATTCCGCTTGGCCCGGCGGCGTCGCAAATCGCGATTAAGCAGTTGGGGACCAACGGCGGCGGCTTTTTCGGCGTTAACAGCGCTCACCCGTTTGAAAACCCGACCGCAGCGACTAATTTTCTTGAGATGCTCGCGATTTTCTTGCTGCCGGCGGCGCTGACCTACAGCTACGGCAAGATGACCGGCAACATGAAGCAAGGGTGGTGTTTGTTCGCCACCATGAGCATGCTTTTTCTCGCTGGTTTAGGCGTTGGGTTGTGGAGCGAATACCAGCCCAACCATGCGCTCGGATTACCCACCAACATGGAAGGGAAAGAGCTGCGCTTCGGAGTGGCGAGCAGCGTGCTGTGGTCGGTGGCGACCACCGCGGCGTCGAACGGCTCGGTGAACGCGATGCATTCGAGCATGTCGCCGCTGGCGGGCTTGGTGCAGGTGTTTAACATCATGCTCGGCGAAGTGGTATTCGGCGGCGTCGGCGCCGGCCTATACGGCATTTTGATGTTCGTTATATTGACTGTGTTCATCGCCGGACTGATGGTAGGGCGAACACCCGAATATCTTGGCAAAAAGATCGAGAAGCGAGAGATCATTTGGTCTGTGATCGCGATCATCTTGCCCTCGGTGGTAATTCTCTGCGGCACGGCGCTTTCTTGTCTTTCGCCGGCTGCCCTTGCCAGCCGCGCCAACACCGGCCCGCATGGGTTCTCGGAAATGCTCTATGCCTGGACTTCGGCTTCGGGCAACAATGGCAGCGCCTTCGCGGGTCTCAACGCCAACACGAATTTCTACAATATCGGTTTGGGGCTCGCGATGCTGCTGGGCCGTTTCGGTGTGATTATTCCGGCGCTGGCGATCGCCGGCAGCATGGTCGGCAAGAAAGTCTCGCCGCCCTCGCCGGGTACGTTCCCAACGGACGGCGGGACCTTCGTTGTGCTTCTAATCGGCGTGATCGTGATCGTCGGCGGGTTGACCTTTTTGCCCGCGCTGACTTTAGGGCCGGTCTTGGAACATTTTTTGACAATATACGGGCGTTTGTCGTAACCGAGGTGAGCGACTCATGGCTAGCGCAACTAAAAGAATAAGCGGATTCTCGACCGATCTCATAACCCAGGCGGTCATCGAAAGTTTTCGCAAATTGCATCCGCGGGAACAGTGGAAAAACTTGGTGATCCTGGTCGTCTACCTGGGGTCGATCGTGACGACGATCAATCTGTTGTGGAACTTTTCGGCTTTTAGTCTGCAAGTGGTTTTGTGGCTTTGGTTTACGGTCTTGTTTGCAAACTTTGCCGAATCTTTGGCCGAGGGACGGGGTAAAGCCCAGGCCGACACGCTGCGCAAAATGCGGGTCGCTACTCAAGCGCGCCTGTTGCGCGATGGCAAAGAGACCAAGATCGCGGCATCGGAGCTTCATATCGGCGACGAGGTTGTTTGCGAGCCGGGCGATGTCATTCCGGGCGACGGCGAAGTCATCCAAGGCATCGCCAGCGTCGACGAGTCGGCGATTACCGGCGAGTCCGCTCCCGTGATCCGCGAGGCTGGCGGCGACCGATCGGCGGTGACCGGCGGCACGCGCGTGCTGAGCGACCGGATTGTGATCCGCATCACTTCCGAGCCGGGCAAGACTTTTCTCGATCGCATGATCGCCTTGGTGGAAGGAGCGGAACGACAAAAGACTCCCAACGAAATCGCTCTGGAAATCCTGCTCGTGAGCCTGACGGCGCTGTTTTTCCTCGTCGTCGTCACATTGCCGCCGATGGCCTGGCACATCGAAGGCGAAGCGGGGCAACCCGGAGTGGCGGGCTTGAATCTATTTGTTCTCGTTGCCCTGTTGGTTTGCTTGATCCCAACGACAATCGGCGGATTGCTCAGCGCTATCGGCATCAGCGGCATGGACCGGTTGGTGCGGCGCAATGTGTTGGCTACCAGCGGGCGGGCCGTCGAAGCGGCCGGTGACATCGACGTGCTCTTGCTCGACAAGACCGGCACGGTGACGCTCGGCAACCGGATGGCGACGGAATTTGTCAGCACCCCCGGCGTCCCAACGGCGCGCCTGGCCGATGTAGCGCAGTTGGCTTCACTGGCCGACGAAACTCCGGAAGGACGCTCGATCGTGGTGCTCGCCAAAGAACAATTTGCCCTGCGCGGCCGCGATCTCGCTCAGCCCCACGTCAATTTCGTCGCTTTCAGCGCCAACACGCAGATGAGCGGCGTCGATTTTCCCGAAGACGGCAACGTGCGCCGGATTCGCAAAGGCTCCGCGGAAGCCATTCGGCTTCACGTCGAGAATCTCGGCGGCAGTTTCCCGGCGGAAGTGCGCAGTTGTGTCGAAGCGGTTGCACGCCAGGGAGGCACGCCCCTGGTGGTTTCGGAGGGTGCGCAAGTGCTCGGCGTGGTGCATCTTAAAGACGTGGTGAAAGGCGGAATCAAAGAACGCTTTGCCGAGTTGCGGCGCATGGGTATCAAGACCGTCATGATTACCGGTGACAATCCCCTGACCGCGGCGGCCATTGCCGCCGAGGCCGGCGTCGATGACTTCATGGCGCAGGCCAAGCCGGAGGACAAGCTTGCGCGAATTCGCCGCGAACAAGAGCGAGGCCATCTGGTGGCGATGACCGGCGACGGCACCAATGATGCGCCGGCGCTGGCCCAGGCGGATGTCGGCGTGGCGATGAACACCGGAACGCAGGCGGCGCGCGAAGCCGGCAACATGGTCGATCTCGACAGCAATCCGACCAAGCTGATCGAGATCGTCGAGATCGGTAAGCAGCTCTTGATGACCCGCGGTGCGTTGACCACTTTCAGCATCGCCAATGACGTTGCCAAGTATTTTGCTATTTTGCCGGCGTTGTTCGGCGCGCTTTACGCCGGCTCCGGTGAACCGGCTCCCTTGGCGGGGCTAAACGTGATGGGCCTCAAGTCGCCGCAGAGCGCGATCTTGAGCGCGGTGATCTTTAACGCGCTCATCATAATCGCGTTGGTTCCGCTGGCGCTGCGCGGCGTGAAATATCAGGCTGCGGGCGCGGCGTCGGTGCTCAGGCGTAATCTGCTCATTTACGGTTTTGGCGGGGTGATCGCGCCGTTTATCGGCATTAAACTGATCGATTGGGGGCTGAGTTTCTTAAGACTAGCGTAATCAAATTGAATTAAGAGGGATATGGATATGCGAGTCGGTTTGGTTTCGGCGCTAAGAATATTTTTTGTTTTGACGCTGCTCACAGGGGTTGTCTATCCGCTCGTGATCACGGGGATCGCGGAGATCTTGTTTTCGTGGCGCGCCAATGGGAGCTTGGTCGAGCTCGACGGCCGCGTAGTCGGCTCAGAACTCTTAGCTCAGAAATTCAGCGACCCGCGTTACTTTTGGCCGCGACCGTCGGCGGGGGATTACGCGACGGTGGCTTCGGGGGCGAGCAACTTGAGCTGGAGCAGCGCGCAACTCAAGAAAGCGGTGGAGGAACGCCGCGTGCATCTCAAGACCACCGATGCGAACCAGCCGATCCCAAGCGAATTGCTTTTTGCTTCGGGAAGTGGGCTTGATCCTCATATCAGTCCTGAAGCAACGCTTTATCAGATTGAGCGGGTGGCGGCAGCGCGCTATTTCGATGCGGAGAAGCGGCGCAAGCTTTTGGATCTGATCGCGGGGCAGACCGAACGGCCCCAGTGGGGATTCTTCGGGCAGCCGCGGGTCAATGTCTTACGACTCAATATTGAGTTGGACCGACTCTCGTAACCTTATGACCGAAGAAGAGACAAAGAACCCGGACGCCCTGCTGGCCGATCTGCGCGATGAGGAAGCGCCCCGGCAGGCAAGGTTTAAGATTTTCCTCGGTATGTGCCCGGGTGTCGGCAAGACCTACGCGATGCTGCGCGCCGCGCACCAATTGCTGGCCGACAGCGTCAAGGTCGTGGTTGGCGTTGCCGAAACCCATGGGCGAGCAGAAATTGCCGCGCTCCTCGAGGGCCTGTCGATTGTGCCCTTACGCAGCGTCGCGTACCAGGGGATCACGCTTCGCGAGATGGATTTGGATGCGATCTTGGAAATGCATCCCGAAGCCGTACTCGTCGATGAGCTAGCCCACACCAACGCGCCGGGCGGCCGCCACCCCAAGCGTTATCAGGACGTGCTCGAGCTTCTGGCTGCCGGCATATCGGTTTACTCGACTCTCAACGTCCAGCATATCGAAAGCCGGCTGGATGTCGTTCGTCAAATTACCGGTGTCACGGTGATGGAAACCGTTCCGGATTCCCTGCTTGACCGCGCGGATGAAATTCAACTGGTCGATCTGACCCCCGAAGAGCTACGCCAGCGGCTGAAAGAAGGCAAGGTCTATCTCGGCGAACGGGCCCAGGTCGCCAGCGTAAAATTTTTCCGCCATCAAAATCTTGCGGCGCTGCGCGAGATGGCGCTGCGGCTGGTCGCCGAACGCGCCGACCAAGAGGTGCGGGAGGCGATGCGCGAACGGCGCATCGGCGGCCCGTGGAAATCCGGCGAGCGGCTGATGGTTGCGGTGGGCGCAGGGCCGGAGTCCGAAAGCCTGATTCGCTGGACGCGGCGCATCGCTGGAGAGATCGGCTGCCCTTGGATTGCGGTTCATGTCGAGTCCGAGGGCGCCGCGAATTCCACCGCGAAGGATCAACTGACGCGCAACCTTTCGCTGGTGCGGCAGCTCGGCGGCGACGTCATGATCACTTCGGGACAAAATGTGAGCGAAACTCTCTTGCGCGTCGCCCGCGAGCAAAACGTGACCCAGATCGTGGTCGGCAAGCCGCCGATTGCCGACCGGTGGCGTTGGCTCAAGGGACGGTGGTTGATTAACCGGTTGATCCATAAAAGCGGTCCCATCGATGTCTACGTCGTGCAGGCGGACAAGCCGGCGATAGCGCTGAAGAGAACGGGACCAGCAAGGAAGACGGCGACGCCGATTCGTGAATTCTTGATCGCCGGATTAGCCGTCGCCGCCGTTACCGGACTTTCCCTCCTGCTTGAGCCGGTCACTGGCTATCTGGCGATTGCGCTGCTTTATCTCCTCTTGGTTGTCGTCTTGGGCGTGCAGCTGGGCCGTGCGCCGGTCCTCGTGGCCGCCGCGGTGAGCGCGCTTTTATGGAATTTTCTTTTCATCCCCCCGCATTTCACTTTTTATATTGACAAGCTTCACGACGCGATGATGTTCGCCATGTTTTTCATCGTCGCGCTGGCGATGGGACACTTGACCGCCAGATTGCGACTGAGCGAATTGGCTGAGCGCCGGCGCGAGCGGCGCACCGCCGCGCTATATGAGCTGGCGCACCAGGCGGCTTTCGCTCCTGAACTTGACGCCGGCCTACGGGCGGCGGTGGCGCACATCGAGTCGATCGTCGAGGCGAAGGCCGCGCTTTTGCTGCGTTTGCCGGATCATACTCTCGCCAAAGTCGCCCACCCGGCGAGTTCGTTTGAGCTGACGGAAAAGGAACAGGGTGTCGCGGCGTGGGCCTTTAGCCGCCGCATGCCCGCGGGCCGGTTTACCGACACGTTGCCTGAGTCGGAAGCACTCCATTTGCCCCTGCAAGCTCGCACGGCGGTCATGGGGGTGCTTTCGGTTATGCCCGCGCCGGGCAGCACTCTCGATTTGTCGGAGCGCGAGCTGCTCGAGGCTTTTGCGGTGTTGATCGGCCTTCTACTGGAAAAGGATCACATCATGGAAGCGTTCAAACGGGCGGAGATCCTCGAAACCTCAGAACGACTGAGGAGATCGGTGTTGGACAGCGTTTCCCATGAGCTCAAGACGCCGTTAGCGGCCGTGCAAACCGGCCTCGCCGCTCTTGAACAGCAAGGCGGGGTGGATAAAGCCAAGAGCGCAACCGTCGGTGAAATGCAAAGCGCCGTGCGACGGCTGAACCGCGTGATCAATAATCTGCTCGATATGACTCGAATCGAAGCCGGCGTCGTTCAACCCAAGCTCGATTGGAGCGACGTGGAGGAATTGATCCAAGGCGCGATCGAACTTGCCGGCGACGCTCTGCTTCATCACAACCTCGACATCGATATCAAAGAGAATCTGCCGATGGTAAAGCTCGATCACGCGCTGATCGAGCAGTCTTTGTGCAATCTGTTGGTGAATTCGGCAAACTGGAGCGAACCCGGCTCGACGATCCAGGTTCGGGCCGACATCGTCGGCGGTGAATTGCGGATTGCCGTCTCGGATCAGGGAGCCGGAATTGAACCGGACGATCTCGATCATGTCTTTGAAAAGTTTTACCGCGGCGCCACAGCCCGCCCCGGCGGCACGGGGTTGGGACTTTCCATCGTCGACGGCTTTGTCCGCGCTCATGGCGGGACGGTGCGGGCGGCCAATCGGGATGAAGGGGGCGCCGAGTTTCAAATCAGGCTGCCGGTGCAGACGCTGAATGAAAACGACTTGGAGATGAACAGGTGAGCGACAAACCAACAGCGGTCGTGATCGACGACGAGAGGCAAATCCGCAAACTTTTGCGCGTTGTTTTGGAAGAAAACGGCTACCGCGTCAGCGAAGCCGAAACGGGAAAATGCGGTCTTGCCGAGGTCGCCACGCGGCGGCCCGACGTCGTGCTGCTCGATCTCGGCTTGCCGGATATGGACGGCGTGGTGGTCCTCAAGCGGCTGCGTGAATGGACGCATGCGCCGGTCTTGATTCTATCGGTGCGCGAATCGGCCGAGCAAAAAGTCGCCGCGTTGGACGCGGGGGCCGATGATTACGTCACCAAACCCTTCGACGCCGCCGAACTGTTGGCGCGTTTGCGCGCGATTCAACGCCGCGGTCCGGGCGTTGAGGAGGCCGCTTATTTTCAGACCGGGCATCTCGCGATCGATTTTAGCAGCCGAGTCGTGACCGTGAGCGGACAAGAGGTCAAGCTCACCGCGACCGAGTACGCCCTCCTCCGTGTGCTGGCGCTCAACGTCGGCAAAGTCATCACACACCAGCACCTGCTCCGCGAAGTGTGGGGCCCAAACGCCGCGGATCAATCGCAGTACCTGCGGGTTTATATGAATCACCTGCGCAAGAAGATTGAAATCCCGCAAGCCAAGCAAAAACTTCTCAAAACCGAAAGCGGCATCGGTTATCGCTTGATCCTCGCTGAAGAGAAATAGTCTTTAGTTTCTACGCCGCGGCTAACGCGTCGCGGTTGAACTGCGCCAATCGGGCGATGCCCCCACCGATTTCGGCTCCTTGGCCCGAACCATAGTGTAATCGAAGATCCGAACCGGGAGGATGACCAGATGAATTCCGTCAAATTGCAGCCTGCGTTCGAGCGCGTAAGGGGTTTGGTTGTGGAGCAGGCGCGTGAAGAAACTTTCCCGCTCGAAGACCAGCTTGGCGGCGAACAATACCGCTCGTGGAAACTCACTGGCGGTTGATTTGCAGACCTTTTCGAGTTCGTCCAATAGGCTGATGCCGACGGAGTAACGATATTCTGCCGGCCAACCCAAACAATTGGCGTATTCGACGTAGCTCTTGAGGCTTTCTTCGGTGGAGCGTTTTAAATTTTCCAGCTCTTCGGCGCCTTTGAAGCGCGACGAATCAATCACCCCGACCGAGATGAATACGACCTTCTTGAAGTAGTTGTGAAACAAGCGGGGGATTGTCAGTAATGCATGAAGCCCTAAGCCGTCAAAATTCCTGACGAGCACGACGGCCGTCGGAGCATTGCGGTCTACCTCGGGTAGGGGCGTAAGGTCAGGTTGAAAAGGAATATTCATGAGCGTCTCGTCCAATCTTTTGAGCCCAAGATTCGCGCGATCGTAGCGCGAGCGTATCGCGTAACAGATCCCGATTAGCGCCGAGGTAATGATCAAGGTGATCCAACCGCCTTCGGTAAACTTCTCGACGATGCTGACGACGAGAATCGTGAAACAGAGCACGAATCCAATCAGGTGAATCACGATATGGCGGGACCAGTGGGGATATTTTTGTCGATGCAAGAACCAGTAGCGAATCATTCCCGATTCCGACAGCGAGAAAGTCAAAAAGACATTAATCGAGTACATGAGCACCAAAGTGCTGATGTCGCCGCGGGTGTAAAGCAGAGTGAGAACCGATGCCACGGAGACGACCACGATGCCATGCAGAATCGTCAGACGATCCGAAAGCAATGCGAAACTATGCGGCAACCAGGAATCATGCGCCATGTTGGCCATGACTCGCGGGCCGTCGACGAAGCCAGCTTGAGCCGCTACGAGCAGGAGAACCGACTCCGACATCAGTGTTACTAAAACAAATCCGTGGCCCAGCGTCGGACTCAGCCAATTGAACTGCTCGACAAACCGCTGCGTCATCACGGCGTTCATGGTTTTGCCTTCGATGGGAGTTACATGGAGCAGCAAATAGCAAAAGATAATGCCGCCGGCGGTGATCGCAAGCGAGGTCGCCATGTACAACATGGTGCGCTTGCCGGTTTCGACCAGCGGCTCGCGCATGATTTGCAGTCCGTTGGACACGGCCTCAATGCCAGTATAAGTGCCCGCTCCCATGGTGTAGGCGCGCAGGAACAGGGCCATCAGTCCGGTGGCACCGAGAGTCGCGATGCCATGTTGAAAGCCTGTGCGGGTTTCGTGGGCCACGGGGCCGACATCTCCCAAGTGCATGCCGATGGTGCTGAAGATGATGATGGCATGAGTAATGAGAAACAGTATGAAAATAGGCGCGAGAATCGAAACCGACTCTTTGACGCCGCGGATGTTCATGATCATCAACAAGCTGATGACTGCTACCTCGACGAACAACTTCCAGGGCTGCCAGGCCGGGGGAAGAAAGCTGAACGTGGCGTCTGCGCCGGCGGCAACCGAGACCGAGATGGTCAACACATAGTCCACCAGCAGGGCTGAACCGGAGAGCACGCCAAATTTGGCACCGAGCAGCTTGGAGGCGACAACGTAGCCGCCGCCGCCGGAGGGAAAATGTTCGATGATGCGTGAATAAGCATAGGAGATAATGGAGACGGTGAAAGCGATAGCGAAAACCAGGCCGATCGCCAGATAGGCATGGTCGCCGATCACCTTGAAAGATTCTTCTGGGCCGTAGGCCGAGGAACTAAGCCCGTCGGCACCGAGTCCCACCCAGGCGAGAAACGCCACCAGCGAAATCTGATGAAAGACCTTTTGATCTAACGGATCTTTTGGTTTGCCAAAGACAATTCGTTTAACCGACCATGACATCGAGAAATTTCCTTAACGACGACTTTTCAAATAGGGGGCAGGGATGCAGCTGCAAACAGTTAAAACGCCTAAAAGAAAACGGCGGCAAAAATATTTTCTAAAATTCTCGCGCGATAAATTTTGATAGCGAGACGACAGCCGACGAAATGACCGAGCGCAGGTATTCGTGGAATCGGATCATTATATCAAATACTAGCAGCGATGAGCCTCTTCGCCGAATTAAAAGCTCGCCCTAGTACATAAAAATAATATTAAAATGTGCATGTATGCCGCGAATGAGTCGGCTCGTGCCGAGCTGTGCGCCGGACGCCAAGAGGGGGTTCAAGCGGCAAAGTTGCTTAGAAATTCGCCGATGCGTTCGAGTTCCTTCGCTTCGAGGAAGCGGAGCAGCTTAACTTGCAGTGACTGTGAAACTTCGCCGATCTCGTCGCCAAACAAGGTGCCACCTTCGGCGGACTCGACTCGCCCTGGTTGGTTATGCACAGCGTCGGGCTTTCGTTCAGACCAGCCCGCGATAGCAAATCTTGGTTCCTTCGAATTGAGCGAACGGCGGCAAACGATGCTCGCGGCAACCGTCGTCAAGGATATGTCGCACCGACCAGCCGCGCACGAGGAATGCGTCGGCCAGGAGTTGGCGATGGCACCGCCACGGCAAAGCCTCGGCGCACATGATCGCGATGCGGGCTTGGCCTGCCCGTGATTTCATTTCTTTCATGATCCGCTCGAATTCATCCGTCAGCATGAAATCGGCATAGGCGCGGAAGGCGCCGACTGTCCAGGCGGTATTCACCGAGTCCGACGCCGGCTTGCGAAAGCCGCCGAGATCGCCGCGCCAGAGATAAGCGACGCCATCTTCTTCGAGCGATGCGGTCAGCGCTTCGCGATTGAATTGCGGATGCCGCTTCGACGTGGGCCAACGACGGACGTCTATGAGCAGCTCGATGGCGTGCGTCTTCAGCAGCGCGAGAAAAGTTTCAATTGTCCGCGTCGAGTGGCCGATCGTGTGAATGGCGCCGGGGGAGGCGCAGGTTGTTTTGTCGGTGAATTCGTTCATCTCTAGCTGATACCGGCGCGAACCGATGCTATGATCTTTTTATGGGACATTCCATTCCGCTCGCGCTTTTCTGGTTCATTTACTTCGGTTCGCTCGGGATCATTTTCCCATATTTCAGCCTTTATCTTCGCGAAATCGCCGGCTTGTCGGCGACGCAATTAGGAGTAGTCCTGGCCATTCCGCCTCTGGTCGGTATGTTGGCGCAGCCTTTTTGGGGCCAGATGGCGGATCGGACCGGCGCGCGCAGCCGCATGTTGGCGCTGCTGACCTGCGGCACGGCGTTGGGTTATCTCGGCATGGCCGTTGCGCGGGGATTCTGGCCGATCGTTTTTGCGACGGCGGCGATGGCGCTGGTCGGGACGGCGGTGTTTCCCATGATGACCTCCGTCAGCCTCGCCATACTGCGCGGCGCCGGACCGCACGCCTTCGGCCACGTGCGCGTCTGGGGGACCATCGGTTTTTTCGTCCTGGTGGTGGTTTTTCCCATGCTCAATGACCGTCGGCCTTCGTCCGTCGCGACCGCTTCCCAGCCCGGGCTCGAGTGGATGTTTCCCGTAACCGCCGCGCTGGTTTTTGTCTCCGCGTTGATCGCCTTCTGGCTGCCGCGAAAAGGCGCGGTCGCCTTGCGCGCGGAGCGCGGCGACTGGCGCGCGCTTTTGCGCAATCGTGCCTTCGTCCGGTTTCTTCTGTTCGCGCTGATCGCGCATTTTTTGATGCATGGGCCGATGTGGCTGTTCCCGCTTTTCGTGCGCTCGCGCGGCGGCGACATGAGCACGATACGGGGGATGTGGATTCTCATGCTGCTCTTCGAGATTCCGCTGGTGCTTGCGACCGGCAGCGGCTTGAAGCGCATCGGCGCCCGCGGCCTGCTCGCTGTCGGCGTCTTGGTCGGCGGCCTGCGCTGGTCGCTGTGCGCGTTGATCGTTGATCCCCATCTGCTGTTCGCCGTCCAGGCGCTCCACGGTATCACTGTCGTCGGATTGAATTTGGGCAGCCCGCTTTACCTCGACGCCGTCGCGCCGGAAAAATTGCGCTCGACGGCGCAGGGAATTTTTTCGATGGTGAGCGTGGGAATCGCCGGCATCATGTCGAATATCGCGGCCGGGTGGCTCGTCGACCGGGGTGGCACCGATCTCTTATATCTCATCTGCGGGATCGGCTCTCTGACGCTCGGCGCGCTGGCCCCGTGGATTCTCCCCGCTGCGACGCGTCATCGTGAAGAGATTCCTGAAGCGGCGTTGACGAGTGAAACCTTGACGTGAGACTGCGTCGCGCGGAGTTTAGCGCGGCAATCCGGTTCCTTCAGGCATGCCCAGCATCAGGTTCAGGTTCTGAATCGCCACGCCGGCGGCGCCTTTGCCGAGATTGTCGAGCCGGGCCACCAGCAGAATATGGCCGGACGGGTGCGGCAGGACGCGGAGCGAGACGCGATTGGTGTCGTTGAGCGCTTGCGGATCGAAGGTAAACTCATCGGCTTCCGTCGCATCCGTGAGCGGTTCAACCTCGACGAACGCTTCCTTGTCGTAGCGCGCCGCGAGTGTTTCCCACATCGCTTTGCCGGTTCCCGGCTTCGGCAGAACTTTGGCCGGGAGCATGATCTCGACGCGCATGCCGCAGCGAAACGGGCCGACATTGGGCAAAAATTGCGGCTCGGCGTTGAGCGCGCCATAGCGCATGATCTCCGGGATATGCTTGTGCAGCTTGCCGAGGCTGTAGGGCGCCTCGTGCGCGAGCTTCAGCAACTCCAGTTGCGGATCTTCCCAGCGCTCGATCAGCGCGCGGCCGCCGCCGGAGTAGCCCGATAGGGCGTGAATGGCCAGTGGTTTGTCGGGGGAAAGGAGCCCCGCGTCGACCAGAGGGCGCGTGAGCAAAATTACCGCCGAAGCGTAACAGCCGGGGTTGGCGACGCGTTTGGCCGTGGCGATGCGCTCGCGCTGTCCGCCCGCCAACTCCGGCAACCCATACACCCATCCATCGGTAACACGGTGCGCCGTGCTGGCGTCGAGAATTCGCACTGGCGAATCGGCGAGCCAGGCCGCAGTTTCTTTGGCGGTGTCGTCGGGAAGGCAGAGCAGCGCGATGGCCGCGCCACGCAGCACTTGCTTGCGCGCCGCCGCATCCTTGCGCAGCTCTTCGGGCAGCGTGACGATTTCGAGATCGGTCCGCCGCGCCAGCCAATCGCGAATGCGCAGCGCCGTGGTTCCCGCCTGACCGTCGATGTAAACTTTCGGTGGCATCTGGTTTTTTTGTTTCCTCGCCAGTAAAACTAATTCTACTCCGATTCAAACCGCTGCGCAAAAGTCGATCGGCTTGAAAGAGCGCCGGCGCGCCGCGTTGGCCCGGCTCTAGGGCGTTGGCCCGGCGTTGAGCTGGAGAGAAAAGGCTCGGCGGTGCTCGCCGGTAAACTTGACTTTCGGCAGGCAAGCAGGTTAGGTGCGGAATTGATGACGATTCGATCCTTCGAACTGCTCCAACCCCGCTCCTTGGCCGAGGCCGTGGAGCTGCTTCAGAAGCATGGCGAGGAGGCGCGGCCGCTCGGCGGCGGCACGACGCTGGTCATTCTCATGAAGCAGCGGGCGGTTCATTATCCCTATCTGGTCGACCTGCAAACGGTCCCCGGATTGAATCGAATCACGCCGGAGAACGGCGCCCTGCGCATTGGCGCGCTGGTTTCTCACCGGATGGTCGAGCTTTCGCCCGTGATTCGCCAGGCGTTTCCGGTGTTGGCGGAGGCTTTTGGTCACATCGGCAACGTGCGCGTGCGCCAGACGGCCTCGGTCGGCGGCAATCTGGCCCACGCGGACTATCGCCTCGATCCGCCGCCGCCGCTGCTCGTGCTCGGCGCCGAGGTCGGCGCCGTCGGTCCCAAGGGCGCGCGCATGATCCCGTTGAAAAACTTTTTCCGCGGCATGTATGAAACCGCGCTGGAGCCGGGAGAAATTCTCATCGACGTGAAAATTCCGCCGATGCCGGCCAACGGCAAAGCGGTGTACCTGCGCTACACCACACTCTCGGCCAACGATTGGCCCTGCTTGGGCGTCGCTGCGTTGCTCACCAAAGAAAACGGTCGGGCCAAGGAATTGAGACTGGCGCTTGGAGGCGTGGCGCCGACGCCCTTATTGATCGGCGGTCTCGAATTTACCAAAGACCAGCGCCTCGACGACGGCGTCGTCGAAAAGGTTTTACAAGCGGTCGAAGCGCAAATTTCGCCCTCCTCGGACCTGCGCGGCTCGGAGTGGTACAAGCGGCGGATGGCGCGCTTGTTCGTGCAAAAGGCGATCGCGCGGCTCGACGGCGACCGAGGATAAGGACGTGGCGAACCTGTCAGTCGTGGGACAGTCCGTTTACCGCACCGACGCCAATCCGAAAGTAACCGGGCGGGCGCTGCATGTCGGCAACATCGAGATGCCGGGCATGCTCCACGTCGCGGTGCTGCGCAGTCCCTATCCGCACGCGCGCATCACGCGCATCGACAAGGCGAAGGCCGAGGCGCTGGGCGGCGTGGCAGTCGTGCTCACGGGCGCGGAGATCGCCAAAATGCCGGGTGTCGATGCGCACTTCGGTCCGGCGTTTCGCGACCAGCCGATGCTCGCCGTCGAAAAGGTTTGCTACGCCGGCGATCCCGTGGTCGCGGTGGCGGCGGTCGACAAGCGGACGGCCGAGGACGCGCTCCAGCTTGTCGAAGTCGATTACGAGCCGTTGTCCGCGGTTTTCGATGTGCTCGAAGCGGTCAAGCCGGAGGCGCCGCTGGTGCATGAACACCACCGGCCGGCTAAGGCTTTCGCCGATCTGGCCCATGTCAAGGCCGGCCAGCAATCCAACATCTGCTACCACTTCAAGCTTCGCACCGGCGATGTCGATAAGGCATTCGCCGAGGCGGACCGGGTCTTTGAAGATACCTTCAGCTCGCCGCCGGCTCAGCATATGCCGATGGAACCGCATGTGGCGCTGGTCTATCTGGACGAGCACGAGCGGCTGAACGTCTGGACCTCGAGTCAGTCGCCTTCCTACGTGCGCACCGAGCTTTCCGCCACCTTCGGCATACCGATGAACCGCATCCGCGTGCGCGTGCCCTACATCGGCGGCGGTTACGGCGCCAAGCTTTACGCCAAATTGGAACCGCTGGTAACCGCCCTCGCCTTGATCACCAGAAAGCCGGTTCGTTATGCGCTCACGCGCGAAGAAGAATTTTTGACCATCACCAAGCACAAGGTGGTGAGCAGGATCAAAACGGCGATCAAGAACGGCACGATCACGGCGCGCAAGTGCGAAGTTTACTGGGACACGGGAGCTTACGCCGAAATCGGACCGCGCATCGGCCACAAGTCGGGCTACACCTCGGCGGGGCCGTACCGCATTCCCAACGTCTGGATCGATTCCTACTGCGTCTATACCCATCGCGTTCCCGCGGGCGCGTTTCGCGGCTTCGGCGTGCCGCAGGTGATCTGGGCCTATGACTCGCAGACGGACATCATTGCGCGGGCGCTCGGCGCCGACCCGGTGGAGTTTCGTTTGCGGCCGGCGCTGGACGAGGGGGAGCGCTTCGCCACCGGCACCATCGTGCGCTCGTTCGGCGTCAAAGAAGCGATCCGCCGGGCGGCGCAGGCGATCGAGTGGTCGAAGCCCAGAGCCCGACAAACGGGAACCAAGCGCCGTGGCAAAGGGATCGCCGCGGGTGTCAAGGCGGTGCTGACGCCGTCGATTTCCGGCGCCATCGTCATTCTCAACGCCGACGGCACGGCGAACGTGCTCAGCAGTACGGTGGAGATGGGGCAGGGATCGGAAACGACCCTCGGTCAGATCGTCGCCGAAGAACTGGGGCTGACGGTGGATCGGATCCACATCGTTCAGCCCGATACCGACGTGACGCCTTACGACACCATCACCGCCGGCAGCCGTTCGACTTACCATATGGGAAACGCCGTGCGCATGGCGGCGGGGAAAATCAAAACCGAGCTGTGTGAGATCGTGGCGGCGAAGCTGGAGGTCGCCCCGGATGATTTGATCGCGCGCGGCGGGCGCGTCTACGTGCGCGGCATGGAAGAGCGCGGCATGACCATCGGTGAAATTTTTCTGGCGAAATTCGGCAGTCTCGGCACGACGCTGGCGGCGGAAGCCGTTTGTCAGCCGACGGCAAGCCACATGGACCCGGAAACCGGCCAGTCGGAAAAGTGCACGGAGTACTGGTTTCCTTCGGCTACCGCCGCCGAAGTCGAAGTCGATACCGAGACCGGGCAGCTCAAAGTCCTGCAACTGATCAGCGTCGGCGACACCGGCACGGCGATCAATCCGCGCCACTGCGAACAGCAGTTGCTCGGAGCCGCGGTGATGCATCTGGGGCTGACGCTCTTCGAGGAGATGGTTTTCGACGAGGGGCAGATGGTCAACGGCTCGCTGCTCGACTACCAGATCGCCACGATCAAGGATATACCGCAGGCCTTTCGGCCGATTGTCGTCGAAGTGGCGCACGAGGACGGGCCGTTCGGGGCGAAGGGGGTGGGAGAGACCGGCGCGTTGACGGTGGCGCCAGCCATCGCCAACGCAATCGAGGATGCCGTCGGCGTACGCATACGCGACCTGCCGATCACGCCGGAAAGAATTTTGCGCGCGTTGGCTGAGAAAAGCGCTACGGTCACGTTAAAGGATTGAAACTAATGAAGCGGGAAATCACGCTCCGAGTCAACAACAAGAATGAAACGCTCGCCGTCGACGACGCGGACAGCTTGCTCGAAGTGCTGCGCGACCGCTTGAAGCTCTGGAGCGTGCGCGAAAGTTGCGGCGTCGGCGCCTGCGGCAGTTGCACCGTGCTGCTCGACGGCCGGCCGGTAAGCTCATGTCTTCTGCTCGCGGTGCGTTCCACTGGCCGGGAAATTACCACGCTCGAAGGTCTCGGCGACGGTCAGTCGCTTCACCCCATTCAGCAAGCTTTCGTGAACGAGCGCGCGCTGCAATGCGCCTATTGCACTCCCGGCTTCGTCTTGTCCGTCAAGGCGCTCCTCGACGAGCTGCCCCATCCTTCGGAGGAAGAAGCGAAAGAGTATCTCTCCGGCAACCTTTGCCGCTGCGCCGGTTACGCCGAGATCCTGCGCGCCGTTCGTTCGGCTCAAGAGAAAACAGCGCGCTAAAAGCGCGGCGCGAAGAGCCGTCGATCCTCCTATTATCCCCGACCCCGCAGACCAGCCTTTTGATCCCTCGTTGAGCCGGCTTTCCCGGCCCGTGCCGGGCGCTGCTTGATCTTTGAAAAAGGTCGGAAAGACAAATTTGTCCTCAATAGGGTTCAATTGTTCCGTGTCGCCGTTGCGCTCTTCAAGCCGCTTAATTTCATCGGCGACAGGGTGTTAATTTAATTGGATTTTTTGCTGAAAAATCAACTCATTCACGGGGTCGGGCTTGGCATATAATATGCACTTTTCAAGCCGCTTAAAGAGTGCTTATCCATGGACGTTCGCGGACATAGCGAAGGCGGGGCGGCTCTGCTGGAGCCCAAAGGCCTTGACCGATTATTCGCCGGGGCGCGAAAAAAGACGGTGATCGAACTGCGCTGGCCGCTGGTGCTCTTGTGTTCTTATCTCTTGCTCTATTCCACCAGTGCGCGGTTCTCGGCCGGGCATGTCCACGCGCTGGTCGGCTTTTATCTTCTGACCAACGCCACGCTTTACTTCGTGGCGGAAGAGCTGTTTGATTCGCCGCGTTTCTATGGACCGCTTTTGTTGTTCGACACGATGTTTTTAGTCGCCGCGTTTGGGCTGGGTGGCGGCGCGCCGCCGGATTTTTTCGTCGCCTGTTTCTTTACGATCATCCTGAGCTGCATCTGCAGAGATTCCCGGGGGCTTCTGCTGGTCACCTTTTTGGCGCCGTTGCTCTACGGCTATGCCGTTTTCAACGCCGTGGCGTTGTGGCAGCCGAGTGAATACCTGCGGCTGTTTTTTCCCTTGGTGATTTCTCTCTTCTACGGCTACTTCGCCCAGGTCGAACGCCTCAAAGGAGTAGCGCGGGAGAATGAGGAGCAAGCTAGACGGCATCTGGCAGCGGCGCAAGAAAATCGCCGCCAGCGCGAGCGGCTTGAGATGCTGCACGAGATCAACGCCGCGGTCAGCTCGACGCTCGTGGACCGCGGGCGGGTCCTCGATGTTTTCTTGGAAAAAACTCTGAGTCATTTTCCTTTTGGCGCGGCCATCGTCCGGTTGCGCAATCATGAGACGGGCGTTCTAGAGACCGCCGCCGCCAGGGGGATGTGGCCCCATGAGCTTCAGGGATCGGCCGATCCGACTGTCTGGGCCGATCGGGTGGCGGAAGTTCAAGAGCCGTTGGTGATGCGCAATGGGCTCGAGGATTCCCGCGCCGAGCATTCGCCGGTCGGGCAGGATAGCGGAGCGGTATCGTTTCTCGGCCTGCCCCTGGCCGCCAATGGGGAACGGCTCGGCAGCTTGGCCTTTCTGACCCGGGAAGAACATGATTTTTCCGAGGAAGAGATCGAGTTTCTCTCTACCATGGCGGGGCAGGCGGCTCTGGCTATACACTATTCGGAGTTGTTCGAGCGCATCCAGGAGCAGGCGAACGCTTTGCGTCTCGTCAGCCAGGTCAAGGATGAATTTCTCGGCATCGTTTCACACGAACTAAAAACGCCGTTGAACGTGATCTCCGGCTACATCAACATTTTGACCGATGGCACTTTCGGAGAACTCAGCCCGATCCAGGAACGGGCGCTGCAGACGATCTTGCGACAGACCAAGGAACTCAACGGGCTGATCAATCGGGTGCTTCAGGTTTGCAACCTGGAAACGGAAACGCCGCGGGTCGATTTGCAGAAAATCAATTTTTGGGAATTTCTCTACGAATTAAAGTCGATGTACGAATATCCCCTGCCGAAGGAGATAAAGCTCCATTGGGAATTTTCTTCGGACCTGCCGACGCTCTATAGCGACCGGGGAAAGCTCAAACACATCATCGAGAACCTCGTCAACAACGCCATTAAATTCACCGACGACGGCTCCGTGACCATCGCCGCGCGTTTTTTGCCGGACAAAAAAATGATGGAGTTCAAGATCGCGGATACCGGCGTCGGCATATCCAAGGAGCAGTTGGCGACCATTTTCGACAGATTCCGGCAGGTGGACAGCTCGGGCACGCGCGCCTACGCGGGCATGGGGTTGGGGCTCTACATCGTCAAGAGATACACGGAGCTTTTAAGCGGCACCATCCAGGTGGAAAGCAACCCTGGCCGGGGTTCGGTCTTCATTTTGCGGATTCCCTGTCAGCCGGAACAACCTCCAGCGTCGCCCTCCGAGGGCGCCTTTCAAGCCGGCAGCGAGAGACTCCTGTAAATTGTCGAGCCGTAAAATCGCGCGTGCGCAGACGGAGCTATCTCGGAACGTCTTCCACGGCGCGGTCGCCGCGCCGCAAATACATGCTGACCCAAAGATCGTAGAGGTTGTCGACCCGGAAGACTTCGACTTTGCGCTTACCCTGAGCCGTCGCCGCTACGATGCTGACGGTGTGATTCTGCCAGGAAATTCCCAGTAGCCGTTCGTTTCTCTGATCAGCAAGCGCGCCGATGGTGCGCAGGAGCTGCGAGAGGCTGTGGCCGTCGGCGGGGCGGAGTTCTTGCCCGCGCCGGTCGCGCGCGCTCCGCTCGATGCGGCCGATGTCGGCGAGGGAATAGCGGTAGCAGTGTCTTCGGCGGCGCAGCGAAAGTCCGGCGAGGAGCCGCGCCGCTCCGCTCCACAATTTTTGCAAAGGATTGACTTTGAGCGATGACGCAAAGGTGTCTTTGGCTGCGCTGCCGGCACCGGGAATCCACACCAGGTAGCCATCCTCCCTGCATTCCAGGTTAAACCGGTCGATGCCCAGATTCTCGAGTTCCTGGCCGAGGGTTCTCAGATGGCTGACGTACTCGTTAAGCGCCACTTGTCCTCCGCGTTTTCGTCGCTTCGGGCCATGATATCTCAAACCTTGATCGGATCAGCGCGGGATCGCCCGGTGAGCGGACAGGATTCAAGTTGGAGCGCGCCATGACTGATGACCGGGACTATGCGTAATAACGCGATCATCATACATGTTTTATCGACTATTTTCACCGGTCTTAAGCCGATTGTGTCGTGGCAACGTCAATAAAAGAGGCGCCATGCGCCTTTGGGGCGAAGCTCGTTCGGCCAGGGTTGATCCCGTCCTCTTTTCTTAATCGAGGCCGGTATGATAAGAACTTCGGCAGTTTTCCGTCAACCCGTTCGGAGGTTTTAGCGATGGCAGAGAATATCAGAGTATTTGATTGCGACGGCCATATCATCGAATCGATTCCAGAGATGGTCCCTTTCTTGGATCCCGTGGACCGGGAAGTCGCGCTGACGCCGTCGCGCAATCGGCAGGGCGTGTTCGCTAGCCTGGACGATATTCATTATCCGCGCAACGTGCGCAAATCGGGCGAAATCGAGGCGCCGCGCCGCCCGCGCGTCGACGCCAGCGATCATCGCAAAGGGTCGGGCGAAGACTGGGTCGCCTTCTTGGAGAAGGCGGCGGTTGACGAAGCGGTGCTGTTTCCCTCCGAAGGGCTTTCGGTAGGCTTCTTTCAGCAGGCGGACTACGCGACGCGGGTCTGCCGGGCCTTCAACGACTATGTTTCGGAACGGTATCGCAAAGTCGACAAGCGGCTCCATCCGATGGGGCTGATCGCCATGCAGGACGTGAAAGGGGCGGTGAAGGAGCTGCGCCGCTTGGTGCTCGATTTGAAACTGCCCGGCGCGATGTTGCCGTCGCGCGGGCTGCCGCTTCATATGGGCCACGATTATTACTGGCCGGTTTATGAAGAGGCGGCGAATCTCGGCTGCGTCTTGGGCATCCACGGCGGCTCCAGCGTGGGCCTTGGCGCCGATACCTTCACCGATCCCTGGGCCGCGCGCGTGCTGCGCCATCCGATGCCCTTGGCCCTCGAGTTCGTCGCGCTCGTTTATCACGGCGTTTTCGACCGCTACAAAGATCTCCGCATCGGATTTTTCGAAGGCGGTTGCGCATGGCTCCTGCTGCTCAAAGATCGCATGGACCGCGACGACAACGTTTATACCACCGGCACGGGCCATTCGCGCGGTCTCAACGATTATCTTGCCAGCGGCCAGGTGCTGGTCGGTTGCGAAGGCAACGAGTGGATTCTGCCCTATGTGATCAAGCAGTGCGGCGCGGAAGCTTTCTCCTATGCTTCCGATTATCCGCATGAGGTCGATCTGGTGGCCGCCAAACAGATGATTCACGAAACGGTCGAACGGCCCGATCTGACGCACGCGGAAAAAGCGGCGGTCTTGGGCGGAAACGCGAAGCGGTTCTTCAGGGTCTAAATCACAGAAGCATGAAATTTCACCGCGGAGGCGCTGAGGGCGCGGAGAAAAGAGTTTTTAATTAAATAACACTCCGAACTCTGCGATTTCTGTACTACTATAGTTGAAAGTTTTCGCGGCTTGGGCAAATTTTCTGACGCATCATTCCCAACTTCCTGATTAAAAATACTATCTCACCACGAAGCACACGAAGGACACGAAGGTTTCAGACATTGATATTTTTAAACTTCTTAACTTCGTGCTCTTCGTACTACTATCGTTGATAATTTGCGCGGCTGGCGCAAATTGTCCAGTGGTGGTGTTGATTGTATCGGTCCAAAAGAGATCTCAACGCGGAGACGCGGAGGACGCGGAGTA
>Ga0153916_10000584_pt1 | contig 24921 bp, 22 predicted proteins | sample Opewatmetagenome_FD_109642 | JGI IMG/M metagenome (GOLD analysis project Ga0153916, IMG submission 109642) | Freshwater wetland microbial communities from Ohio, USA - Open water 3 Core 3 Depth 4 metaG | ecosystem: Environmental > Aquatic > Freshwater > Wetlands | place: USA: Ohio, Lake Erie...
GAAACCTTGGCCGGCATCCAGTCTTACCGCGCGCAATTCGGCGCTTGAAGCCGTTTGCCAGCAGCCATCGCAACACTAAATGTTTGCCCTCTTAAGAGTCCGGTTGTCGCGCCGATACTTAAGGCAACGCCGGCCACTTTATGAATTTCCAGTGCCGTGCCGGAAGCAAGCTAAGGGAAATTAGCAAGGGACGCGTCAGCAAACTCGCTGTACACTGGGAAAATCGAGTAAATAGGAAGAATTATTCGATCCGGTGTTACAGGATAGGCGTGCCTATCCATGCCGCAAAGAGCTATATTTTCCCAGTCGGCGCAAGCAACGTATTACCGCGGGAGCCGCAACAGCAGTGAAAAATCGTCTCTTTATTCCCCTGATCCTTGTCGTGTCAAGCATGACACCCCCGCCAACCGTCGCCAGCACCTATCGCTGGGTCGATGAGAACGGCCAAGTCCATTACAGCGACCGCCTGCCGCCGCAGGAAGTGAATCGCGCCTACTCCGTCATCAATAAGGGGGGCGTGACGGTCGATAGCGTGGAGCAAGCCAAAACCAAGGAACAGCTCGAAGAAGAAAACCGCCGACAACAACAGCGGGAAGAACAAGACCGGATCGCCCATGAACGGGCGACCCACGATCATATCTTGCTGGATACCTATACCAAGGTCAGCGACCTGGAGGACACCCGCGATCGTTATATCTCAACCCTGGACGGGCAGGTCAAAGTTTCAGAGCACAAGCTGGAGAATCTTAATCGCAACCTCGAAAGACTCAGCAAATCCGCCGCCCGCCTTGAGCGTGAAGGCAAACCGGTGCCCCAGGAGATGAACAAAGATATCGCCACCCTAAAAACCCAGATCGAGGCGGAAAACAGCTTTATCCGGACACAGCGCGCTCAACAACAAGAAGTCAAAGACAAGTTCGCCGCCGATATCCTGCGCTTTAAGGAACTGAAGGGGGAACAACAAAGCAACAACAAATAGTCGCGCGCTATTTGCTTAACAGCGGATCAAGGTTCCTACCCCTGCGTCGGTGAACAACTCCAGTAGTACGGCATGCACGACGCGGCCGTCGATGATATGGGCGGCCTTGACTCCGCCCTGCACCGCCTCCAAGGCGCAGCGTATCTTGGGCAGCATCCCGCCGTATATGGTGCCGTCGGCGATCAAACCATCCACTTCACTAGCGGTGAGTCCAGATAACACCTTACCTTCTTTGTCCAACACGCCGGCGGCATTGGTGAGCAACATCAATTTTTCCGCCTTCAACACCTCCGCCATCTTGCCGGCCACCAGGTCCGCGTTGATGTTATAAGAATGCCCTTCCGCGCCGACGCCAATCGGGGCGATCACGGGGATGAAATCGCCGTGAACCAGCATATTCACCACGGCGGGGTCGATGCTGGCCACCTGTCCCACATGGCCGATGTCGATGATCTCCGGAACCTTGAGCTCCGGCGCGTTGCGGGTCAGGGTGAGTTTGCTGGCGCGAATGAGACCGCCATCCTTGCCGGTCAGTCCCACCGCGCGGCCGCCGTGACGATTGATGAGATTGACTATCTCTTTATTGACCAGTCCGCCCAGCACCATCTCCACCACATCCATGGTTTCGCTGTCGGTAACCCGCATCCCTTCCACGAATTCGCTCTGCTTGCCGATTCTGGCCAGCAACTGGCCGATCTGCGGACCCCCGCCGTGCACGATGACCGGATTGATCCCCACCAGCTTCATCAACACGACATCGCGGGCGAAACTGCTCTTGAGCGTCTCGTCCACCATGGCATTGCCGCCGTACTTGATGACGATGGTCTTGCCCGTAAAACGCTGGATGTACGGCAGGGCCTCGGTCAACACCCGGGCGACATTCATGGCGGAATCGGCGGTGAGTGTCATATGTCATCAACCTTTATCGTCAAACACCCCATGACGCCGTTCAAAACGGCAAAACCACGCGAGGATCCACTTTGCGCATCAACGTTCGAAATTCCTCTTTGATGCGCTTAAGCGCCGCCTCGGAGTTGGCCTCAAAACGCAGTATCAGGGATGGCGTCGTATTGGAGGCACGCACTAGTCCCCAGCCGTCCTCAAAATCCGCGCGCAAACCGTCGATGGTGGTCAACGCCGCGCCCTTCAGATTGGCGATCTCCAGCAAATGGGTCATAAAAACCGTCTGCTGTCCTTCCGGCAAATCCACCCGCAACTCCGGGGTGCTCACGGCATCGGGCAAGGCCTGGAACACCGCGGCGACCGACTTCCGGTCCGCGGCGAGAATCTCCAAGAGACGAGCGGCCGTATAGAGTGCGTCGTCGAAACCGTACCATCGCTCTTTGAAGAAGATATGCCCGCTCATCTCGCCAGCCAGCAAGGCCCCCGTTTCTTTCATCTTGCGTTTTATCAGCGAATGCCCCGTCTTCCACATCATAGGCTGGCCGCCATGCTGGCTGATGTACTTGGCAAGATGGCGGCTGCATTTAACATCAAAGATGATGCATGCCCCGCGATTGCGCGACAGCACATCCTTAGCATACAACATCATCTGCCGATCCGGCCAAATGACCTTACCGTTACTGTCAATCAAGGCCAGGCGATCGCCGTCTCCGTCGAAGGCCAAGCCGAGATCCGCCTTGTTTTTTTGCACGGCGGCGATCAGGTCCGCCAGATTTTCCAATTGACTGGGGTCGGGATGGTGGTTGGGGAACCGGCCGTCCACTTCGCAGAACAGCTCGGTCACCTGACAGCCCAAGGTGCGCAGCAGCAGCGGCGCCACGGCCCCGGCCACGCCATTGCCGCAATCGATCACCACCTTGAGCGGCCGGGCGAGACGCACATCATTGACGACCGTCGCCAGATAATCCGCGACGACGTCCTGACTGCGGACACTGCCCGAGCCGCTGGTAAAATCATCCCTCTCGATACGGTGCCGCAGGATTTGAATATCCTCTTCCGCCAAGGTATCGCCCTTCAGCACCATCTTGAGACCGTTGTAGTCCGCCGGGTTGTGGCTGCCGGTCACCATCACCCCGGAGCCGGTGTTCAGGTAATGGGTTGCGAAATAGAGTATGGGCGTGGGTACTTGGCCGATGTCGATAACGTCGCGCCCTGCGGCGCACAAACCATTGCTCAATGCCTGCGACAAGGACGGCCCGGACAAGCGACCGTCCCTGCCGATGATGATGGTTTGCTGGCCCCGCGCAAACGCCTCGCTGCCGAGGGCCCGCCCAATGTTATAGACGGTCTCTTCCGTCAGGGTCTTGCCCACCACCCCGCGTATATCATAGGCCCTGAAAATGGATGCCGGCACCTTCACTGACCCCTCTCCCTCACTTCCATAAACAGTTCCTTGCCGTGTTGTCTCGGGCACGGGCGCGCTCTGCACCGCCGCGCTTGCCCCGGCATTTGCCGCGTACGCCGCCCCTGCACCCTGCGGCATGCCGCCTGCGTGAGCCAAGGATTCGAGCACTTCCAAGGCGCCCTGAGCATCGGTAATGCGAGCATGATGGCCCGCCTGGGAAGGCTTCCCGCTCTGTATCTCTCTCACCACGTCAATGAGGGTATCCAAATCCGCGTGGAGCGCCTTGCGTAACGTGCGATAGGCCAAATAAGCGACAAGCCCCAACAGCAAAAATCCCAGCGCGAAAACCAGCCATACCGCCGCGCGACGCCACATCGCGCCGTTTCGTTCAGCGGCGGGGGGCCAAAACGTTAGCTCCCAGCTCGTGCCCAGTATCGACGCCTTGCACCCCGGGTCCGCCCCCATCACGCCGGCGTCGCCGCGCTTCGCCAGCAACACGCCTGCATTTTGCTCGTCGCCGGGTTGGCGAACTTCCACGTAACCGAGAGGCGCCGATAGCTGATCTAGGGCATGCTGCACAAAATCGGCGCCGAAACTCACCAATACCTGGCCGACGCCTGCGCCGTCGCCGTCATGTACGGGACGCACGATGTCAACGTGGGCGATTTCCATGCCGAAAAAGTGGGCCTCGAGAGGAGGAGCCTTGCCCGTCGCCTCGCCGGCGCGCAGCATCTCCATATCCGCAAAGCTCAATTGAGGGAATGCCCCCCCTTCAACGCCGCCCGTCGTCCCCGGCGGTATCAAGCGCACACGCAGTGCTTCCGGAAAATACTTGCTCAAACGCAACTCGGCAGCGGCAATTTGATCGGAATCTTTTCCCTTGAGCGCCTGCACCACTTGGGCATCCAGCGCCGCGCCTTCCGCCCTGACGACGGATTCCTGAATGCTGCCTACTAATTCGTAAGCAAGATTTCCCGCCAGGGTTTCCGTCCGTTGCCGGGAATAACGCTCCGCCGTATCGCCATTCAGCAGATCGACCGCCGTGGCGGCGACAATCAAGACAGCCGCCGCTGCGATGATGCCCGCTGCCGCAAGCTGGGCAAGACTGAAGGCCTGCCCGCGCCATCCCACCCTTGCGCCGCTACCGTTCGAGAAAGGCTTCCCCGGAAACTTCATGCTCAGCTGTGCATCCCTTCTCTATTTCATATACCTGCAACGCAGCAGGCGGAAAGCTTAAAGCCCGCGATCGATTCCCGGCGCCTATTGCCGGCCGGAATGACCGAACCCGCCATCACCCCGACGGCTTGTCTGGAATTCCTCAACGACCTCGAAGGCGGCTTGCACCACCGGCACAAACACCATCTGGGCAATGCGCTCGCCCACCTCGACCACAAATGGGGCCGTGCCGCGATTCCAACATGACACGAAGACCTGCCCTTGATAATCCGAATCAATCAACCCCACCAGATTGCCCAGTACAATGCCGTGCTTGTGTCCCAGCCCCGAGCGCGGCAGCAACACCGCGGCAACCGCGGGGTCGGCGATATGGATCGCTATTCCGGTAGGAATTAAACGGGCCTCGCCGGGCAAGATCTCCATGGACTCCTGCACACATGCCCGGAGGTCCATCCCCGCCGCCCCGTCGGTCGCATAGTGCGGCAAGGGAAACTCTTTGCCTATCCGTTCGTCCAGAATTTTAAGTTGAATGTTGTGCATAATATCGCTCGGCAATGATCTCGATTAATTGACGCGCCAAGGCTGTCTTAGGGGCAAGCGGCAACTCCCGCCCGCCATCCCGCCACACCACCGTCAGCGCATTATCGTCGCTGTCAAACCCCCGGCCGGGACGACCCACCCAATTGGCCGCCACCATATCCAAGCCCTTCGCCTCCAATTTACCGCGCGCATTTTTTTCCAAGTCTTCAGTCTCAGCGGCAAAGCCCACGATGAACGGCCGCCGCGGCAAGGCCGCCACCGCGGCAGCGATGTCCGGCGCGCGTTCAAGATGCAGCACAAGCCCGGATTCACCTCTTTTGATCTTTTGCGCCGCAGGGGCCCCAACGGTGTAATCCGCCACCGCCGCCGCCGCGATGAAGATATTACAGCCTGCGGCCTGCGCCATCACTGCCTCACGCATTTCGGCGGCGCTCTCTACCATGACCCGCTCGACCCGCGGCGGACAGGGTAACACTGCCGGACCGCTGATCAATACCACCTTGGCGCCGGCCTCCGCCGCGACCTGGGCGAGGGCATAACCCATCTTCCCAGAGCTGCGATTACTCAAAAACCGCACCGGGTCGATGGCCTCGCGGGTCGGTCCGGCGGTGATTATTACTTTCGCGCCGTGCAAGGCGCCGCCGGCAAATACCCCGGCCACTGCCGCCGCAATCTCCGGGGGCTCCACCATACGCCCCGGACCCGTTTCGCCGCAGGCCTGCGCGCCCTCCGCCGGACCGAGCAAACGCACCCCGCGCTCTTCCAGCAGGCGGCGATTGGCCTGGGTCGCGACCTGTCCCCACATCACATGATTCATGGCCGGGGCCAGCAGCAGCGGCGCCTCGCTGGCCAGGCATAGCGTGCTCAACAGATCGTCGGCGATACCATGCGCGAGCTTGGCCATGATATTCGCGCTGGCCGGCGCCACCACGATCACATCCGCCCAGCGTGCCAGCTCGATGTGGCCCATGGCGCTCTCCGTGGCGGCGTCCAGGAGATGCAGATGCACCGGCCGGCCGGACAGGGCCTGCAGGGTGAGCGGCGTGATGAACCGGGTGGCCGCGTCGGTCATCACCACCCGCACTTCGGCCCCCGCCTCCTTGAGGCGCCGCACCAGTTCCGCGCTTTTGTAGGCGGCGATGCCGCCGGTCACCCCCAGCACCACACGCTTGTTAATCAGATTATTCATGCGCTACATTCTAACCTGCGTGAAGTAGATAAAATAGCGATGCCCCGCGGCAAGAGGCAGCGGGGCCGGATGGCGCAGGGAGGAACCTTTGGCGATCACCGACTGGCCCACCGCGGAACGCCCCCGCGAAAAATTGTTGAGCCGCGGCCCGCAGGCCTTGTCGGATGCGGAACTCCTGGCCATTTTTCTCCGCACCGGGGTGCGCGGCAAGACCGCTGTGGACCTCGCCCGCGAACTGCTCGGCGAATACGGCGGGCTGCGCGCCCTGCTCGAAGCCGGCTGCCAAGACTTTTGCCAAGCCAACGGCTTAGGGCTAGCCAAATACGCGCAACTGCAGGCGGTGCTGGAGATGGGGCGGCGCCACCTCTACGAGACCCTGCAGCGCGGCGACGCCCTGGGCAGCCCGGCCGACACCCGGCGGTTTTTGCTGGCCCGGCTCCGTGATTATCCCCACGAAGTCTTTGCCTGCCTGTTCCTGGACAACCGCCACCGGGTCATCGAGTTCACCGAGATGTTCCGCGGCACCCTCGACGGCACCAGCGTCCATCCACGGGAGGTGGTCAAACAGGCCCTGGCGCTCAACGCCGCGGCGGTCATCTTCTCTCACAACCACCCCTCCGGCGTCGCCGAGCCCAGCCAGGCCGACCATCACCTCACCCGCCGCCTGCGGGACGCCCTGGGCCTGGTGGATATCCGGGTGCTGGACCATATCATCATCGGCGACGGCTATACCGTCTCGCTGGCGGAGCGTGGGCAATTGTAGGTACGACACACCCCCCCTCGCCCGGAGGGAGAGGGCACAGGCAAGAAGATATGGATAGGTTGGCTTGCAAAACAAGGCCGCCACTGGTATAAAGTGCGCTGTTTGGCCGCCACCTGCTGGCGGCTGTCGTTTTTAGGAGATCAAGTATCATGGCCAGAGTGTGCCAGGTGACGGGCAAACGCCCCACAACCGGGAACAACGTGTCCCACGCCAACAACAAGACGCGGCGCCGTTTTCTGCCCAATCTTCATACCCACCGTTTCTGGCTGGACGAAGAAAAGCGATGGGTGCGTCTGCGCGTCTCTTCCAAGGGCATGCGCATCATCGATAAGCTGGGCATCGACGCTGTAGTGGCGGACCTGCGCAGCCGCGGCGAGAAGCTCTAAGGTTTTGAAGGAAGTTACCCCATGCGTGAAAAGATCAAGTTAGTTTCCAGCGCCGACACCGGCCATTTTTACACCACCATCAAGAACAAGCGGAATACGCCGGACAAGATGGAGATGAAGAAGTACGATCCCGTGGTCCGCAAGCATGTGCTCTACAAAGAAGCCAAGATCAAGTAAGCGGGACATCCCGACCCGATAATCAAAAAACCCGCCGATGGCGGGTTTTTTGTTGGGACTTGGAGAGGCTTTACACCGGCCGCAGGGTATAACCGCGCAGGCGCAGCGCGAAGTCTTGCAAGACCTGGATGCCGGTAGCCTCGGCTTGTCTGCACCACTCCTGCAGATGAAGCAGCAAATTATCCTGGGAACTGAAGCGGTTCTGCCACAATTCCTGTAGACGTTTTTTAAACTCATACACTGTACTAAGTTTTTGACTGAGGTTCAGCGCCGCCTGCACGCGGACCTTGGCGTTCTCATCCATCACCGCCTCGCCGCGCACCAAAGGCCGGCGCGCCCGCCGCAGCAACCGGCGGCAGGACTCATCGGCCTTACGCAATTCCTCACGCAATACCGGGACAAGCACTTCCCGGGCATAGTGAGACAAGACATGCAAGCGATTGACGAGGATGGCGCGCACCGTCTCCATGTCCACCGTTTGTTTGGCGGGATTGATCAGCGGCTCGGGCGCCACCTTCTTGACCTTGGCCAAGCCAATCTTTTGCATGATCCGAATATATAGCCAGCCGATATCGAACTCCCAAGGCTTGGAAGACAACCTGGCGGAACTGGGAAAGGCATGGTGGTTGTTGTGCAATTCCTCGCCACCGATCAGGATGCCCCAGGGCACGACATTGGTCGCCGCATCGGCGCTCTCATAATTGCGGTAACCCCAATAATGGCCGATGCCGTTGATGACGCCCGCCTCGAAGAACGGTATCCACATCATCTGCACCGCCCATATCGTGATGCCGAGGGGCCCGAACAGCAGCACGTCGATGCCGAACATCGCGACAATGCCCCATCGGCTGCGGCGGGTATAAAGCGTGCGCTCGAGCCAATCATCGGGCGTACCCTTGCCGTAATGCTCCAGGGTCTCGGCGTTCCTGGCTTCTTGACGATAGAGTTCGGCGCCTTCCCACAATACCTTGGACAAACCCAGAACCTGCGGGCTGTGCGGGTCTTCCTCGGTCTCGCAGCGGGCGTGATGCTTGCGGTGGATGGCGGCCCACGCCTTGGTTTCCATGCCGGTGGTCAACCACAACCAAAAGCGGAAGAAATGGCTTATTGCAGGATGGAGCTCCAGCGCGCGGTGGGCCTGATGGCGATGAAGGAAAATAGTAACGCTGGCGATGGTGACATGGGTCATGCCCAAAGCCACCAGCACATAACCCCACCAAGGCAAATCCACGATGCCATTCAGCATGTTAATCATATAACCCCATATCGGTTTATAAAAATCCCAGTCTTGGCCGCATCAAAGCAACGTACTATCATCATAGCCAGTTATTATCGAACCGTCCAAGCGAATTACACCGCCATTCTAACAATGGGGGTAGTGCATGGCTCATTCAAGCCCTCCATCCGACAGCATCCGCGATACGGAACATAACATGTTGTTTCATCAATCAACTCAACAATTCGTTCGGATAAATTGGCGCGGATGCTGCTTTCAGGGTTTCTGTCGACATCATAAGGAAGCGGATTTAGGTCTAAACTGTTTATTAACTGATATTCGATACAGGAGCATCATAATGACCATTTCACCTGTTACCCCTAGCAATGCCTATGGAACGGCACAGACACAAACTCCGGCACGGACATCCTCACAACAGCAAAAGCTGGAACTCAATGCCTCAATACTACAGACGACTCAAGCCAGCCTCAGCGTATCGAACCAGCCGCTGTCCTTATTGTTCAGCACCGCCATCGCCAAGCTTAACGAGGCGCTGGCGCCCACACTGGGCGCAAACGCCATACAAAATGCTGCCACCTCCGGCATCGACTTCAGCCCGGAAGCCACTGCCCAGCGTATCGTCAGCCTCTCCACCGGCTTTTACTCCGCATTCAAGGCGCAGCATCCTAATGAAAGCGACGCGGCGGTGCAGGAAAAATTTATATCCACGATCAGCCAGGGTATCGACCGCGGATTCAATGAGGCGCGAACAATTTTGGCCGGGTTAAATGTTCTACAAGGAAATATTGCCGGCAATATCGACCAAACATATTCGCTGGTACAAGATGGCCTGAACGCATTTAAAGCGCAATTCGCCAATCAATCGGCGTAACCTCTTCCGCTGCGGTGTGGAAGTGTTACCGTAGGTCTTCGGATGCTATTTAGGTTCGGTATTCGGCGTTGATGCGCACATAGTCGTAGGAGAAATCGCAGGTCCATAGTTGCGCTTGATGATTTCCTCGCCCTAATTCGATCCGCACCGTGATCTCCTGCCGGGCCATAACCTCGCGACCTTGTTTCTCTTCGTAATCATGCGCGCGTCCGCCGTTTGCCACGATGCACACCTCGTCGAGAAAAATTTTGACCCGCGCCACATCCAAATTCGTTATACCGGCGCGCCCCACCGCCGCCAGGATGCGTCCCCAATTGGGATCGCTGGCGAAGAAGGCGGTCTTTACCAGCGGCGAGTGAGCGACGGCATAGGCCGCGCGGCGGCATTCCTCTTCATCGGCCCCGCCACGAACCTCGATGGTAATGAACTTTGTTGCACCCTCGCCGTCCCGGACGATGGCCTGTGCCAAGGCGACGCACACCTCCGTGATCGCTTGCGATAGCGAGGCAAGGGCGGGTGATTCAACAGAAACGATTTCCGGCAAGGCGCTGCGGCCGGTGGCCATCAGCACGCAAGCGTCATTGGTGGAGGTGTCGCCGTCGATGGTGATGCAATTGAAAGACGCTTGCGCGGCCGTGTTCAAGCATTGCTGCAACAACGGGGCCGCCACTTTGGCATCCGTGGCAATGAAGGCCAGCATGGTCGCCATATCGGGGCGGATCATACCGGCGCCCTTGGCGATGCCAGTCACGGTGATCGCTTGCCCGGCGATCTCGATCTGCCGCGATACGCCTTTGGCCACGGTATCCGTGGTCATGATGCCGTGGGCCGCGTCCGCCCAACCCTCCGCGGTCAATGCGCCATGGGCAGCGGGCAAGGCAGTGATGAGGGTCGTTACCGGCAAAGGCTCGCCGATGACGCCCGTGGAGAAGGGCAGGACTTGATGGGATACCACCTTGGCGCTTGCCGCCAGAGCCTCGCAGCATGCTTCCGCATCCTGCATGCCCCGCTCGCCGGTACCGGCGTTGGCGTTGCCAGTATTGATGAGCAGATAACGCGGAACAGCCTTTGCGAGGTGACGCTTCGCCACCACCACCGGCGCCGCGCAAAAGGCATTGCGCGTGAACACGGCGACGCAGCTTGCGCCTTCGCAAAGTTCAATCACTACCAGATCGCGCCGTCCCGGCTTTTTGATGCCGGCACAGGCCGTACCCAGCCGCACACCGGGCACGGGAGATAAGGGAGGCAGGGAAATTAAACCGACGGCCATACTTTAAGTTTCGAGTAGGGAGTAGAGCGCGGCGAGTAAAAGCTGTTGCGTGAAGTTTTTCCTTGCTACTCGCACCTCGCTACTCGCCACTGGATAAGTCATTCGCCACTGAATAAAAAGACATCACTCTAACTGACCATGACATTGCTTGTACTTCTTGCCCGAACCGCAAGGGCAGGGTTCGTTGCGGCCAACCTTGCGCCCCTCGCGCACAAACGGGGCCTGGCTCTCTCGATCGCCCGCAGCGATGCCCTCACCGTCTCCCTCAGCCGCCAAGGCGGCGGCCTCGGGATGTTCATAGTGCATGGCCACAGGGCTGCGGCGCTGCTCTTCCACCGCCTGCACATCTTCCTCCGCCCGCACCTGCACCCTGGTCAGGATGCTGATGACCTCAGTTTTGATCCTATTCAACAACTGAGTGAACAGATCAAAGGCCTCGCGCTTGTATTCTTGAATGGGGTTTTTTTGGGCATAACCGCGCAGATGTATGCCTTGGCGCAGATAGTCCATGGCGGCCAGATGCTCTTTCCACATGGAGTCGAGCACCCGCAGCATGATCGCCTTCTCGAAGTGCCTCATCACCGCCGCACCCGTGTGCGCTTCCTTTTCAGCGTAAGCTTTTTCCACGGCTTCCAGAACACGCCGGCGCAGGGTCTCCTCGTGGAGGTCGTGATCTTCTTCCAGCCAAGCCGCGATGGCCAAATTCACCCCCATCTGCTCCAACGCCTCTTCCAGGCCGGCAATATCCCATTGCTCTTCCAAGCTCTGGGGCGGAACATGGGTATCGATGAGTCCGTTGATGACATCAACCCGGATGGACTTGATGGTGTCCGAAATATCGTCCGCCGCCATGATGTCGTTGCGCTGCTCATAAATCACTTTACGTTGATCATTGGCAACGTTGTCGTAATCCAGCAGTTGTTTGCGGATATCAAAGTTATGGCCTTCCACCTTGCGCTGAGCGTTTTCGATGGCGCGGGTAACCCAGGGATGCTCGATGGCCTCGCCAGCTTGCATGCCCAATTTCTGCATCAGGCCCTTCACCCGGTCGGAGGCGAAGATGCGCATCAAGCTGTCTTCCAACGACAGATAAAACCGGGACGAGCCCGGATCGCCCTGACGGCCGGAGCGGCCGCGCAACTGGTTATCGATACGCCGCGACTCGTGACGCTCCGTACCGATCACGTGCAAACCGCCGGCAGCCAGCACTCGATCGTGGCGCTGCTTCCAATCTTCCCTAATTTTCCGCACCGCCTCCGCATCGGGCTGTTCGTTCATTGCACCGATCTCCTGCTCGAGGCTGCCGCCGAGCACGATGTCGGTACCGCGACCCGCCATATTGGTGGCAATCGTCACCCCGCCGGGCCGCCCTGCGTCGGCAACAATTTGGGCCTCGCGCTCATGTTGTTTGGCGTTCAAGACTTGGTGCCTGATGCCCTCTTTATCGAGCAGTCGCGCCAGGTACTCCGAAATCTCAATGGATGTAGTACCCACAAGCACCGGTTGACCGCGCTGATAGCAGTCCTTGATGTCCTGAATGATGGCGTCGAATTTTTCCTTTGCGGTGAGATACACCAAGTCGCCGTGATCCTGGCGAACCATCGGTCTGTGGGTGGGGATGACCACCACTTCCAGACCATAAATTTGCTGGAACTCATAGGCCTCGGTGTCGGCCGTGCCGGTCATGCCCGCCAGTTTTTTATAGAGACGGAAATAATTCTGGAAGGTGATGGAGGCCAGTGTCTGGTTTTCGTTTTGGATCGCCACGCCTTCTTTGGCCTCCACCGCCTGATGTAGGCCATCCGACCACCGGCGTCCGGGCAAGGTGCGACCAGTGAATTCATCCACGATGACGACCTGGTTATCGCGCACGATGTAATCCACATCCCGGCGGAACAAGGCGTTCGCCCGCAGGGCGGCGTAGACATGGTGCATGAGGCTGATGTTGGCGGCATCGTAAAGGCTCGCCCCTTCCACCAGCAATCCCGCCTCTTCCAGCATCTCCTCCACATGCTGATGCCCGTCCTCGGTGAGAAATACCTGGCGGGCCTTTTCATCCACACTGTAATCGCCGGGCTGCCCCTCTGCTTCCTGCTTGACCAATTTAGGAATGAGGACATTGATCTTGACGTAAAGATCGGAACTGTCGTCGCTGGGGCCGGAGATGATGAGCGGCGTACGCGCCTCGTCGATCAGGATGGAGTCGACCTCGTCGACGACGGCGAAGTGAGTACCACGCTGCACCCGATCCGCGACGCCGAATGACATGTTGTCGCGAAGATAATCGAAGCCGTACTCGTTATTGGTGCCATAGGTAATATCGGCGGCATAAGCGGCGCGTTTTTCCTCCGCACCCTGCCCTGAGACGATGACGCCGGTCGACATCCCCAAGAACGCATAAAGCGGCCCCATCCACCGTGCATCGCGCCGCGCAAGATAATCGTTGACGGTCACAACATGCACACCCTTGGCGGGCAAGGCATTAAGGTAGACCGCCAAAGTTGCCACCAGGGTCTTACCTTCGCCGGTACGCATCTCAGCGATCTTACCGTGGTGCAACACCATTCCGCCGATGAGCTGCACATCGAAGTGGCGCATGCCCATCACCCGTTTACCTGCCTCGCGGACCACGGCGAAGGCCTCGGGCAACAAGCTGTCTGGGCTGGCCCCGCCAGTCAACCGTTGCCGGAACTCGTCGGTCTTGGCGCGCAGCTCCGCATCCGACAGCTTGGCTATCTCTTCTTCCAGGGCATTGATGGATTGAACCGTAGCGTACATGCGCTTGACCAAGCGCTCATTACGGCTACCGAAAACCTTACTCAAAAGCTTAGCTATCATGAAAATAAAAAATCAATTCAGGCGGGACAAAAATAAGAATCCATTCTACCACTAAGACTAGTTTGCGGCACTTAGATATTTAAGCGGATCCACCACTCTGCCGCCGCGCCACACTTCGAAGTGGACATGAGGTCCCGTAGAATGGCCCGTCGACCCCATCAAGGCCACAACCTGGCCCTTGCTCACCGTATCCCCCTCTGCCACCAGGACGGTTGCATTATGGCCGTAGCGGGTAATAAAGCCGTTACCATGATTAATTTCCACCAGATTACCGTAACCAGAACGCTTTCCCGCATAAGAGACGATACCCGCGGCCACTGCCATTACCGGCTCCCCCAGGCTCCCAGCAATGTCGACGCCTTGATGAAACTCCCGGCGCCCCGTGAAGGGATCCGCACGATAGCCGAAATAGGAGGATAACCATCCGTCATTTACCGGCCGCCCTCCGGGCAACACCTTGTCCAAAAGATTACGGTTCATAAAAACCATCTCGAGCGCGTTCAGCTGCTGCTGCCGATCCTCCAGTTGCCGGTTCAAGGAATCCGCATAATGTATCAGGCTAGGCAAGGGAATTGACTGCTCTTCTAATAAGACAGAGGGCTGCTCCTCCGGACCGCCTTGTGGCGGAGGAGCCCCAAAATCAAACTCACCCTTTTCCAGACCCGCCTTATCCACCAAACGCTTCCCCAAGGCGTTGATGCGTATCACTTGAGCCTGCAAGGCACCCAGGCGTGCCGTCAAGGCATTAAGGGCCTCCTGCACCTCATGGGGCGCATTTTTCTCAGATGAGGCTTGCATAGAGGTCACGGTTCCCGAATCGGCGCTTGTGGTCGAGGTTTCACTGCGCGCGTATTGAGCGCCCCAGTAGAATCCCAGGTAAGATGCCAGAGCCAAAGGCAACACCAACACCGCGATGAGCAAGGCGACGGCGCGTGGTCGGCTGAGGTGAATCTTCACCGGACGTTGCATTTGTTTCGCGAGCAAAATGATGTTCATCATCTTTACCCTTTGAGGTTGGAACCTTTATTATAAAGACTACCCATGGCAAAAACTCCTTCCGAATCGCTGGTAAACTGGCTGCAACACCGATCCGAGCATCTTGACGTGTTGCTGGGTCAGGTGCGTCTCCTGAGCCGGATCACCGGGGTAATCCGGACCGCGCTTCCCGAACCGCTCGCCTCACACTGCCATGCCGCCAATATCGACGGCGACGCATTAGTCGTGGGCTGTAGCTCCTCCGCCTGGGCGGCCAAGCTTCGCTACCAAACTCCTCATCTGCTCAGCCGACTAATGGATCAACCGAACTTGCCGGCATTCTCTCAAATCCGTATCCGAGTGCAGCCTCTCGCCAAAGAAATATCTCGCACCTCAAGCCATCGGCTGCACATGTCCGAACGGAGTGCCGCATTAATTACCAGCGTTGCAAACAGCACCCTAGACCCTGAGCTCAAAGCGGCGCTACGCCGCCTCAGTCACCGCGCGAAAACCCTTTAATAAACGACAACATACGCCGCGGAATATCGCGCGCTTGTACAGTTGTCGACACCCCTGCAAGAATACTTTATAGAAGGAAATGGATTATGCGGACTTAGTCGCAATTTTGGCCATGCAGAGGGACGCCCCCCACCCCGCTCCCGCCTAATTCGCCGGCATGGCTTGCATAAACAGAATTGGTGCATGGGCGGCGTCTTCGAAGGTTACCAATTCCCAAGCCGACTCATCCGCCATCAAGGCCCGCAATAAGCGATTATTGAGGGCATGCCCAGATTTATACCCGCTGAAGGCGCCGATCAAACTCCGCCCCAACAAATACAGGTCGCCGATGGCATCCAATACCTTATGCTTGACGAACTCGTCGTCATAGCGCAAGCCGTCTTCGTTCAACACGCGGTAATCATCCACCACCACCGCATTGTCGAGGCTGCCGCCCAGCGCCAACCGCTTTTCCCGCAGCAACTCGATGTCGCGCATGAAGCCGAAGGTTCGGGCCCGGCTCACCTCTTTCACGAAAGAGGTGGTTGAGAAATCCACCACCGCCTCCTGGCAGCGGTTTTTGAATACGGGATGATCGAACGCAATGGCAAAGGAGACCTTGAATCCTTCAAACGGCTCAAAGCGCGCCCACTTGTCGCCATCCTCCACCTGTACCGGCTTTTTGATGCGAATAAAACGCTTGGGGGCGTTCTGATCCTCCACACCGGCGGATTGCACCAGAAACACGAAGGGGCCGGCGCTGCCGTCCATAATCGGCACCTCCGGCGCGCTGACATCTATATAGGCATTGTCTATCCCCAGACCGGCCAAGGCCGACAGCAAGTGCTCAACGGTAGAGACACGCGCCCCGTTGCATACCAAAGAAGTGGATAGGGTTGTATCACCTACGTTCTCCGCCCGGGCCGGGATATCGATGGGCGGATCCAAATCCACCCGCCGGAACACGATACCGGTATCAACGGCGGCCGGCCGCAAAGTGAGATATACCTTTTCTCCCGTATGCAGCCCGATGCCGGTCGCTCGAATCGTATTTTTCAAAGTTCTTTGCTTGATCATCCGTTCTACTTTGCCTGATCATCCATTATTTATTGACATCCCTCCATACCCAAACTCGGATGACGAAGGGCCGGCGCGGCGAATGGTAGCATAGCGCCCTATCTCTGCCTAGCAAATACCTGTTGCCAAACGCCGACATCCGGTCTCACTCCGCCCGTTTTAATCTGCTTGACGGCGCAAAAAGGCTGGTATCTCAAGATAATCCAAATCCGCCTCCTGTCGTACCGCAGCAGCGGCGCGTCCACCGCCCGCTATTGCCACATGGTGGTGACGTATCACCGCCGGCCGTTCCAATTGGCGATAATCCACTTCGCCGGTATTTTTGAGGGCCGGTTTCACGGGCTGTTCTTGCATAGTTTCCGCTCCGCGACCCAGACCGGTGGCAACCACCGTCACCCTGAGTTCATCGCTCATCTCGGGATCGATCACCGTACCGACCACCACGGTAGCATTCTCCGAGGCAAATTCCTTGACGGTGTTCCCAACTTCCTCAAACTCGCCGATGGCCAAGTCCAAACCCGCCGTGACGTTGACCAAAATACCCCGGGCGCCGGACAGATTAATGTCTTCCAACAAGGGGCTGTTCACCGCCGCTTCGGCCGCCTCGCGTGCGCGATTCTGACCGGTCGCCCGGCCGGAACCCATCATGGCCATGCCCATCTCGCTCATCACCGTGCGCACATCGGCAAAGTCCACGTTGATCAAGCCGGGCCGGGTGATAAGCTCCGCGATCCCTTGCACCGCCCCCTGCAATACATTATTGGCAGAACGGAAGGCGTCCAGGAGCGACACATTCTTACCCAGTACCGACAAGAGCTTTTCATTGGGGATGGTGATCAAGGAATCCACATATTGGGACAGCTCTTTGATCCCTTGCTCCGCCACCAGCGCGCGCTTCTTGCCCTCGAAGGGAAACGGCTTGGTCACCACTGCAACGGTCAAAATACCCAATTCTTTAGCGGCTTGTGCCACGATGGGTGCGCCGCCTGTGCCGGTACCGCCGCCCATGCCCGCCGTGATGAACAACATGTCGGCGCCGGCAATGACCTCGATGATGCGATCGCGGTCTTCCATCGCCGCCTGACGGCCCACATCGGGATTGGCACCTGCACCCAAGCCCTTGGTGATGCTCGCGCCCAATTGCAAGACGGTGCGCGTCGAACAATTGCGCAGCGCCTGAGCGTCAGTGTTAGCGCAGACGAACTCTACCCCGTCGATATTTCCCTTCACCATATGCTCAACGGCGTTGCCGCCGCCGCCACCCACCCCGATGACTTTGATAACCGCGTTTTGTGGACAGGTATCCATTAATTCGAACATTTCCATCTCCTTTGTTACTACCCGTTAATAAGACGATCAAGAAAAAATCCACCCGACTAAAAATTGCCCTTAAACCACCCCTTCATCTTTTCCCAAACCAGCAAGCTTTCCTTCTCCGCCGCGCCTCCCATCTTTTGCTGGGCACGGCGTTTCTGACCGAACAACAACAAGCCGACGCCCGTGGCATAAATAGGATTGCGCACGACATCCACCAAACCGGTGACATATTGGGGGACACCCAAACGCACCGGCGCATGAAATATCTCCTCCGCCAGTTCGATCACGCCTTCCATCTTGGAACTGCCGCCGGTCATCACGATTCCGGCCGCTATCAGGTCCTCAAAACCGCTGCGGCGCAATTCCGCCTGCACCAGATTGAGCAACTCCTCGTAACGAGGCTCCACCACCTCGGCCAAGGTCTGACGCGCCAAGCGCCGCGGCGGGCGATCACCCACGCTCGGCACCTCGATGGTCTCATCCGCCATGGCGAGCTGGGTCAACGCGCAAGCATACTTAATCTTGAGCTCCTCGGCGTTCTGCGTGGGCGTGCGCAAGGCCACCGCGATGTCATTGGTCACCTGATCGCCGGCTATGGGAATCACCGCGGTATGGCGGATGGATCCGTCGGTAAACACGGCGATGTCGGTGGTACCGCCGCCGATATCCACCAGACACACGCCCAAATCCTTTTCATCCTCGGTGAGCACCGAGTGGCTGGAGGCCAGTTGCTCGAGAATGATGTCGTCCACCTCCAAGCCGCACCGCTTTACGCACTTGACGATGTTCTGCGCGGCGCTCACCGCGCCTGTTACCAGATGCACCTTGGCCTCGAGCCGCACCCCGGACATGCCCACCGGTTCGCGAATGCCTTCCTGATTGTCGATAATAAATTCCTGGGGCAAGATGTGAATAATCTTCTGATCCGCCGGGATCGCCACGGCGCGTGCGGCATCAATCACCCGCTCCACATCGCCGGGCACCACCTCATGATCTCGGATGGCGACGATGCCATGTGAGTTGAGGCTGCGGATATGACTGCCGGCGATCCCGGCGTACACCGAATGAATCTGGCAACCGGCCATCAACTCGGCCTCTTCCACGGCGCGCTGAATGGACTGCACCGTCGATTCGATATTCACCACAACGCCCTTCTTCAAACCCCGCGATGGGTGTGAACCTAATCCCACGATATTGATGGCGCCGTCCGGTTTCACTTCACCGACGATGGCCACCACCTTGGATGTGCCGATGTCCAGGCCCACGATTAAATCCTTTTCCCCTTTTTTCGACATCTTGTTCGTCTCTCCCCGCCTCTGAGCCCTAACCGCGCTATTTTTTGTCGCTGCGTTTCCAGCGAACCGCGAAACCGTTGCTGTACCGTAAATCCACTTGCTCCGCCGCCGCTTCTTGATCGCGCAAAGCACGGTGATAAAAACGCACAAACTTCAACAAGCGCCCATAACCGTCGCCCCGTCCCAGCACCAGCCGCATGCCGTTATCCAACTCCAGACTCCAGGCGCGGCGCTCATCCAAGGTCACGCGAGCGATATGCACGCCCAGCGGCGCCAGCATCGCGCTCATATCCTGAAAGGCCATGACAACGGCCTTTCCCGACCCTTCCGGCCCGCGCAAACCTGGCAAACCTGGCAAACCTTCAGGATAGCCGGCGCGCGGCGGTTTAAAAACTTCGCCGGCATCGTTTACCAAGGCGTCATCGCCCCAATTTGCCACCGCCGCCTGCTCGATCACGGTGACATGGACCGCATCCGGCCACGACCGCCGCACTTCCGCACGCCTCACCCAAGGCAAGGTCTGCACGACTTGCTGCACGCGGCGCACATCCACGGTCAAAAGATTCCCCGTCAAATAGGGCGCCACCGCAGCGCGCACCGCCTGCGCGTCCACATGGGTAAAAGGACCCTGCACCTGCACGCTCTTGATGGGCAACAAGCGGGGATCGGTAAGCGTCGCCCAAAGCCAGCCCAGCATGCCTGCCAAGATCAACCCCACCGCCATGATCACTGCGTCGCGCAGCCCGGCGGCCAAATCTTCCCAACGCCGGGTCACGGGCGCCGCCGGCGTGCGGCGCGGCGTAGCGCGTGAAGCCGGCTCGCGTCCGGCACGACGCCACAACGGGCTCAGCAACATCCTCTCTCTCACAACGACGCTCATGGACTCAAACTCGCCTCCAATATCCGCCATACCAATTCGTCGAACTCGATACCCGCAACGCGGGCGCCCATCGGCACCAGGCTGTGGCCCGTCATGCCCGGCACGGTATTGATCTCCAGGAAATACGGCGCACCCCCGGGCGTGACGATCAGATCGACGCGCGCCCAGCCACGGCAACCGGCGACATCGAAGGCGCGCAGTATCCCCTCATGCAGCGCCTGTTCCTGCACGGGCGGCAAACCGGGACAGGTATAGCGCGTGTCATCGCGGAAATATTTTGCCTGGTAGTCGTAGAACTCGCACGGCGTCTCGACGCGAATCGACGGCAGCACCTGCCGGCCTAGGATGGGGAACTGCACCTCCATACCCGCGATGAATTCTTCGGCCAGCACCAGATCGTCGTAGCGGCGCGCGGCCTGGTAAGCCGCCTGCAATTCCGCGGCGCTCTTCACTTTGGAAACGCCGATACTGGAACCCTCTCGCGCCGGTTTGACGAACAGCGGCAGGCCGAGTTGCCGGATGACGGCATCATGATCGCTGCGCTCATCGAGCAGCACATAGCGCGCGCCGGGGATGCCCGCCGCCTGCCACAACAGCTTGGTGCGCCATTTGTCCATGGTCAGCGCCGAGCCCATCACGCCGCTGCCGGTGTAGGGAATGCCGAGCATCTCCAGCACCGCTTGAATTACGCCATCCTCACCGCCGCGGCCGTGCAGCACGATGAAGGCACGGTCGTAACCGCCCATCTCCAGCTGCTGCATCACGGTCTTTTTGTCGGCGTCGATGGCATGCGCATCCACTCCGCGATTCAACAAGGCCTGATGCACGGACTTGCCGCTCATCAGCGATATCTCGCGCTCCGCTGACCACCCGCCCATCAGCACTGCGACGCGGCCGAATGCACGTGGATCCGTTATCTTATTCACTCTTCACTCCAACGATATGTACTTCCGGCACCAACCGCACGCCGTGCATCTGCTCCACCTGCTCCGCCACGTGCGCGATCAGGTGCTCAATGTCGGCGGCAGTGGCCTTGCCGGTATTGATGATGAAATTGGCGTGCTTGGTCGAGACACACGCCCCGCCCTCGCAAACACCCTTCAAGCCGCTTGCTTCGATCAAACGCGCCGCGTAATCGCCCGGCGGGTTGCGGAACACCGAACCGCAACTCGGCAGGCCGATGGGCTGAGTCAGATTGCGCCGCTCCAGCAACTCTTTCACCCGCGCCAGGCCCGCCGCACCGTCACCGGGTTGCAATTGCAATTCCGCCGCGACAAACCATTCACCTGCCGGCCCTTGCACATGGCGATAAGCCACTCGAAATTCCGCAGGCTCGCGCCAGCGCCGCACGCCGTGACGGTCGAGGGTCTCGACCCGTTTCACCAAGGGCCAGGTCTCGCCGCCGAAGGCGCCGGCGTTCATGGCCAGCGCGCCGCCCATCGTGCCGGGGATGCCGGCGAGGAATTCTCCGCCCACTAGATTCAAGCCCGCACAATATCGCGCCACCTTATTGCAGGCCACGCCGGCGCCAGCCCGCACCGTGATGTCATTTACCTTTGCCAAATCCATCAAGGCGCCGGCAGTCGCGATCACTGTGCCGGGGATTCCGCCATCCCGCACCAACAGATTGCTGCCCAGCCCCATCCATAGCAGCGGTTCGTCGGTGGGAAGTTGCCGTAGAAACGCCGCCAGGTCGTCGAGGTCTGCCGGCTCATAAAAGGTGCGCGCCGGTCCGCCCACCCGCCACGAGGTATGGCGAGCCAGGGGCTCATTATGATGGAGGTCGCCGCGCAACACGTTGCGGTCCATGGCTGCCATCATGGCGCCCCCTCTCGGAGTTGCTCCGGCAATTTGGCCGCCGCCGCGCCGATGTCGCCGGCGCCCAGGGTCAACAACACATCGCCGCCCTGCAACACGCCGCGCAATACGCGCGGCAAATCCTTCACCTTGTCCACGAACACGGGGTTGACTTGGCCGCGCGCGCGTATCGCCCGGCTCAAGCTGCGCCCGTCGGCGCCCGCAATCACCGCTTCACCCGCGGGATAGATATCCAACAAGACCAGCGCATCCACCTCTGAAAGCACCTTGACGAAATCCTCGAAGAGATCGCGGGTGCGGGTGTAGCGATGCGGTTGAAAGGCCATCACCAGGCGGCGCGCCGGCCAACCGGCCCGGATCGCCTGCACCACGGCGGCAATTTCGCGCGGGTGATGGCCGTAGTCATCGATCATCAACACGTCGCCCGCCGTCGTCGCGATTTCGCCGTAGAGTTGAAAGCGCCGGCCGATGCCCTGAAAGCCGGACAAGGCGCGCTGGATCGCGGCGTCGCTCACGCCGAGCTCGTGCGCCACAGCGATGGCGGCCAGGGCGTTGAGCACGTTGTGACGGCCGGCGAGATTGAGCGTGATCGCCAACGTTGTGCCGTCCTTGTGTACGGCCGTGAAGCGCGTGGCGCTCTCGTGCTGCTGGATGTCGCGCGCCCACAGATCCGCTTCGTCGCTGAAGCCGTAGGTCAGCACCTGACGCGGCATCTGCGGCAATAGCTCAGCAACGACGGGATCGTCGAGACACACCACCGCAAGACCGTAAAATGGCAATTGATGCAGAAATTCGACGAAGGTCTGGCGCAGACGCGCGAAGTCGCCGCCATAGGTCTCCATGTGATCGGCATCGATATTGGTAACCACCGCGATCATAGGCGCAAGATGCAGAAACGAGGCATCGCTCTCATCGGCCTCGGCAACCAAATATTCGCCGGCGCCCAGCCGCGCATTGCTGCCGGCGCTGTTGAGCCGGCCGCCGATGACAAAGGTAGGATCGAGCCCGCCTTCCGCCAACAAGCTGGCGATCAAGCTGGTGGTGGTGGTCTTGCCATGGGTGCCCGCCACAGCGATGCCGTAACGGAAACGCATCAACTCGGCGAGCATCTCGGCGCGCCGTACCACCGGGATGCGGCGGCGATGCGCCTCCGCGATTTCCGGATTATCCTGATCGACCGCGGTGGACACCACGACGACATCACTGCCTTCGATCCAGCGGGCATCGTGGCCGAAATGCACGGCGATGCCCAAGCCCGCCAGGCGCTTGGTCAGGGCATTTTCCTTGAGGTCGGAGCCGGTGATGCGATAACCGAGATTGTGCAGCACTTCGGCGATGCCGCCCATGCCTACGCCGCCGATGCCGACGAAGTGCACATGGGAGATGCGCCGCATGCGTCCGCGCATCGCCGTCGGCGAGGCGTCGGCGAGGGATGAGGGGTGTGGAACGTTCCCCCGCACCGCGGCCTCTTCTTTTTTCTCCTCGCGCCTCACTCTTTATTCCTCATAAATTTAGCCACGCGCCGCCTCCAAGCAAATATCCGCGACTTGTTCCGCGGCATGCGGTTGCGCCAGCTTGCGCGCGGCCTGCGCCATGATGAGCAATTTGCTGCGCGCATTGCCTTCGATGAATGCGTTCAACAAATCGCGCAAACGCTCCACGCTCAAATCGCGCTGCTGCACGACCACGGCCGCGCCCGTCTCGGCGAGATACGCGGCGTTATGCGTCTGGTGATCGTCCACCGCATACGGATACGGCACTAACACCGCGCCTACGCCCGCCGCCGCCAATTCCGCGATCGTCAACGCGCCGGCGCGGCAGATCACCATGTCCGCCCAGCCGTAGGCGGTCGCCATATCGTCGATAAATGGCTCGACACGCGCCTCGACACCGGCCAGTCGATAGGCCGCGCGCGCCTCCTCGATATGACGGCTGCCGGCTTGATGCAAAATGTCCAGGGGCTGCGAGAGCGCTTTCAATGCCTGCGGCAACGCCTCGTTCAACGCACGCGCGCCGAGACTACCGCCCAACACCAGCAGGCGCAACGCGCCGCTCCGCTCCGTGAAACGCTGCTCGGGTTCCGGCAATGCGGCGATCGCGCTGCGCACCGGATTGCCGGTTTGCAGCACATTCTTCTTGCCCGAAAACATACTGGGAAATGCGGTTAGCACCCGAATCGCCAGCGGCGCGAGCAAGCGATTGGTCAACCCGGCGATGGCGTTCTGCTCGTGGATCACAAGCGGCTTGCGCAATAACCAGGTCACCACGCCGCCGGGGCCGGTGACGAAACCACCCATGCCCAACACCACCATGGGACGCCGCCGCAGAATCACACCCATGACTTGCATCACCGCCCAAAGCAGCCGCCACGGCGCCAGCAGCCACGCCAACGCGCCTTTACCGCGCAGGCCCGAAACCGTCACCCATTCCATGCTGATACCGGCAGGCGGCACAACCTTGGCCTCCAAACCCTGGCGCGTGCCCAGCCAAAATACCTCGGCACCGCGCGCGCGCAATTCCGCCGCCACCGCCAGAGCGGGAAACACATGACCGCCGGTACCGCCCGCCATGATCATCACCCGCGTCACTCCGTTATGTCTCCGTTCCCAGCAGCTGCTCTCACCACACGCATCTCCTTACAAACTCCCTTATCCCATCCCTCTCCCGGAGAGAGGGGGAGTTGGTTCACGATTTCTATTTAACTTTACAGTACACCTTTGCCCCCTCACCCCTAGCCCTCTCCCAGAGGGAGAGGGGGAGTTGGTGCGGCCTGCGGCCGCGGATTAATAACTCGGTCTGCCGCGCGGAAAGCGTGTCTCATAATCGACGCGCATCAACAATGCGACCGCCATGCACATCACCACGATACTGGAGCCGCCGTAACTCATGAGCGGCAGTGTCAGCCCCTTGGTGGGCAGCGCCCCCATGTTCACCCCCATATTGATAAAGGCCTGCAGACCGAGCCACATCCCGATCCCGTAGGCTAGGTAGCCGGCAAAGCGATTGCCGCTCAATTCGGCGCGATATCCAATCACGAAGGCACGCCACACCACCAGGGTAAACAGGGCGATGACGGTAACCACGCCCAGCAAGCCCAATTCCTCCGCCAACACCGCGAATAAAAAGTCGGTATGCGCCTCGGGAAGATAGAACAGCTTCTGGATGGAACCGCCCAAACCCACGCCCAACCATTCGCCGCGGCCGATGGCGATCAAGGCCTGGGTGAGTTGGAAACCACTGTTGAAGGGATCCGCCCATGGATTAAGAAACGTCGTCAGGCGCTCGAGGCGATAAGGAGAGGACAAGGCCACGCCCGCCATCACCGCC
>Ga0153916_10000585_pt1 | contig 24913 bp, 26 predicted proteins | sample Opewatmetagenome_FD_109642 | JGI IMG/M metagenome (GOLD analysis project Ga0153916, IMG submission 109642) | Freshwater wetland microbial communities from Ohio, USA - Open water 3 Core 3 Depth 4 metaG | ecosystem: Environmental > Aquatic > Freshwater > Wetlands | place: USA: Ohio, Lake Erie...
GGGGAAACCTTCAGGCATCCCCACCCGACGGATTCGTCTGTCATGTGAGGACACATGACAGCACATAATTGTTCTCGCTGACCCCCCTTTCATTCCCCCCTACTACGTAGGGGGGAAACCTTCGCGGCGCACGACAAGTCGGCGCCTACGCGGAGATTGCTTCGCTACGGTCGCAATGGCACCCCCCTTTTAGTTTCCCCCCAGGACACCGGGGGGAAGGTAATTGACCCGTGCTACCTGACGGAATCGGCTGTCACGTGAGGACACATGACAGCACATAATTGTTCTCGCTGACCCCCCTTTTTGTTCCCCCCTGCAGCGTAGGGGGGAATCACTATTACTTCCCAGCCTTGCGCTTTCTGCGGGCGTCGATTAGATTCAAGCCACCCAGCATTAACCCCATGGTGATGAAGCCGCCCGGCGCAAGAATCAAAAGGATCACGGGTTCGTAGCTATTGCCCAGGATGGGGAACCCAAGCAGTTTTCCGTCGCCCAGCAGTTCCCTAACGATGCCAATGGCGATCAGAGCACACGTGAAGCCGATACCCATCCCTATTGCGTCCATGATGGAATGCCACACCCCATGTTTGGATGCAAAAGCTTCCGCCCTTCCCAAGATGATGCAATTCACCACGATCAGCGGCACGAAGATCCCGAGATTTCTATGTAGTTGCGGCTGATAGGCGTGCATCACCATGTCGGCGATGGTCACGAAGGCGGCGATGACGACAATATATACCGGTATGCGGATTTTCGAAGGCACTCCCTTACGGATTACGGAAATCATGATATTGGAACACAGAAGGACGAAGGTGGCGGCAATACACATTCCGATCCCGTTCTTGATCGAAGTACTGACCGCCAGCACCGGACAGAATCCCAGCGCAATCCGGAAAACCGGATTTTCTGTCCAGATTCCCTTAATCAGTTCCGCTCCGGAGCTCATGATACCGTCCCCATCTGGTTTTTCTTTGACACTTTTTCCTTCAGGAGATTAGCGTTGTTCCGAATGGCATTTGATATGGTACGCGAGGTGATGGTGGCGCCGGTTATGCTAACAATTTCTCCGCCGTCCTTGTCCACCATGACTGTCGACGCCGATTTTCTTTCAAACTGCCTCTGGAACCACGGTTCCTTTTCTCCATAGCGGATCTCCACTGCCTTGGTTCCGAGTCCGGGGGTTTCTTGCTGCGAGATGACCTTTATTCCGGTGATATTCCAGCTGGTATCGACGCCGACCACGGTTTCCACCGTACCGGAATAGCCGTTGCCTGATGCGGCAAATACGTAGCCCAGAAGCTGGATGGCGTCCGAATCGGCGTAGGCTTCGTAGTAGGGTAGCGTGCTGCTGGAATCTCTCAATACGAAGACGCCGAATTCTGCATCGGGCATCACATCGAGGCGAGCTTGCTCTTGTTCCATGCGCTTGTATTCTGCGATGATGGGAGCGGTCTTTCCATTCAGAAGCGCCAGCCCGCCTGCAGAAACACCACCAACGAACATCAAAATTACCGCCAATCGAATTACGTATCCCATGTCACCGTCTCATGACACTCGTTGCAACCGCTCCTGACATTGGTCACAGAAAAGTGGTTGCGTCCAAGCATCTCTAACTTGTCACTTCCCGCAATTTCATCTTCATCGGCTTCAGCCCGAACCTCCTGGGCAAGGTATATCGGTCCAATAAAGGCGTAGTCAAATTCATAAGCAAGATCGAATAGGAACATCCCTCCGGATAACCTCCCACCAACCGAATAATGATAGTGATCACCCCGCAACCGGTGCCGAAGATAATCTTTCCCCAATGGGTGATAGGGGTGGTGACCAGGTCGGTTGCCATGAAGAAGGCGCCAAGTACTACACCGCCGGACAGGATATGGAATAACGGATCGCCGGAGAATAATCCGTCTGTTCCGGAAAACACCCAAGCCAGAATCGCAACTGTGAAGAGGTAGGAAAGTGGAATCTTCCAACCGATGACGCGGCGATAGAGTAGGAATATGGCACCGAGAAGCAAAAGCAAGGCTGACGTCTCTCCGATGCAGCCGCCGACATTACCCAGAAACAGCGCTTTGGCGGAACTCAATACGGAGTTCATGCTGTCGCTGGCTGCAAGGATTTTGTCGGGACTGGAACTGGAATCCAGCAGAACGCCACGGGCGGTTTTGAATATTTCCAGTGGGGTAGCACCTGTCACAGTGTCCACTAATCTGGAGGATCCAGGGCTATGGACTCCCCAGGAAAAGAAGTGGAAATTCGCTTGTGTCCACCAGAACGGATTCAGCCAGTCCTTGGTCATGTGGACGGGCCACGATGCCATGAGGAACGCCCGTCCCAGCAATGCGGGATTCAAGGGATTATATCCCAATCCGCCGAAGACCTGCTTGCCGATAGCAACGGCAAAAACTGATCCTACGATAGGGATCCAGATGGGCACACCGGCGGGGAGGTTGAACGCCAGGAGCAATCCGGTCAGGATCGCGCTGCCATCGTTGATCGTTACCGGGATCTTCCGCAATTTCTGGATTGCCCATTCGGTTGCCAAGGCGGAGACAATCGACATCAATACGAGCCACGCCGCGCGCATGCCGAATATGACGATCGCCCCGATCAACGCAGGGATCAGGGCTCCATTGACGGAGTACATAATCTGCGGGATGCTCGCGCGATCACGAATGTGGGGAGCTGCGGAAGCGAAGAGGGTTGGTGCGGATTCGCTCGGAAGTCCTTCCTGATCCGTCATGCCGATACCTTAGCTTTTTTCCGAGCAGCCATCACCTCGAGTTTGCCGAATTTGATCCAATGCACCATATTTCGTTTGGATGGGCAGACATACGTACAGGTGCCGCACTCCATGCAATCCAGGAGTCCGATTTTTTCTGCCTGGTCAACCATGTCATATTCCACGAAGGTGGCAATTCGGGTCGGAACCAGCTTCATCGGACAAATATCCACGCAGCGACCGCACAAGATGCAAGGTTGTGGGTCGGGGATCTTCGACAAGCTCTGATCCAGTACCATAATTCCCGAAGTCCCCTTGATGACGGGGACATCGAGAGTCGATTGTGCCAAGCCCATCATGGGACCGCCCATAATGACCTTGCCGGCATCGACCAATCCGCCTGCAGCTTCCACTAATTGCGAGAACGGAGCCCCGATTCGGACGCGGAAATTGCCAGGGTGGGCAATCCCCGGACCGGTCACAGTGACCACTCTATCAATCAATGGTTTACGCTTGGCGACCGCATTCCACACTGCCTCGGCAGTGCCGACATTTTGCACTAAGCACCCTACGTCCATGGGCAATCCGCCCGAAGGCACTTCGCGGCGGGTCAACGCCCAGATCAGCTGCTTTTCCGCGCCCTGAGGATACTTAACTTGAAGGAGGAAAACCTTGATATTGGAATCATTCTGGCAGGCTTCGGCAAGCGCTTTAGCGGCATCGGGTTTGTTGGATTCCACGCCGATATAGCCGCGTTTTGCTCCCAGCGCTTTGATGATCAGCCGGAATCCCTTCACAATGTCGTCCGTGGCTTCCAGCATCAGCCTATGGTCGGACGTCAGATACGGTTCGCATTCCGCACCATTCAGAATTGCCGTGTCGATAGGCTTTTCCTCGGGAGGACTCAGTTTCACATGAGTGGGGAATGCGGCGCCACCCATGCCAGCCAGTCCGGCTGCTTGGATTCGGGACTTGATTTCTTCGACGGAGAGTCCTTCCACTGACTCCTCAGCGCCGATTCCTTCCAGCCAGCGATCTTCCCCATCGCTTTCGACGACTATCGATTCCATCTTGCCGCCGAATGGGTGGGGCATTGGACCTATGGAGACGACTTTTCCGGAAACAGAGGCATGACACGGAACTGACACATATCCAGTCGGCTCGGCTATGGCTTGACCCCTGAGCACCACTTGACCTTTTTGGACGATGGGTCTTGCAGCCGCACCCAGGTGCTGAGTCAACGGAATCGTCACCCGTGGCGGTGCCGGGAGATCAACGATCTGCCTATCTTTGGTTGATTCTTTATGTTCAGGCGGATGGGCGCCACCTCGAAATGTTTTCTTAGCCAAGGCTTATCCTGCACGAAGCTTGTCATACAAAGCAATCATGGCTTGCGCCGTTTACAGATCTTTGGCAACTTTGGCGAATTCTCCAACATCTTGAAACCGGCGGTACACCGAGGCAAATCGAATATAAGCCACTTCGTCGACCTCCTTCAACTTCGCCATCACCAACTCGCCGATTTCCGAAGATGCTACCTCGCGGCTGGCTTTCGATCCGATGATATCTTCAATCTGGTTGGCGATTGTTTCGACCTGTTCGATGGACACTGGACGTTTCGCGGTTGCAAGAATCATCCCACGAACTAATTTCTGCCGATCAAACGGTTCCCGCGAGCCATTCGACTTGATCACCGAGATCGCGACGTCTTCAATATATTCGTAAGTAGTAAAACGTTGACCGCAGGTAGTACATTCGCGCCTGCGACGGATTGCGCCTCCGTCCTTCACTGAACGACTGTCGATGACCTTGTCGTCTTCTTTGCCGCAAAACGGACATTTCATTTGCCTTCCTCCTCAATCGGTTTCAGGAGGTCCTGCTCTGTGCGAGTTGGCTGCGTGTCAGGCAAATAGCGAACCACGATACCGGCTTCATCCATCATCTCTTTTGCCAGCGGGTCGGCATAACCATCCTGGACAACGAATTCGCGGACTCCAGCCGAGATCAGCATCTTTGTGCAGATGAAGCACGGCTGGTTGGTACAATACAATATGGCACCGCTGATACTCGCGCCCGAGACCGCGGCTTGGATGATGGCATTTTGCTCTGCATGCACGGCGCGGCTAATTTCATGGCGCTCCCCGGAAGGCACGCCCAACTTGTCACGCAGGCATCCCCCCTTCTCATCGCAGTGGGGCAATCCCGGCGGTGGTCCGTTGTATCCCGTCGTCAATATCTTCTTGTCCTTCACGAGAATCGCCCCCACCTGACGACGCAGACAGGTTCCTCGAGTCGCTACCAACCGGGTGATTTGCATGAAGTATTCGTCCCAGGAGGGTCTTGGTCTGCGAGGTGGAGTGGGCAAAGCGCTCATGGTCAGTGTATTGTGCCAAGTACGTGTGCGTGGCGGCACGAGAACGTGTCAAGTCAAATCAAAGGTCGCGGTAGAGCGGAAATGACTGGCACAGTTCCTTGACCTGCTGCCGGATTTCCTGCTCAATCTGCTCATTTTTCGGATTGGATATTACTCGGTGAATCATGTCGCCGATGGTTTTCATTTCAGGCTCCTTCATGCCGCGAGTGGTCATCGCGGGAGTACCGATTCGGATGCCCGAGGGATTGAATGGCGTCCGCTGATCGAACGGAACCATATTCTTGTTGACGGTGATTCCTGCACGTTCCAGGGATGCTTCTACCGGTTTCCCCGACCTGCCGGTGTTAGTAAGATCGACGAGTATCAGGTGGTTATCGGTCCCTCTGGACACCAGGTCGTAGCCGTGGCTCATCAATGTCTCTGCCAGGGCTTTGGCGTTCTTGATCGTCTGCTCGGAATAGGTTTTGAATTCGGGTGCCATGGCTTCTTTGAACGCCACCGCCTTGGCAGCGATCACATGTTCCAACGGTCCGCCCTGGGTGCCGGGGAACACCATGGAATCCATCGCCTCCCAATAGGTCTTGGGATTGGGCATATTCTTCAACAGGATCTCGCCGCCCTCTTCCGAGGAAAGAATCAAACCGCCTCGGGGTCCGCGGAGAGTCTTGTGAGTGGTGCTCGTTACAGCGTGACAATAAGGCAGGGGATCCGGATGCAGTTTCCACGCGACATGACCGGCAACATGGGCAATATCGGCGACCAATATCGCTCCCACTTCGTTGGCGATCTCGCGGAACTTGGCGAAATCCCAGAAACGCGGATAGGCACTGGCGCCGGTCATGATCAGCTTCGGCTTGTGCTCGTGTGTCAACCGCCGGACTTCGTCATAGTCAATCATCCCGGTTTCTTTTTTCACGCCGTACGGCACCACATTGTACAACCGACCGCTGAAGTTGACCGGACTGCCATGCGTTAAATGCCCGCCGTGAGCCAGATTCATCCCAAGAATTGTATCGCCCGGCTGCAAGAAGGTCATGTACACTGCCATGTTGGCTTGAGCTCCGGCATGGGGCTGGACGTTCGCCCATTTGGCACCAAATAGCTGTTTGACTCGGTCAATCGCAAGTTGCTCCGACCGATCCACGAATTCGCAGCCACCGTAGTATCGTTTTTCGGGATAGCCTTCGGCGTACTTGTTGGTCATGACCTGTCCCAATGCCTCAAGCACGGCAATTGACACGAAGTTCTCGGAAGCGATCAACTCGATTCCGTCATGTTGACGGTCTATTTCTCCACGGATGATTTGGTAGATTTCTGGATCAGCGTGCTTCAACCGTTCCATGATCCCTCCGATTCACCAGATTGCTGACGTTACGCCCATTCGGTTATTTGGTCGATTTATCGATTTTTTCCACGCGACGTTCGTGGCGACCTCCGTCGAATTCGGTATTTAAGAACACATCGACGATTTCGAAGGCGTGATCTTTGGCGAGGCGCCGCCCGCCCATGGTCAGTACATTGGCGTTATTATGCCGTCTTGCCATCCGGGCGGTGTCAGTATCGAGGCATTGCACCGCACGCACGCCCTGGAAGCGGTTGGCAACCATTGCCATCCCAATTCCCGACCCGCAACACAGGATGCCCATCGGGACCCGACCTTCCGAGACTTCGCGAGCGGCGGCCGCCCCGAAATCGGGATAGTCCACCGACTGCTCGTCAAACGTTCCCTTGTCGACCACGGCGATGCCGAGGTCCACCAGGTGTTCTTTAACCGCCTCTTTCAGCCGGTATCCCGCGTGATCTGATGCAACAACTACAGTCATGATGACTACTTCAATGATTCGAAATATGTTCTGTGTGATTCTAAGCGCAATAAGAGAGATGGCAATTGCAGTGAGTTACTTGCGGCGGACGAACCAGTTTTCAGCGGATTCGAGGGTGAACGACAATCCGAACAACGTCTCCTTGGCTCCGAAGTCTGCAACATTCCCTCTGATCCCCCACGATATCGCGATATCGATCCTGCGGTCGGCGGTCTTCAATGGAATTCCCAGACCAGCATGCACCATAGTCAAGCGAGGCGTATCGCCCAACTCGTTTTTCAGATACAAGTTTTCCGTGCTGAATCCAATCCGATAATATAGCCGGTTGTAGAACGATTCCAATCCCCCGTACAGCGGCTGATATTCCGCCCCTACGGATATTTTCCACGTGTCAGCCGTTGGCAAGTCCTGATCAATCGCGATCGTGGCATCTTGCCATCGGGTCAACAACATATCCCCGGCAATACGAACTCGAGGTTTCACGGTCCCGCAAAATCCCGCGCCGATGGAAGCCGGAAATTCCAACGAGCCGTTAGTGGTGCGAACAGAATCGCTGTCCACATAAGAGAATTTCAACGTCGCATCGCCACGCTGCTTGGAATAGTAGAATCCTCCGACGGACCAGCCAGTGACGAATTCCCATACCATGCCGCCGGTTGCCCCTATGGACTTGGAATTCAGTCGATTAACGTACTGGGCGTCACGATACAAGGAACTGACGAAGTTGATGGTGAATGTCTGATCCAGAGTTCCGAATAGCATTCGCACGCCGCCCCCCAGTTGAAGCCGGCTATGGATAGGAAATGAGATTCCCAGGAGAATCCGGGAGAATCCGCCCGAGACTCGGTATTGCTCTTCATAACCGAGATTATTAAATTGTCGCGCCCAGAACCAGCTGGATCGTGCGATGGAATAGGGGTCAACTCCGGCGGAAAAAGTCCAATGATTGTAGAACGGAATTGCCAGTGCCACTCCCTGGAAATCCGCATAGTCTCTGGGATCAGAGGTCAGATTATCTGTGACCAGGATCCACTGATACGCACCTGACACCGCGACGCGAGTCCGATTGATTGACGCGGGCGATGCCGGATTCGCAATGGTCAAAATGAGAGAATCCCGTATGGCAGTGCCGGCTCCGCCCATTCCGGCAAGACGGGCTCCCGGGGATGCTTGAACCTCTCCGATGCCTCGCGCGGAAAACACCGATTGAGACCAGCCCGCGTCCATCAGAGACAGCAGAATCAGCCCCGTCACGACGGGCAACAATCTAAGCAGCAATCTGTGGGCGCTTCTCATCATTCCAGTATGGTATAGACGATTCGCAATGAGGGCCATAGAGCGGTATCCGGCGCTGCGCGCGAGTAGAATACTTCTCGGGCAATGTCCCATCCGGGATTATCGGACCGGATCAAGGCTCCGAAGTTTTGGGAGGGGTCGGTAACCCAATCCCGCACATAGAAAGTAAGAGCCACCGTCAAAGTGGAATCTCCGACCAGGATTGCCTGGGAAGCCGAGGATGACACATCGGGATTCAACGGATCGTCAAGCCAACTTGCACTTTCCAACCGCTGGCGAACCACAGACGGAACGGAACGATAGTTCAGCGGGTGTTCCGGATTCAGCCTCATGGTCAATTCGGCGTAGTGGATACTTGCTCCGAAAATCGGCAACGAATCTGCCAGGTTGAACCTCAGCAGGCTGCGGTACCCCACCCCGTTGCCAATCATTAATATGTCATCCGTAATCTGCAGATCGTCCCACACAATGAAGGCATCGTGATTGGGATAAGCGATCGTGTCGGACTGATATTCCTGCCAACCGGTGGCGCCGGAATCCCACCAGGTATAGTAAATAGCCATAGTCGGGCGATTGGCGAGAGAAGCTTCCGAAGCGAAATATTGGAGGATAAATCCTGGCTCGTTGGTCATCTCCAACACGAATCCGTGATTGGAACTATCCCCATCGATCCAACTTCTGACTGTATCGGGAGGCAACGACAAGACCAACGAATCAGAATCTGCCGGAAGCACGACCCAGGTGGTGTCCAGGGCGGGATAAGTTCCCCAACCGGGCAGACTATCGAGGATCACAGTGCTTTCGTCCCATGGGTCCGTGACCCAGGATAGCCTGACGTTTCCCTGATGAAACATCACGGAGTCGCGGAAGATTTGATTGAGTCTCAGCGTGACCACCACCGAATCCAGATTGAAGGTGTCCTTCAGCGCCGGGAAAGACGTGAACTTCATCAGGATGGCGCTGTGGTTGTGCGAGGCATGACCCAGGTGGAGGTAATTGCTGCTGCCAGTAGGTTCTTCGGTCCACGACAAAGTATCCACATCGGGATACAATGTGACTTCGTGCGGTTCCGCGGTCAGATGATTGCCCAAGGCTCCGGCTCCTACTGCACCTTCCGGATCGGAACATCCATAGAAAATTGCGGCAATGGGTGCGATGGCGAGAATCGCCGGGATCCAGAAGACGATTATAGCCTGCCGGAGCATCATGGAAAATCTCATCGCGAAACCGACACTATGTTATAAAATGACCTATATTTAATCAGTCAATATACGAATTCTTTCCAATACTGTCAACGAAAAAAAGAGATTTTACCTCTCGATTGGGATGGTCGTTTTCCGGCTCCTGACAACGCCCACCACTTTCCCCTTCAGCGTTTTTCCGACGTACGGACTGTTTTTCGATTTGGATCCGAAGTCACTCTCTGACACGATCCACGATTTCGCAGGATCGAAACACACGAGATTTGCCGGTTCACCTTTTCGCAAAGTGACATCCGGCTGTTGCATGATCCGTCGCGGATTCTGCGACATACACCCGGCGACATTCAGCCAACTCATATAGCCTTCCTCGACCGCAAAGGTATTGACCACCGACAGCGCGGTTTCCAACCCGATAATGCCGAACGGCGCCAGATCGAATTCCCGCTCTTTTTCCTCCCAACTGTGCGGGGCATGGTCAGTGGCGATCACATCGATTGACCCATCTTTTAAACCCTGCAACAACGCTTTTCGATCCTGTTCCGGACGAAGCGGCGGGTTCATCTTGGTAGAAGTATGGAACGACCGAACCGCTTCGTCGGTCATGGATATATGGTGGGGTGTAACTTCGACCGTGACTGCCAGTCGTTTGGATTTGGCTTCTCGGATCAAGTCTATAGAACGGGCAGTGCTGGCGTGCGCCACATGGAACTTGCCTCCCACGTATTCCAGCAGGATCAAATCCCGAGCGACCATTATGTCGTCCGAGATGCCGGGGATGCCTGTCAGTCCAAGCGCGGTGGACACGGCGCCTTCGTGCATAACCCCTCCGGCAGCCAAGGACTTGTCTTCCTCATGACCGATAATCGTCACGCCGAACATGCTGGAATATTCCAACGCCAGCCGCATCATCTGGGAAGATGGAATCGGGGCGCCGTCGTCGGAAAACGCTTTGACTCCGATTCCAGACAGCTCAGCCATTTCGGTCAATTCCTTGCCTTCGCGACCTTTGGTGACGGCTGCCACCGGACACACATCCACCGGCAAGCCTTGAGCCCGCTCCTCCACCCATCGGACTATTCCCACATTATCAATCGCAGGCGTAGTATTGGGCATAATGGCGACACCAGTGTATCCGCCGATGATTGCCGCATGGCAGCCGGTTTCGATCGTCTCGGCATCTTCCCTGCCGGGCTCCCGGAAATGAGCGTGCATGTCGAACAATCCCGGCATGATTATTTTACCACTGACATCCAGGATTTTGCCGGAAAACTCTGCAAAATCCACCCGTCCGATGCCTGCAATCTTGCCATCCATCAGCAAGATGTCGCCCATCTCATCAAGATTGGAGCCCGGATCCACCAACCGAGCATTCTTCAACCACAGTGCCGAAGCGTTTGTCCATTTTGGTTCCATAGTCATTCCTGAGCTTGATTGACGTGGTGAGTGATGGTATGCAGGGGCACAACATGTTGTGCCCCTACACCGTCATTTAGCTATGTGACGATCGGCTTCCCAAGCTCCGACCCTTCACCGGCAAGCAGGTACAGCACCGCCATCCGAACTGCGACCCCGTTCGTCACCTGCTCCAGGATCACGGAATGCTCGCCATCCGCCACATCACTGTCGATCTCAACGCCGCGATTCATGGGTCCGGGATGCATAATCGTCAAGGGTTTCGGGGCTTTGCTCAACTTGTCGCGGGTGATGCCGAACACATTATGGTATTCCCTGACGGATGGGAACAACCCGGCTTGCTGCCGCTCCAATTGGATGCGCAGTACATTCAAGACGTCGCTGTGTTGAATCGCCTCCTCCACCGAATGAGTCACGTCAACTCCCAGGGTCTGCACGTCTCTGGGGATCATGGTTGACGGTCCGCACACTGCAACCCTGGCGCCCATTTTCTTCAACGCCAGGATATTGGACATCGCAACCCGAGAATGCATGATGTCGCCTACCAAAGTCACCCTTAGGTCCTTGAAACTCGGGTAACGTTCACGAAGGGTCATCAGGTCAAGCAAAGCCTGGGTGGGGTGCTCATGGGCTCCGTCTCCAGCGTTGATGATTTGAGATGACAGGTAGCGGGATAGAAAATGCGGCGCCCCCGGAGAGCTATGACGCATCACGACCATGTCGATCTTCATCGCCTCGATATTTCGAGCGGTGTCCAGCAAGGTCTCTCCTTTCGAGACACTGGAGCCGGACACGCTGAAATTCACCATGTCGGCTGACAACCGCTTCTCGGCAAGCTCGAACGATATTCGGGTCCGGGTCGAGCTTTCGAAAAACAGGTTGACTACCGTCATGCCTCGCAACGTGGGCACTTTCCGGATCGGTCGCCCCAGGATCTCTTTGAAGGTCGATGCCGTTCCAAGGATGTTTTCGATGTCACTTGCGGACAGTTGTTCAATACCCAGCAAGTGCCGGTGTGACCACACCGTTCTTCCTTCATTCGCCATGATGTCACCTACAAGTGCTTGACGCTTTCCGTCACTCCTCGTCGTCTTCTGAGGGCGCTTCGATCAGCAGTACCGCATCAATCTGGTCCGTTTCTTTCAACCTCACTCGAATTTCCTCTCCAACCGATGTCGGGATGTTCTTCCCCACGAAATCGGCTTTGATGGGCAGTTCCCGATGCCCGCGATCCACCAGCACCGCCAATTGGATTCGCCGGGGTCGTCCGAAGTCGATCAAGGCATCCAGCGCGGCTCGAACCGTCCTGCCCGTATATAACACATCATCCACCAGGACGATATTCATGTCGGTGATGTCAAAACGGATTTCGGTACTTCTCACTTGCGGTTGGCTCAACGCCCGGCGGAAATCGTCCCGGTAGAGCGTGATGTCCAGGATGCCCATCGGGACTTCCTTCTTGGCAATCTCGTAGATTTTCCGAAAAATCCGTTCCGCCAGGACGGCGCCTCGGGTGCGGATGCCGACGATGGCGAGGTTCTGAGTACCTCGGTTGCGTTCCAGGATTTCGTGGGATAGACGGGTGATGGTCCGTTCCAACCCTTCTTCGTCCACCAGTTCTTTCTTGATCCGTACTGCGTTCATATTTGCCTCGATTGTGATGTTGTCATTCTTGCTCGATTATTGGCGTGTCATTCCCGCGACTTGTCCGCCTCAGGCGGAAAGCGGGAATCCAGTGTGTAGGTCAGGATCCCTGTGATCCTGACACAGTTCCTGGCAGACGGGGGCGTCTGCCAGCACGATCAACCTCATGGGCATCCTGCCCATGACCGACGCCCGTGCCACATGCAGAAAAACCTCCAGGCGAGGGTTCTTGGGAACCCTTGGCTGGAGGTTCTTGTCGGTGTTCGGGGTGTCATCGTGTGCCCTTTCCAATCTCGCCGGATTGAATTAAAGGGGTGATGGAAATTGTTGCCTTGATTCCTCAGGCGCTGGGATAATTATACGAAAGTCTGTCAAGAATGTCAAGAGTTTTTTGTCATTTCTCTGAGACGATTTTTCTCGATGGCAATATTCGAGGACTAGTCATACAATTCAGTGACATAGTCCTTTATCCGGTACTTGTCACCTGAGAGTTCCATTAGCAATTGGTGCAAGGCATCGTCATCTTTATTCCATCGGAGATATATATCAAGTTTCCCGTCACCATTGAAGTCCCCATAACTGCAATCCACCGGATAGCGGTTTGTGTCTGTGCGAAAAATGCTTGTTGTGTCAAACCGTACGTCAACCCACGATATGAAGAGTTTCTCGCCCCAGATGTCGCCCAATTTCCCAGTATCCTCCAAGTGGCGATGGATTGTATATTTGCCATATCGCCTGACCTCATCGACTTGAGATGGAGTGCCAGGGAAGTCGTACAACGGTGCAATCGGCTTGCTCGTCGAGCAGATTGGATCGACATACCGAAGATCAGCTCGGCCGGCTTTCAAGGTGTCGGGAATTTGACAACTGGCGTACATTCTGGCAGAGTCTTTATCGAAGTCAGTGAACAGGAATTCGAGAATCTTCGTTTCATATAATTCGTAGTCCACCAAGAAATAGACCGGCATACCGACGCTTAACTCTAAGCTATCAAGTCTTTGGGTGGCTGTAGAAGTGATAAGCCCGATGTATTCGCCCCTCTTGTAGATCCTGTCTTCGTTGTGCAGCGTGGTGTCATACGGAACACGGTTGAACAACCACACGAAGAGCCTATCTTTTTCGATACTCGGTTCCGGTTGGTCGAACCAGAAATCTTCGTACCCCATAGGCCCGAAACCGTAGAAACCACCGATGAAAATATTGTCTACCTGAGACTTGACACAAAGCGGACAGGATAGCATGATCAAGAAAAGCCACGCCTTCATATTGACCCCTGCAGTCAAGATTCTTCCGAATGACATCTCGTTACCTGTCATTCCATACTCTCAATCACGTATTCCTTTTGATAGTAGCTCTCCCCATCAAACTCGATTATCCAGAAGTACTGATGCCAAGGGTGATGTTCTACATACATGTCCACCTTGCCATTGCCATTGAAATCGCCAATCTTGAAAAACAAGGGAACGCCTTGCCTGCCGGTGTCATATACGGTCTTTTTGTCGATCCTGACTCTGATGAAGGAATTGTAAACTGTTTCGAGATAATGTCCCTTCTCACCCGTATCTTCGATATGTGACCAAAAGCGGTAATCTCCAACTTCCGTGAACTCATCCACATCTTCCTGCATCTCGAATTCGTCATAGAACACCTTGATGCTCCTGCTTGTGGAGCACAATACGTCAAAGTCGGCCGTTTGGTGAAGATTATGAATTTCTTGGGGAATTGAGCAACTGGCGTAAATGTTGGCTTTGCCCCAAAGGGAAACATAATAGACGAACTCTCGGATCTCGGTACTATACACACTTCCGTTACATACGAGGTACACCGGGGAACCTGGAAATAGAACTACCCCCTCCTTCACTAACGAGTCTTTGGTTGTAAAGACCAAACTGTACACATACTCTAGGTCTGAGGAATCCGAATATTCTCTTCGCAACAGCGTATCATACGCCACATTGTAAAACAACCACACAAAGAGCCGCCTATTCTCGAGACCGGGCAGACTATCCTTAATATGATCTGCCGACAGCAGATAAGGATCGAATGTCAGGAAGTTCCCGATGAAGATGTCATCGACTTGTGCATAGGCAGAAATGCAGAAGCACAATAATACTAGCAAAATCAATGTCTTCATGACGACCCCTGCGGTGCGACATTCTCGTCCTTTGCCGGCTGAATATACGAATCTGTCCCGCGATTGTCAAGAGGAATTCGCGAAAAGTCGGGGAGGCAATAATGGTTGCGATATGCCCTTCCCGAACGCAGCTCCCGATTCGAGTCTAGACGCCCACGGGAACAACTGACGACCGAAGGACAATCTGCGCAATATGGCGTAGCCCATGAATTGGATCATCACCGGGAAGCTCTTTTCACGCGGTTCGTGGAAAGTGATCATGAAGGAAGCAGCGAGAACCCGAAAGATGCTGGAGATAACGAAAAGGACATGGTAATTGACGATGGTCTGTTTGCCCCAAGGATGATGCAACCCTCTCAGGTGTTCAGCGATAGTTCCTCCCAGCACAGAGGCGGCGAAGAATCCGATGCCCGCGATCACGGCGAACATTGCCAAATAGATCGGTCTGCCTTCTTTGGGGCTGTTGGCAATGGGGATGTTGAATGACGCCAGATTGAAGCCGCTCCAGATGACACCGGTGAAGAGGGCTTCGAACCACAGGATCCCCAAGTAGCCGGGACGGGGGATCAGCCAGATCAGGGGCACAAATCCGATGGCAAACGCACACAAGACAATCACGGGTTTCGACCCAAATCGGTCGATAATAACTCCCCAGGGTCGGTAGAGAATTATCGCTACCATTGTGGCGAGGGTGCCGTACACGGAGATGAGCGTGAAGCTCATCTTGAGATTATTCAGCATATGCGGCACAAAGAATGCCGCCGAGATGCCAATCGCGATATTCCAGAAAAAGAAGACGGCGAGAAGATGTCGGAAACTCCGGTCTTTCAAAGGCTCGAGAATGTAAGCCCAGGCAAAAGGTTGATCGGACTTTTGCGATCTATGATCCGGCGTTTTCGTCATAATGATCAAGGCAACCAATGCGCAAATGCAGGCAACGGCGAAGATGACGAAAAAGCCCACGTGCTCCAGATCGATTGCTCGGAATTTGTCCAGGACAACTCCACCGCCGACCGTTGCGGTAATCGTGCTGACAGAGATCACCGCGTTGCGTCTGCCGAAGTACCGTCCTCGAAGCCGGTCAGGGACCAAATCCGCCACCCAGGACATCCATCCCGGGGAAGCGATCATGTTGGCGACGCTGGAGACAGCCACGATTCCGATCAAAATGTACAGTTGACCCTTGCCTGCAAGCAACAATACTGGCAGAAGCAGCCACCAGATTTGACGGGAAAAAGCCAGACTCCAGACGGTGATGGCTTTTCGCTTGCCGGTCTGGTCGATGATGACCGCGGAGAACATCTGAGCCATCTGGGCAAGGAACGGAATCGCCGCCAGAAGCCCGATCTCGAAATCGTTGGCGCCAAACATGAGAGCGGCGCCCGTCAGGAATGCGCCGCCAGTCAAGAGGATGAAGGCATTGGCAAAGACTCCTTCATATGTAATGAGAGGAAACCACGGTCGTGCCGAATGCACTTCGTTCCTCTCACCACCAGAGTCCCCTGATGCGGTCATCTTCTCTACATCAGTTGACCTCAATCTTGATAGCATCAATTCGTTAAATTCTGCAGTACTACTATGCAATAACGGGCATCCGTAGCATTACTACTTATTTCGGCTGCCCGTGCCGCTCACGATAGATGTTGACAAGACTGCCTTCGAGCATCATCTCCAGCTGCCTCGGCGACATGATGTGTTGCATCAGATACGTCTCGCCTTTGGTCTTGTTCAACACTGTCACTTGGTCTCCTTGCTGGATGGCGTCGCGGACGTTCTCCATCCGTAGCACGTCTCCCTGGGAGATCTTGTCGTAGTCTGCGGGATTAGAGAATGTCAACGGGAGGATGCCGAAGTTGACGAGATTCTGCCAGTGGATGCGGGCAAAGCCCTTCGCCAGGATGGCTTTGACGCCCAGATATCGCGGTGATATTGCGGCGTGCTCGCGGCTGGATCCTTGACCGTAGTTTTCGCCTCCGACTACTATGGAATGCGCTCCTTGGTTTTTCAACGCCCGACTGTAGAAGGTCGGGTCCGCCTGTGCGAAGGCGAATTTGCTGATTTCCGCAATATTGCTTCGGAAGGGCAAGACGTTAGTACCGGCGGGCATGATGGTGTCGGTGGAGATGTTGTCCCCCAATTTCAGCAAGACGGGACCTTCGATGTCCTTCGGGAATGGGTCGAACTTGGGCAGGGATGTGATATTGGGACCTTTCTCCAATTCGATTCCCCGCCCGTCGTCCGGAGGAGCGATCAGCATTTCCATGTTGACGACAATCTCTTCTGGTTCAACGAACTTGGGGTAGGGCATGTCCAGTGTCCGAGGATCGGTAATCACGCCGGTCAAGGCTGATGCGGCGGCGGTTTCCGGACTGCAAAGGTACACCAGATCATCCGAGACGCCGGACCGACCGGGAAAATTTCTGGGAACGGTGCGCAGGCTGATTTTTCCTGACGCGGGAGCCTGACCCATGCCGATGCAGCCATTGCAGCCCGCCTGGTGGATTCGTCCGCCGGCACGAAGCAATTTGACCAGCAATCCCATCTGGATCAGATTCTCCTGGATCTGGCGAGAACTGGGATTAATGTCGAACGACACCCGGTCATGCACCTGTTTTCCGTCCACGATAAGCGCCGGGACGGCAAAATCTCGCAGCCCAGGATTCGCAGAAGACCCAATCATCGCTTGATAGATCTCGCGTCCAGCCACTTCGCGAACCGGAACCACATTCCCCGGACTAGTCGGCAGCGCAATTAGAGGTTCCAAATCCGACATGTTGATTTCTTCGTGTAGATCGTACTCTGCGTCTGGATCGGGCAAAAGCTCTTTCCAGTCCTTCTCGCGACCGTTGGCTTTCATGAAGATACGTACCGCGTTATCGGAAGGAAAAACGGAAGTCGTTGCTCCCAATTCAGCACCCATATTGGCGATGACATGACGATCCATGGCGGTCAGGTTCTGAAGACCGGGTCCGTAATACTCGACGATTTTGCCGACGCCGCCACTGACTCCGTGTCTGCGAAGCATCTCCAATATGACGTCTTTGGCGCTGACCCAATCGGGTAATTTGCCGATGAGCTTCACCCCCATAATCTTTGGCATTCTAACAAAGAACGCATCTCCTGCCATTGCCATCGCCACTTCCAGACCGCCGGCGCCGATGGCAAGCATTCCCATGGAACCGCCGGAACAGGTGTGGCTGTCAGCTCCAAGCAAGGTTTTGCCCGGGATGCCGAAATGCTCAGCATGGACGGGATGACTCACACCATTCCCCGGGCGGCTGTACCAAATGCCAAACCGCTTGCAGGCACTCCACAAGAACAGATGATCGTCAGGATTCTTGTAGTCAGTCTGCAGGAGGTTATGATCCACGTACTGGGCGGAAACCTCAGTGTTCACTTTGTCCAGGTGCATCGCTTCAAGCTCCAGCATCACCATGGTGCCGGTGGCATCCTGGGTCAGAGTCTGGTCGATCTTCAAGCCGATCTCGTTTCCGAGAGACATTTTCCCGCTGACAAGATGGCTGGATATTAATTTCTGCGCGACGTTCATCTTCATGATCGTCCTCGTTAATGCACTCGAAGAAGGTCGTTTTCAATTTGCACAATTGTGTTACGTTTCAGGGCTGGATTGGTTCCTTTTCCAACTGGGATATTGCCAGAGGCGAGCGCACGTGGAGTTCCCGTTGTGGGAAAGGAATTTCGATGCCGACTTCTCGAAATTTTCGGACAATGGCGCAATTCAAGTCAGACCGGATATTGTGATGCATTTTGGGATCGTCGATCCAGACTCGCAGTCGCATGTTCAACGCCGAGTCGCCGAAGCTGGTCAACAAGATATCGGGTTTCGGATTGGTCAGCACACTTGAATTCGAAGCCGCGATTTCACGCAAGGCACGGAAAACCAAGTCGATGTCGGAACCGTAGGAGACTCCGACGTCAATCTGGAGGCGGATCATTTGACCGCCATGCGACCAGTTGACCACCTTTCCGGAGATGAAGTCGGAATTGGGGACGATGATAGAAATATTGTCCAGGCTTTGAATGGTGGTCGCACGCATTTTGATCGCAGTCACGTCCCCTTCCAAATCGCCCACGGTGATTCGGTCGCCGATGACGATGGGGCGTTCGAACAGGAGAATTACCCCCGACACGAAATTGGAGGCAACGTTCTGGAGTCCGAAACCAATACCCACCGAGAGCAATCCGAAGATGACCGCCAGCCCGCCCAGGTCGATTCCCACGAATTGCAGTGCGAAGACAGCGCCGACTGCCAGAATGACATAGTGGCTGATGCGCAGCATGGTGTATCGCAGCCCCTCTTCGACCTGCAATCGGATCAAGAACCGGCGAAAAATCCATCTGTTGAAAACGAGTGATGCAATGAAAAACCCTGCCAGCACGGAAGCAAACATGAATACCGATACCAATGTGACGGGCGTTTGATGAATCTGGAACAACGTAATCCGAAACAGTTTGGCAAGGAAATCGACAAGATCTTTCAAGTACTGTGGAACCAGCATGGTCAACCTCACATCAATTCCTGCAGCGTGGAAAACAATCCCTTAACCGATTTTGTACTTTCTCCGAAGAATTGTCGGTCGAAGCAGAAATCCCACTATGAATCCGAGAATCATGGTGATGACAAGCAGTACGATCTTCGACATAGTGACTTTCCAAAACAGCAGCTTGAATGTCATGACCTGAGTGTTTTGGAGCAAAATAATCAGCAAGATAAGGATTATTATCAGAATGAGCACAGTTTTTGGGTTCATTGTCGGCTCCCTATCTGAATTTTTTCGACCGGATAGTCAAATTCCACTTCGAGATATTGCTTCACCTGCTGTGCGGCAATCTCGCAGGTGTATTTTAGGCGTACCGCGGAAACCTCTTCGTTCCGGTAGTCGAACATACGCGTCAAGAAATAATGTCGGGATCGCGGGAATGCTGACTTACATTAAGTTCTTCGCTATTATGGTTAGGTAGTACGTCAGCCAGTCATCCTCAATCAGGTGGTATAGACGATATTTTGCCACCCGGGCATCCATGCCATCCTGGCGACGAGAATGCTTGGATATCGGTTTCCCTATATACCGGAAATGCCCCTCATCAGGTAGATACATGGTCATTAGCCACTCTAACAGGGCGGTAGCGGGGTTTTCATTCAATCCAATCTTGTATTCGGACAACATTAGAAGCTCGCGGATGGTGCAGCGTCCATTATGGAAAAACCGCAATAACTCATTGGTATTTCTCAAAGACCAGTGCCAGACCAGGAATTTGAGCCCCTTGATTAGGGCATCACGATGAGCCTGATTCTTGGCATGATAAAGCGCCGTGGTAGCATGGGAAGAAGACCAGGGACAACTTCGGTTCCAATTCATCTCCTTGTAGTGCCGTTCCCAAGCCCATCCGCCGTCTTCTCGCTGCTGGTGCAATAATATCTGATATGCCGTTCCGATGCGATGGTCGTCACCTGCACTCCAACCCACCGAACCCAAAGCAATCAGATATTGGGAGAAACAACAAGGATGAATCGTCACATTGGGGTAGTCCGGCTCTATCGTCGACGCTCGGAATATTGGGTGCAAAAAGTAGTCATGGGAAAGAACATAATCGCAGGCTTTTTGAACTCCTGGATTTTGAACGGTGAAACCCATTTCTCCCAACAATGGCAAGACCCATACGGTGGTGACGTATTTCGGGGTGTAGCAGGAATATCCACCTTGAGGAAGATAAGAAGGTCCCAAAGCCCAGGATCCACCGGCACACCAGGAACCATCTTTCTGCTGCTTGCCGAAAATCTCTTGTGCATTGTGACAGTTTTCCACATCCAACCACAGGCTCTTCATCTTGTCCGAATCAGGAGTGGTTTTCAAGATGTCTTTGTGCGTCAAGTACTTGATGGGTGGAGAGCCGTTGTCGAGAAGCCAGCTGATGTTGTTCTCGATCTGACTTCTTGTCAAAATCACGGTGACTCCCCTCGTTTTTCTTCAATCCACTGAGCTAACGTAGTAGTATTTGGACCCATCAGTGTGGTCGCCTCTCCGCTGTCAGGCGGCTCCGGATCACGATTTGTCAGCGCCAGTAGGTCATACAGGAACGGAAACTGACCGCCCAGGAGACGCGATACGATCCAGAATGCCCACAATGGCAGATGCACAACCGGTCTCCAGGGCGCAAACGCCGCACAATATTTCTTTAAGGCTTCATGCACTGTCCGGGTTTCTGGACCGTAGGCTTGAATCGTCTTGTTGCTCGTTTCCGGCGCGGCGTACACTTTCGATACCATCCGAATCAGGTCCTCGAATGCGATAAAATGGATCGGATGGGGTTGACGACCCACCACAACCGCCAAAGGACCCTTGATCATCATGGGCAGCGATTCCATGAACCACGAACATCGGAGGATCATGGCTGGAACCGGTCCATTCAAGAGGGCTTGCTCGCCAAGATATTTGGCTTTGATAAAATAGGCGGTTGCGTCGGGACTGACATTAGCACCGGATATCATGATGATCTGCTTCACGCCCGCGTCCGCCGCCGCTGTGGCGACATTTTCGACTCCCCAATGTTCGACACGAAAGAAGTTGCCCTTGCCCTTGTACCCATGGAGGCTGATGAAGACGCCATAGCAGCCGGTGGATGCCACTGCCAGGCTTTCCGGGCTCGTCACGTCGCCTCGGACAATGTCGGCACGATCTCCGAAGATTCTCCGGGCTTTCTCGGGATTCCGAGCCAACAGACGCACCGGATAGCCTGCTTCCATCAAACCTTTTGTGACTGCAGACCCAACGAATCCAGTGCCTCCGATTACCAAGATGCGTTTGTCGTTCAAAACCGACATCCTGTATTGCTTGGCGTCTTGCATCACGCCATTGATCTTAGCAGACGGACTCGGGCTTCGATCGGCGGATGGGTGCTAAATAGCGCTCCAGAATTCATGCCGAATTGGTGCAACGGATTGACGATGAATAGGTGTTGAGTGGCACGGTTAGCGCCTGCCAGATATTCTTTATCCAGGTGACGATCAAGTTTCTCCAATGCCGACGCCAGACCGGAGGGATTTCTGGTCAATTCCACCGAGGACGCATCCGCCAAGAATTCCCGTTTGCGAGAGATCGCCATTTGAATCAGTATGGCAAAGAAAGGCGCCAAAATCGCGAACACAAGTGCAATCACCATGAAGACAATCTGCGCTTGACCGCCGCGACCGGATGAGGATCGACGACCACGCCCGCCTCCGCCCCACCACAGGAAACGCTTGAATCCATCAGCCAGTAATGCTATCGCTCCCACTAACGCGGCAACCAACATCATGTAACGGATGTCGTAGTTTCGGACGTGGCTCATCTCGTGAGCGATTACACCTTGCAACTCCTCACGGTTCATCAGTCTCATCAAGCCGCGGGTGACCACGACTTTGCCGTGCTCCGGATCTCTGCCGGTCGCGAAGGCATTAGCGGCGTCCGATTCAATGACATAGACTTCCGGCATCGGCACACCACCGGCGATACTCATTTCCTCCACTACGTTGTAGAGTTGTTGGTCGGTGGTCAGATCCGCACGCTGTGCACCGCTGAAACTCAGAATCATCCGGTCGCCGCTGTAGTACGCCACCGTCAGGTAACCGAATGCGATGAGTGCCGCGAGGGCGATTCCATGATATTGGTATCCGACGTATGCTCCGATCGCCCATCCCATGATGATGAGGATGATCGGAAAACCCATCAACAAGAGAATGGAGAGCCTGCGATTACGAACCATCTCCTGAGCGAAGTCGTGTCGAAAGATAACTGGTGGCGGTTCCTGAGCCGTGGCAGCAGCGACTCCTCGAGCGATGTCGGCGTCGATGGCAGCAGCAACATCGGGAAACACCGAGCCGCACAGTCCGCACATCTTGGCGGAGGTCCTGTTCTCGTAGCCGCATTTCGGGCAGATCTTAATGTCTTTGCTGGACATTTTTCCCTCGAACTGTTAGCGCAGGCGATATCCCGACCCCCAATCTCAATCATGACGAGGCGGTGTTTAGACCGAGCTCAAATCCGAGGTGCAATGGGGGCACCGGCTCGCTTTGATCGGTATTACCGAAAAGCAGTAATGGCATTCTTTGGTCGTAGGTGCAGCGGCTCGTGCCTCTTCCTTGCGCTTCAGCTTGTTCATGGCGCGAATCAAGATAAACGTGGAAATGGCAACCACCACAAATCCGATGATGGTGTTGGCGAACTTCCCGAAATTCAAAGTGACTGCGCCGGCTTTTTGAGCTTCCGCAAGGGAAGCATAAGGTCCTTCGGTTACTCCGTGCTTCAGAACGATGAACAGATTGGAGAAATCCACATTGCCTATCAGTAATCCTATAGGCGGCATGACGACATCCGCGACCATCGACGAAACGATGGCTCCGAACGCCGCGCCGATAATGATACCGACCGCCATATCCACCACATTCCCTCGCATGGCGAATTCTTTGAATTCATTGAACATGGCTATCTCCTCTCAGGATTAGACGAGTTTGTAGGTCAATCCCAACGCCAGCGTCTGTTTGAAACGACCTGCCACAGCAATCTCTTTGTCATAAAGCAGCTGCATGTACAGGTTGACCATGATGTACTTGCTGATGCTGGCTGCGAAGATATTCTCCCAATTGACGTCAACGGCTTTCCAGTAGTCCTGATTCGGAAGACCCTGAAGCGCCTCGGATTCCGAAAAAAAGACGGCTTTGAACAAGGAAAGCTTGCTGTTGAATGTGATCCGTTCCTTCGCAAGGGGCGTCGTGAATTCACTGATGAAATTGACACCGCCATCGTTGGTTGTTTGGGTTTGACGAATTCCGTTGATCGAGTCGATCAGCACGTCTCGATTGATATGCTGCCTGAGACCGAAGCCCAAACGGGAGCTCCATTCGCGCTTTTCCTGTTTGACGTGTACTTTCGCCACACCGGCGGTTTCAGTCAGCGTCATAGGATTGAACATGCGCTCTTTGGCTGCGTCGCTTTGATCGAGGAATTGGGTTTCCAGACGACCGGACGCAAAAGGATCGACGAAAGCTCCCAGAGTGAAGCGGAAAATCGTTTCAAAGTCGATGAGATCAGTGGACTTGACCGGCTTCAGCCAATTCTTCGTGATTACATCCTGACTGTGCGTCTGCCCGAAAGACAACTTCAAGGTGTTGGTGTTGTACACCTTTGCGGTCAGCTGTTTCTGCGCCAGCGAATTGGAATTGAATACCCACGAAACCGATCCCGCTTCGCCGCCCACCCAGTTGTCGCTATAGGAATTCTGCGTGAGCGTCAGATTGGCATCAACTGACAGCTCCCAAGGCTCGGCGTACATCAACGTTGCCAGCGCCAGACCTGATACGATCAGAAGGGATTTCATACCGCTACCTCCTTGTGACATACTCCTAACGGTTTCATAATAACCGACCAACTTGCGTAGGCTATTCTAATGATTGTATAGAGCAAGATGTCAGGTGCGAAGGAAAATCACCCAAAGTCCGGGAAGAATCGATGCACGATCTCCCGAGAATTTCGAAATAGGGTTTGACAGTCGTCAGGGGTGAGATTGGCGCCCAGGAGGATTTTCCGAGCCAACTCCTCCTTGACGAAATCCTGATAACTGTGCCCATCGGAATTGAACACCAGCTTGGCACCGACACGACTTGCCGTCGCCGCCACGTGTCCGTTGGTCAGACAGTGACCCTTGCGAGAGGTGATCTCGAGGTGGATTCCGCGCTCGGCTGCCACACGGGCATCTTCTTCGGTAATCAATCCCGGATGCGCCAGAATATCGATGTCCGATCGAACTGCTGCGGCGTTCGTCCCCAGAAGCACCGGTTCCCACAAAGTCTCCCCATGCACGATCACGATCTGAGCTCCGGCATCCCTTGCGCGTTTTGCCAATTGGGGAATCGCTTCCGGAGGATTGTGTGTTAGTTCGACTCCATAGAGAGCCCGGACCGGAAGATAAGTATTCGCTTGCTCACAAGCTTCCCGGACGCGCTCTATAATCCATTCCACGTTTGAGGCATCTGCATGATCTGTCAAGGCAATTGCCTTGTAGCCGAAATCGTGAGCTCGCTGAATGAGTTCCGCCGGACCTAATGCTCCGTCGGAGAAAAAAGTATGGGTGTGCAAGTCAATCATGGCGTCTTACTAAATCACGAACTCTGCCACGGTAGTTATAGCAAATCATCCATAAATATACAAAACATTCTTATTAACGTCAATGGCTTTGTCGAGAAATAGAGGCTCGGAAAATCGATGCATTCTTGTTTTTTTCGCTTGACTTAATTCCATATAATAAGTA
>Ga0153916_10000586_pt1 | contig 24910 bp, 15 predicted proteins | sample Opewatmetagenome_FD_109642 | JGI IMG/M metagenome (GOLD analysis project Ga0153916, IMG submission 109642) | Freshwater wetland microbial communities from Ohio, USA - Open water 3 Core 3 Depth 4 metaG | ecosystem: Environmental > Aquatic > Freshwater > Wetlands | place: USA: Ohio, Lake Erie...
GATGCCTCAGGGGTGAATATCGCCGATTACCTGAGCCGGGTGTGGGACCTTTGGCTGCGAGATATTATTGCAGCTGCCCTCACCCCTTCACCCGCCCCGACCCCCACCAACCCACCTTCCACCCGCACTCTCACCATTTGCCAGGGTGCAGAACCAGACACGCTGGATATCAACAGCACCACTATGTTGGCTGCTAAAAATATCCTGGAAGCCATCTATGATGGTCCCATCGACAGCACTGGTTTCTCTTACCAGCCGGTCATCCTGGAGAAGCTGCCCAGCCTGGCAGACAGCGATGCCGCTATCCAGCCTGTCGCCGTTAAGGAGAACGACTTCGTGGTCAATGATGCTGGGGAGGTGGTGCTCTTGAGACCCGGTGAGGTAGTCCGCCCATACGGCTGCAATCTATCCGATTGCGCCATCACCTGGCAAGGGGGAGCGCTGGAAATGGCGCAGATGTCTGCCAGCTTCACCCTGAAGGATGATATTCGTTGGTCGGATGGCGAGCCACTGACCGCCGACGACTCTGTGTTTGGATTCGAGATGGCCACCAATTGCAGAGTTCCAGATGATCCTAATTTGGCCTGTGGTACCTTGGGAGCCGGAGGGCATCGAACAGCTGCAAGTACAGCCTCTTACATAGCATTGGATGAACGCACAACCCAGTGGGTGGGTTTACCTGGCTTCCTCGACCAGACCTACATGACCAACTTCGCTCACCCTTTGCCCAGGCACCAGGCGCAAGCTTACACTCCCCAACAATTCCTTGATGTTGAAGCTCGTGAACCCTTGGGCTGGGGACCCTATAGCATCGATAAATGGATGCCAGGCGAATATATCCGCATGAGCAGGAACCCGTATTACTTCCGTGCGGATGAAGGACTGCCCCATTTTGACCAGCTGACCTTTCGCTTCATGATCACGAGCGGGGACGGAATGATCACAGCGCTCCAGAATGGTGCATGCGATCTATTGGATCAGGAGGCCGCTATCGGGATCTCTCTCGAAAATCTGGTCGAGCTCAATAACCAGGAGTTGGTGAAAGGCCTCATTAGCACCGCTACTACCTGGGAGCACCTGGATTTCAACATCCAGCCTGCACAATCCATCCTCAACCGCGGCGCCTTCGCCGGCTGGGACCTGGATGGTGATGGCAAGGGGCCCTTCGGGGATGTGCGCCTGCGCCAGGCTATCACCATGTGCCTCGACCGCCAAAAAGTGGTGGATACACTTTTCTTTGGGAAATCCTTGGTGCCAGACACTTACCTGCCACCGGACCACCCCCTGTTCAATGCTCAGGCTACACACTGGCAATACGACCTGGCGGCCGCGGCTGCATTATTGGAAGACATTGGCTGGGTGGATGCCGATAACAACCCGTCCACTCCTCGTATTGCTGCGGATGTCACCGGTGTCCCGGATGGCACGCCCCTGGTGATGAATTTGGAAACCACCACGGCTGACATCCGCCAGCAGGTCTTTCAGCTCCTGTCGCAAAGTTTGTCTGGCTGCGGCATCCAGGCCAACCTCCACACCTACTCAGCCATGGATTTCTTAAACAACGTTCCTGAGGGCAGGGTATCGGGTTGCCTGTACGACCTGGCTGAATTCGCCTGGCTGACCGGCGTTACCCCACCTTGCGACCTGTTTCTGAGCACCAAGATGCCTAATGTTGATAACGGTTGGTCTGGGCAGAACAGTCCAGGTTTCAGTGATCCTGCTTACGATGCCACCTGCAACCAGCAAATCCAATCTTCACCTGGTGAGGCAGCCTATACCCAGGCTGCCCTGGAAGCCCAGCGCATCTTCGCCGAGCAGCTGCCAGTCGTACCGTTGTTCTACCGCATAAAATATGCCGCTGCCCGCCTCGACATGTGTGGCTACTCGCTCGACCCCACTGCTCAAAGCGATTTCTGGAACATCGAAGCCTTCGATTACGGTCTTGCCTGTAGATGACAAGCGAAGTCATGCGTAATCACTAACCGCTTTTCAACCTAAAATGAGAAATCTTAAAGTTTTGCGAGTTTTGGCTAAACCCCTTGTGGATTAGAACATTTGTGCTATAATTGAAGATGATTTCCTATGTCTCTTTCAATCAAATCATCTTCATATCGGTTGGTTTAGACCGATAACATCATACTTACTCACCAACCCATAATTTTCATCTCACCTGCATAAATTTGAATGAAGATAATCGGAAAACAGGAATCCGCAGGTGGTTTTCCCTGCGGATTCCTGTTTTCCGGCCTCTTTCCCCCTTCCCAAACAAGTTTTGGGAAGGGGGGATAAAGGGGGGATGGGTGAGTAATTACATATATTGGTTATCACTCACTGAAAATCCTGTAGAAGCGCAGGGTAGGAATCCCTGATGCCCCATTTCAAATCCCTCCCCTGCGCATCTTCGATTGGTAATCATCAATGGGTGAGTAATTACATATATAGGAGGGAACAGCATTCTTCAGAAGGTTATTTGAATGCAATTGAATTCAAGGTCGTACTTTGACCGCAGTATCGCGACCGTTCTTTGGGAGCGATATCGAGATTCAATTCATTTCAGTCTATGAGTTTGGACTCAGCATCAAATAAATCTAGCACCTTACAAATTATCCGGCATGTCTTTCGTTTCAATTGGTTTTTTTATGGGAACGAACCACCCCTCAAATTTCTTGCCCACTCGGTGGCATTTACGATCATCTTCCATGTCTTACAACTATTTGTAGGGTCACGATAGTTCGTGCCCCTTCCATGGATTGCAATTACGCCCAGGACCAGGACTATCGATCCTGTGTGATCAATTCTGCTCTAGCTTTTCTCCAACCTCAATCGCAGCCAGGTTGTCCTCCGCGAACTCGGACCGCGCCGAGACCGCCTCCTTGAAAGCTTCCATCGGGTAGATGTGCATTTCATGAAGAACCCTGGCTAGGGCGATGATCGCCCAATACTCTTTTTTATTCGCCCAATGACCGGTCTGCTTAAAATCGATCGGGGTGATCTTTGCACGGGTCTGAATAGGCAGAAGGTCGCGGTTGATCACCAAGCTGTCATTTTCAGTCATGGCTGTCATCTGGCTTTGTACAATCGATAACCCTTCTTTGAACAGCAGCAGCATTACATCGGGCTTGCTGATCCCGGTATAACCAATCTCTTGCGGCGCCAGGATCACTTCTGAAACTGAGTGACCGGACTTTACCGTGACCGGATAATCGTTGCGCTGGGTAGCCCACAAGCCAGAGAGCACCGTCCCGCGGCAAAATAGCGTCGCCGCCGAATTGATCTTCTTGCCGGCTGCACCAGCTATCACAATGCCTAAACGCTGATCTAACTCGGCCTTATATTTCGGTTGGATGGGGTGGGCAAGCATGGGTACCTTACCTGCCTCTTCAGCCACCGATTGGCGATAAGCCTGGCTGTACTCCAGGCGGGCTGATTGGCGAATGATCCCCGTGGGGAAATGGAGCTCTGTAAGGGTATTCTGGAGCAGGCTCTTGCTGAAGCGGTTGTTGGGCACATAATAAGCGGTGCACAATTCCCAGATATCCAAGAGCGAAAAACCTTCGTTCTGAATGGCGGCAATCAGCAGATCAGGCAGCCCTTTGTCGAAGGAAGTCGTCCGGGCGACAAAGCTGGCACCATTGACTGCCACCGTCTGGCAGATATCCATGGGGTGCTCCAGCTGCCCGAGCGGGGTCGAACTGGTTAGTCCCTTGGGCGGCGTGGTGACAGAATGTTGACCACCTGTCATGCCGTAGTTGAAGTTGTTGAAAACCACCACCGTCACCCCAATATTGCGCCGGGCTGCATTGATCAGGTGGTGCCCGCCAATCCCGCAGCCCCCATCGCCCATCAGGACGATCACTTTGAGCTCGGGGTTCGCCAGCTTGATGCCTGTGGCATAGGTTACGGAACGCCCGTGTAAACCATGGAAAGCATTGGTGGTGAAGTATTTATCCGCCAACCCGCTGCAGCCGATATCGGTCACGATTACCACCTTGTGCGGGTCGAGCTGTAGTTTAAGCAGGGCGGCATTCAGGTGATCTGTGATCATGCCATGCCCACAGCCCGGGCAGAAGAAATAGGGCAACAGTGTTTCGTCCAGGTAAGTCTTTACTGACTGCGCGTTCATAGCAATCCTCCTTGCTCGAGAATCTCCTCGGGTGAGATCAACTCTCCATCCACCCGGTTGATCCCCACCACCTCGACCCCATCCGGTGCCAACCGTTCCACTTCCAGGCGGTATTGCCCCAGGTTCAGTTCAGGCACGATCACTTTATGGATGCCAGCAAAAGCAGCCTTGATCTCCTTTTCGGGTACCGGCCATAGGGAATATATCGTCAGCGAGGAGACCAGACTGCCCCTCTGCCGTGCAGTGCAGACGGCTTCCTCCACGGCCCTGGTGGTCACCCCGTAGCTGATCACCAACCTCTCTGCAGCAGGTTGGAGGTCGGCTTTGACCATCGAGATCTCATCCAAATGCGCTTCCACTTTGGCGGCCAGGCGTTCGTTCAGCTTGCGTACCTTCTCCGGAGATTTGGTCAGCTGTCCATGTTCGTCATGCGTGGAGGTGGTGAAGCGCATGATGTGCGCTCCTCCAATTACTGAAAACAGCGGTACTTCATCGGGAGCTGTCACCCGGTAAGGGAGGAATTCACTACCGATAGGGCTGTGTACCCGCTCACGAACTGGGATAGATGTAAAGTCTTCCACATCCACGGTCGCCAGAGTCAGGGCGGTCTCCTTATCCGTTGCCAGGAAGACCGGCACCCTGAAGCGCTCTGCCAGGTCGAAGGCCTTGCAGGTCAGGCTGTAGCACTCTAAAATGTTCGTCGGGGAGAGCACGATCACCGGATAACCACCCGAAGTCCCCCAGCGCAGGAACTGGATATCCCCTTGTGCCACGGTGGTCGCCCCACCGGTTGCCGGACCCATGCGCTGGACGTCCACGATAACCATCGGCACCTCGCCCATGATTGCCAGCCCGATATTCTCACTGTACAAGCTGATGCCAGGTCCACTGGTGGCAGTCATCACACATTTGCCGGTCATGGCTGCCCCGATGCAAAATCCCATTGAGGCGATCTCATCTTCCGCCTGGATGGCAATACCGCCCACCTTGGGCAGCTCCCGGATCATGTTCAGCAGGATATCCGTGGCAGGTGTAATCGGGTAGCCGGCAAAAAAATTGCAGCCCGCATGGATCGCACCCCGCACAATCGCCTGGGCGCCATTAATCAGCTCACGCATGGATTACCTCCAACACATTGATGGAGATAAGTATAACCAATTGGTGCCAATCCCGCAGCATGAGCTTGGTCACTCAGTTAGCTGGAATTATAGACATACCAGACCAGGATTTTAACGAATACAGCAAGAATCGGGTGGATTATCCCCATGCATTGCTTATAATTATGGCATGATCAATAATACACAACTATCCGATGACTATGCCCGCATCGAGCAGGTCATTTATTACCTCGAAAAGAATGCCTCCCGCCAGCCGTCCTTGAGTGAGATCGCCGAACACGTCCACCTGAGTGAATATCATTTTCAACGCCTGTTCACCCGTTGGGTGGGTATCAGCCCCAAACGCTTCCTGCAATTCATCACCAAGGAGCACGCCAAGCAGCTGCTGGCAAAATCTGCCAGCATCCTGGAGGCCGCCTATCAGGTCGGGCTCTCCAGCCCGGGCAGACTGCACGACCTGTTCATCACCTGGGAAGCTGTCACCCCGGGTGAGTACAAGCTGCGTGGAGAGGGTATCACGATCAGCTATGGTTTTCATCCCACACCTTTTGGTGAGATCTTGTTGGGCAGCACAGAGCGTGGTATTTGCAATCTTTCCTTTGTCATGCAGGCCGGGCGTTCAGCGGCTTTGGAAGCTTTATATAAGAACTGGCCAAAAGCACACGTGGTTGAGAATCCAGCTATCACCCAACCCCTGGTAGCAGAGATTTTTCACTCCTCCCTGCATTACATCGATAATCCATTGCATCTATATTTGAGTGGTTCCAACTTCCAGCTCAAGGTATGGGAAGCACTGTTATGTATCCCATCTGGCAACGTGGTATCATACCGGGATATTGCCGGCTACCTGGGAGAGCCCAAAGCTTCGCGTGCGGTTGGTAACGCCCTGGCGCACAATCCTGTGGCAGTGCTGATCCCTTGCCATCGTGTGATCCACAGCCTAGGTGAATTTGGGAATTATCATTACGGTGAAGCACGTAAAGTGGCCCTGTTAGGCTGGGAAATGGCAAGGGCGGCTTACCCTGGCAGCTGAATCCCGGAGTTGTATCATCTATGAAAGCTCGTGCCTGGGTTGCTCTCATCGCAATCTATATCGTGTGGGGTTCCACCTACCTGGCGATCCGATTCGCCATCGAAACCATCCCGCCCTTCCTTTCAGCTGGTATTCGTTTCCTGGTCTCTGGAGCCATCCTCTACTTCTGGCGCCGCCTCAATGGAGACCCTACCCCCAAGAGAGTGGAATGGTGCTCTGCCTCCATCATCGGACTGCTCCTACTCCTTGGTGGGAATGGCGGGCTGGTTTGGGCGGAACAGCGCATCCCCTCAGGGATCGCCTCCTTGTTCATCGCCACCACTCCTTTGTGGATGGTGCTAATCGACTCTCTGCGACCCAATGGCGTACGCGCCAATTGGCTGACCTGGCTGGGGGTGCTGGTTGGGCTTACTGGGACAGTACTGCTGGCCAACCCCTGGCAAGCCCATCGCACCAGTCCACCTCTGGACCCCATTGGGATCGGTGTGTTACTCACGGCAGCATTATCCTGGTCGATTGGCTCGCTATACAGCCGTAAAGCTTCCCTCCCCAGCTCGCCCCTGATGGGAACCGGAATGGAAATGCTGGTTGGGTCTCTGGGTTTGTTCGCCTTTGGCACCATCATCGGTGAATGGAGCCAATTTAACCTCGCCACGATATCCTTACGCTCTTTGGGTGGTCTGGCTTACCTGATCATCTTTGGTTCAGGCATTGGGTTTGTGGCCTACACCTGGCTGCTACGCAATGCACCCACTCCGCTCGTGTCTACTTATGCGTATGTCAACCCGGTTGTGGCGATCCTGCTGGGTAGCGTCGTTGTTAACGAACCACTCGAGGGAATCGAGATTATTTCAGCATTGATCATTATTGGAGGTGTGATCTTGATCACCACCGCCAAATCACTGACCGGAACAAAAGCCTCAGCCATTCCACTTACTCCGGGTGAAGATTAGTCTCTGGATAAATACACCCAGCTGGCTAACTAACCAGTCCGGTTATTATTAATTCCGTAAACTAATTGGCACAAAAACTTTGACATAGATTGTAATGGACCATGTATCAACCACACTGCCCACTTGATTGCTAGCCGATACTGATAATTGGTGCAGACCAGGGTAATCCCAATTGTATATCACCGTATCTGATACAGCCGCGGTATGGGTGATAACCGAATGCTCGTCGATGGTCCAAACGTAAGTAATAGGGACCGTCGTGGTAATGGGATTGATTGTTGCAGTGAATGTGTAGCTACCCTGCACATTCCCTGTCTCTGGCCCGCTAACTTTAACATTATCGGGGGGCATGCGCACTGGTAGGGAGATTGTATCAGCCGTCGATCCGTGGATATTCGTCGCTGTAACCGTAATCACCTGCGTTCCAGGAGAATCCCACACAAAACTAATCGTATCGCTCAGGCCATTGGTATGGGTTATCGGGAGTTGCCCGCTGGCTTGCCAGGTGTATGTAATGGGAACGGATATATCCGCAGGCATGATCGTGGCTGTAAACACGTTCTCTGCACCCACACTACTTTCGGCAGGTCCGCTAAGCGTAACGATGGGTAGTGAATTCTGAATTTCAATTAAGTGATTGTCCTCCACAATACCTCCAGCATTAGAGGCCGTCACGGTGATTGCTTTTGTGCCAATCTCATCCCAGCTGAATTCAACCTGATCGACTGTGTCGCCTACTTGAATCACCGGTGGCAAACCTGTAGCTTCCCAGGTATACGTGATGGGTGAGCTGGCATCGCTCGGGCTCACTGTAGCTGTGAAAGGAATACTATCTACTATATTACCTTGTTCAGCACCAGTAATCTCCACAGCTGTCATTGGGGTGTAGCGATTGCGAATGGTGACTACAAATCCAGTAGATGTACTGGAGTCTACCTTCACTGAGATCCCATATGCTGAACTAGTAAATGTCTCCCCAGGTTTCCACATTGCCCCTTCGTCGCCAGTATTACCATTTCCATCAATATCAACTACGTGAGCAGGTTCAGCACGTCCTAATACCACTTCATGGATGATAACCGCCTCACCGGGCAACCAATTATCATAGCCTGCAAATCTTCGTGCCTCTACGGTAAAAAAATGATTAGGGGAATTATCGATCAGCACCCGTGCGCCGAGGTAATTGGTGGTTTGCGGCAATGCAATTCGTTCCAGGGTGATATGACTGATCATACCTGTCTTAGCAATAAACATTTGTGCCGGGTCGATCCAGCCTAAGATATCCTTATGATAAGAGATTGTATGCTGACCTAGAGTGCCATAAGTGAGGTCGTACCCACCCCTATATATGTTGCTCCAAAAATCACTCATCACATCCCATTGATTATCATAAACTGCACCGTAATTACCCGAAGAGTGCGGTAACCCAAAGCCATGCCCAGTCTCGTGGGCAATCACTCCGGTATTCTCATACCCCCATGGTGGTTCCCAAGTGGTACGCCAATTCTTGCAGATGCCGTCCAGACAGGCATACCAGGTGCCACCCCAGGCACAACAATCCAGGTCAGCGTTGAACATAAGATTGATGCCGACATATGGCGTGAAATCGACGGACGAGTTGGCAGCAGCGGTACAGTCCGCCGCGGCCGTCCACCAGTCTAAATTTCCACCTGGTAGATAATATGCACGAGGATGGGGTAGGTTATACCAGCCAAATGCGCCTGAGCCTTCCAAATTGACAAGATTATAGGAATTCTGCCGCCAGTAATGGTCGAGACCGGGGAAATTGGAAGAATACATACACTGAAAGTAAGCCAGGTTTCTTGGCTCAACGGCGACATCGGAAAACCTACACATGATCGACACCCAGGGCTGTGAACCGATTACTGCCTGGGGGGTGGCAGATATACCATGGTCAAAAGCAATCGACTGGAGCTGCAAGACTTTACCCGCGACCAACCATGTCCCTTGCACAATGACTGCTTTTTGGTTGAGACCATTCGGTCCACCCACGGATATTAATGAATCTTCATTAAAAATCAGCTGGATAGTGTCATTCTGAGTGGTTGAGATGAAATAAGAGGTTCGGGTTTGGCCGGATCCTGGAGTACCATCCCCCCAGAGGATGTTGAATTTCCCCTCCAGTATTACCGGTGAGGCAGCCTGCCCCATCTGATAATCCCCCCCTTGGACCAACATCGTCAAGACAGCAATGAGATTAAATACAAAGAATAACCGTCTCAGTATCATGTATCTCTCCTCAACTTCTTATGCGTACTTACGGTTCGTCTCCGATTATATCCTGAGTACCAAAATGTCAACCTCAAATTAAGCACCTTTTTTCGACCTTGAAAATTGTTGAGAAAGCTGGATAAAAAATCCCTTGAAAAATCTTCCAAGGGATTTAGGGGCTCATATATCACAGCATAATTTAAGCATCACGCTTCGGCTTTTTTATGCTAACTACCAGCAATGGGATCAGGAGAAGTGGTATCAATCCTGCGCCACACAATCCTGATGGCTGGCTGGGAGGTACCAGGGTTGGGGTCTGACTGGGCTTGATTGGTGAAACTGGTGTTGTGGTAGGTACTTCCGGGATAGAGGGCGTGGAGGTTGGTGTGGTGGTCACCTGCTGTACCGTTGTATTGCCGGGAATTACTTCATACACAACACCATCGGATATGGCGATCACCTGCTCCCCCAGGGCAAATGCATCTGCCAGCTCGGGATTACCCGCAACCAAAGTAAAGTATTCTGGCGAAAGAAATTCTATCTGCTTGACCTGCATCATGTCTGGGTCAAAGGCGGTGTCGATCCATTTACCATCCGATAATACAAAGGTACGTGAGCCCAGCACACGAACGGTAGTGGAGGCTTCCCCTTTCAGCTCAGGTGCACTGGCTGCACCCTGCATCGCACCAGCATCTGCAGCAGACTGGACAGCCGCCTGACCAGCTGGCGCTGCAGTAGGCATTGCCTGTATTTGCCCGAAGGTTTCATTTGCAAGGCGTTGCTGTTCAGCTTCACCCAATGGAACCTTATCAGTCACAAGATAAGAGGTATAAGGGGTGACGATACCATAGCGAATGCTCAATCGCACGATCTGATCAATGATTTCCTGGTTGGCACCATGCAAGCGAATCTCGTTCAGCAGGTAACCTATCTTGCGCGTCGCCCACAATCGTGGAATGGATGCCTGTATGGAATTGGTTGATGACTTCTCTTCGAATACCTGGTCGGAGAAAGTGAAGGTCTGCAATTCACCATTCACCTCACCAGTAAGGTGAATATCCGTAGGACCTCCATCCTTGTACCGGCCCAACAGAATCACCTGTGAGCCTGCAAACAAGTCGGGCGACGGGTATGGGTAAAGGTCATAGGTGGTTATATCCTCAAAACTTAAATCCAGGCTGGTTAGCACTGGGGTGCTGATGCCATTATAAAAGGAAGAAAGAATCTCATCCAAATTCATACCCGGCTGGACGTAAGAGGAGCGCCCATGGTGATCCTGGGTGAGTGTATCCAACAGGATGGTATCCACGTCATAACCCACACCAAAAGCAAATAAGCGTAGATTATCAGGTGCATTGGCAGAAAAATTGGTAAGGATGGTCTGGCTATCCGTCACGCCTTCAGTGGGTAATCCATCGGTCAAGAAGATCAGGTAAGTTGATCGTTCGGGGTTCATCATCGCTGCAGCTTCGAGCAAAGCCCGATTGATATCAGTTGAGCCTTCTGCCCGCAGGCCATCCAGCCATGCGCGGGCTTCTAGTGCTTCGGAGGCGGGTCTCAACCCACTGGCATACATCTGGATACCTGTGCTGAAGGAGATGATATTGAACCGATCCTCACTATTGAGGTTCTCTAAAATATAACGGGTTGCCTGCTGTGCCTGTTGGAATTTCTCCCCATCCATGCTCCCAGAACGATCGAGTACCAATAGCAAATCTTTGGGGATGACCTGGTCAACGGTGTTGATCCGCGGGGCAAGCAGCACGAGAAAGAAGCCATCAGGATCACTGCTATCAAAAGGATCACGGTACGTCAATAAGTGGAAGGCTTCTGTTTCTCCCAGCGAATAGTACAAAGCAAAATCGATATTTGGAAGCACATTGGCAGCCTCGTACCCCACTTTCACGTGATGATCGCTATCCCGGCTCACTCCCACCTCATGGCTGGGTGAATATACTGCCCGGATGGGTGTACTGGATTGAATATCGACATTAATAGTGACCGATTCGATCGGCAATGCAGAAAATTGCTCGGTATTGAGTGGGTAAATATAACGCACCAGCCCCCCTTCTGCTGGGAGTGCCTGGGTGTACTCCAGCTCAATCCTACGCTCACCCTGCGGTGCGATGGGGAAAATGCGTGCCTGGACAGCACCACGCCCAATATATTCGAGCAATGCTGGGTCACGCATGCTGGCAACGATCTGTTCATAGGTTTGGCGAGCTTGGGCGGCATCCAGCACCTGCCCTTCCACAGGTTTCCCATCTACCCACAAGGTGAAACCACTGACCGCCGCATCATCCGGAATTGGAAAAATATACATGCCTTCGATGGTCCAGTCATTTGGGTTATAAAATACCTGGTCTACATGGGTGACAGCCAACTGATCCTGTATCGAAATAGTAACGTGATGGTAGCGGATCACAAGCTGGTCCATGGGGATAACCACCGGCGGGCATGGACCCGGATCACACCGAGGTGGATCAGGGATGATGATGCCGTCAGCGAATGCTGAGGTTGGCAAAGCTAATGCGGAGATCAAGATGATGAGTAAACTGGTGCTGAACAGAATGGACCTGGTTTTCATAATCGCCTCCCGAACTATCAGTTTTTAATGTCGCCCAAGCACAGGCTGATTGTTTGCGCATAAGACGGCAAAAAACTGCAAAATGTTCCGGTGGTATAATCATTTTCTTGATTGGGAGACTAATAGAACCAAAATGGCATTGGAATTAGTAGATAAACTGGCTGGGATTGAACAGCGTTATGAAGAGCTTGATCGTCTCTTTATGGAAGTCGGTGATGACTACCAGCGTGCAGCTGAGCTGAATAAAGAACGCGTCGACCTGGAGCCTATTGTCAGTAAAGCGCGTGAGTACCGGCAAGCTCTTGATAGAATGGAGGATGCTAGTTCCTTGCTCGAAGGCGATGATGTCGATATGCGCATGCTGGCAGAAGCAGAAATTCTGGACCTGGAAACGCAGATCGATCGATTGGAACGCGAGATCAAAAGCATGCTATTGCCCAAAGACCTACGTGATGAACGTAATGTGATCATGGAAATCAGGGCAGGAACAGGCGGTGATGAAGCAGCCATCTTTGCAGCGGACTTATTCCGGCTTTATTCCCACTATGCTGAGTCTCGTAAGTGGTCGATTGAAGTACTCTCCTCAAGTGAAATTGGTATTGGTGGTTTCAAAGAGGTCATTTTTCTCGTCAAAGGGAGGGGAGCATATTCACGCTTGAAATACGAATCTGGCGTTCATCGCGTACAGCGTGTACCCGTAACGGAATCTCAGGGTCGAATTCACACCTCCACAGCCACTGTGGCGGTACTGGCGGAAGTCGACGAAGTAGAGATCAATATCCCTGAATCCGATATTCGCATGGATGTGTACCGTTCTGCCGGGGCGGGTGGTCAGAACGTGCAAAAGAATGCTACCGCAGTCCGCATTACACATATCCCCACCGGGATTGTCGTCGCCTGCCAGGATGAACGCTCTCAGTTACAGAATCGCTTACGCGCGATGAGTATTTTACGGGCGCGATTATACGAGATGGAGGAAGAAAAAAGGCGTGCTGAGATTGATGCCAACCGCCGCTCACAGGTTGGAACAGGTGAGCGCTCTGAAAAAATCCGCACATATAACTATCCCCAATCGCGTGTGACCGATCACCGCCTCAACCTTTCCACCTATAATCTTACCGGCTTTATGACCGGGGCACTATTGGACGATTTTATCGATGAGCTGGCAACCCGGGATGAAGCCGAGAGGCTTTCTAGCCTTGGTGAAGAGAGTGTCGTTGAGAGCGGTGGTTGATATAGTTTGGTAAGTTTTTCGTTCAGTGATTACAGCTTGGGGTTACCGATTTCGCCTTTCGAATAATGCAATTTAACGTGTAGCTCCTTCTATTTCTTATGGAAATGACCATACAAGAAATATTGGCTCAACTCAGCCAACAACTTCACCAGATTAGCGAAACAGCCATCCTGGATGCACAAGTATTGTTGGCTCATACCCTTGAAAAACCGCGCAGCTGGATATTGGCTCATCCTGAAGCACCTTTAGATAATACTCGATACGATCAAATAATCCAGGCTGCGAATCGGATGGAGCATGGCGAGCCATTGCCGTACGTCATAGGTCATTGGGAGTTTTACGGATTGGATTTTCATCTGACTCCATCAGTACTAATCCCCCGCCCAGAGACCGAGCTGTTGGTCGAACGAGGTATAAAATGGCTACAACTCCACCCACCTCAGCATAAAGTGGTGGACGTGGGCACCGGCTCAGGGTGTATCGGCATCGCATTGGCAAAGAATATCCCCGATTTACGCCCGCTGCTGACGGATATTTCACTCGAGGCTTTGAGTGTCGCCAAGATTAACGCTGAGAAATATGGTCTATTGGATAGATTGGAATTCCTGCAGGCAGATTTACTGAATGGAGTTCCCGGATCATTCGACCTGATATGTGCTAACCTGCCCTATATCCCCACCCCAAAGCTGATGAAGTTGCCCGTGGCGGAAATGGAACCACGCTTGGCACTGGACGGTGGCTCAAGTGGGACAGAGGTGATCAGCAGATTACTTGGACAAGCCAAGGGTCAATTGGTCTCCGGAGGATTGATGTTATTGGAGATCGAATCATCCCATGGTGACGAAGTAAAAACCTTAGCTAAGGGTTATTATCCTGCCTCAAAAGTGCAGGTACTGAAAGATCTTTCTGGTCTGGATAGGTGCGTTGAAATCGAGCGACCTAACTTGATCATTCACCTATGCCAGAGATAGGATTGGCTAAAAAGCCAGGTGCAGGGAATATATCGAAGTAAATCGCTTGATCAAGAGGGTTTCATCCACTGCTCACAACCTGAGCAAATCCTTGAGGTGGCAAACCGCTACTACCAGGGCACCCCGGATACGGTCTTGTTATGGATAATCCCTGACAGATTGACATCTGAGATTCGATGGGAAAGTACAGATGGCGCGCAGTTCCCCCATATTTATGGACCGATCAACCTGGATGCTCTTATCTCAATTACCGACCTCAAACCAGATGTCGATGGAACATATCGTGTGATCAAGTTCCCAGATTAATCGAAAACAGACAGGGATATCCCTGTCAGGATATGAGGTTAAAATATTAGGGTAGGCGGCGCCTACCTGTCCTGCTATTTGATGTGTGTTTTAGTAACGCCTATTGCCGCCGGGTCTTCGAAACTTTCCACTGTCTTCCTTGGGACGGGCAAGGTTCACTTTGAGCGTTCGGTTATCAAGTGGAGTGTTATTAAACAGGCTAACTGCCTTTTCTGCCTCAGCCTGAGTGCTCAGTTCTACAAAAGCGAAGCCACGTGAACGTCCAGTATCCCGGTCTTTGATCAGGCTGACAGATACCACGGTTCCTGCTTGAGCAAACATAGTCCGCAGGTCTTCTTCAGTTGTGCTAAAAGGCAAATTCCCTACATACAATTTATTATCCATCTCTCCTCCAAAAAATTACCGCCACGACGAAGTGTCGGGGCGATTTTCTAACGGCAGCAAGCCTGTATCACAGGACGATTATATCATCATACCCAAAATGACAACCAATATGAGGCTTGAGGTTCTAAAATTTAATCCACCCTTGGTCAGAGGACAAAGAATAGTTTTTCTTCACCCAGTCTTTATACAAATTACATGTAGCTCACCCGGTCCATGCACTCCAATGGTCAACGCCATCTCGATGTCAGCCGTCCGGGATGGTCCAGTGATCAAAACAGCAGCAGGTGACTGCTTCACATCTTCTCGTTGCAATACCTGGCTGAGATTCTCAAAAACATCCTTTTCCCAGAGAAGAGCAATATGAAGTTCGGGCAGCAGGGATGCAGTCAGGGGTCGCCCTGGACCACCCAATAGTAGCAATGAGCCCGTATCCGCAATTCCAGCGGATGCACCCGTTAATCCTGCTCGCACAAGACTGCTGGTCTCCTGCGTTTCGGCCGTCGGATGGCTGATTCGAATGCCTGCATCGGTTAGTTGTTCAATTAATCCATCAGGTAGGAAGGATGCCTCCCAGACCAATAGCTGATCTATCCCTCGCACTCGCAATATTTCCAGGATATTCTGCGGAACTCCATCGAGTTCACATGAGATGAAATTTCCACCAAGAGACTTCAGCTCAGTTGCAAAATCCCCTATTCCTTTGCTTGTACGGATTGACCCAGTTCCCACGATCTCAGATCTGACAGCCTGAGCCTTGCCAGACAAGGCTATTTGATCATTTGCTCCTTGCAATGATTGAGTCTGTTTTTGGTATCTGTCTCGAAATGTTCTGGATGCAGGGCGAGGGAAATCCTTTGAAGACCCCCAGCCACTAAAATCTGGAAGACGCAGCCAGGGATCCCCTTTTGAAAAAAAAGTCGCTATAGATCCAAATAATCCGGCCAAGCGCTGAGCAACAGCAAAACGCCATGGGGAGCTGGCTGCAAATGTAAATAATTTTAACCCAACTGCCAGGGGTACCGGGGCATTCGGTTTGGAATTTGATTCAGCCTGGGTAGACTGAATACCTGTGCGCACCCTTAATAACAGCTTGGGGAGATCTATATCAACCGGGCAGGCTTCCCGGCAAGCCCCGCACATACTAGAGGCACGTGCAAGGTGACCATATTCGAGCTGCCCAAATAGGGCGGGTGAAAGCACGCTGCCAATCGGTCCAGGGTATGGGCTGCTCTTTCCCAAAAGATTAACATACGCATGCCCGCCAATTTCTCGGAATACTGGGCAGGCATTCAAACAAGACCCACAGCGGATGCAATATAGGATTTCACGCAAACCTGAAGCTTGGACGTCTCTGCGTCCGTTATCCACCAGGATTATATGTCTTTCTTGAGGTCCATCTGGATCCTCTGATCGGCGGGGGCTGTTCAACAAGTTGGTATATACCGATAACTTTTGTCCGGTAGCAGAGCGTGGCAGGAGGTTTAGCATCAAGGATAAGTCATCCATGGTGGGCACCAGCCGTTCGATGCCCATCAGCGCAATGTGAACCCGCGGTATGGTAGTCACCATACGACCATTGCCCTCGTTAGTCACCACACATAACGTACCCGTCTGTGCCACCCCAAAATTAACCCCCGAGATACCGATGTCAGCATTGAGGAACACCTGGCGTAAGGTTCGCCGTGCGGCATTCGTCATGATGCTGATATCCTCGGTGTAAGGTAATCCCAACTTTTCCTGGAATAACCTGCCCACATCCTGTCGTCGAAGGTGGACTGCAGGAGTGATGATGTGGGAAGGAGGCTCTCCCCGTAATTGGACGATATATTCGCCGAGGTCAGTCTCGATGACTTCGAAACCACGTTTTTCAAGTGCATGGTTCAATCCAATTTCTTCACTTATCATGGTCTTCGACTTGGCAATCAACTTCGCTCCATGTTGAAGCGCAATCTCTTGTACCACCCTGATTGCCTGGTCCGCATCTATCGCGTGATGTACCACCATACCATTTTTTTGCACATGGGTTGTGAACTGCTCCAGATAGGAGTCCAGGTGTTCAACCACTTCTGCACGCACAGCATGAGCACGTTCACGCAATGCGTTGGAATCGGAAAGCGATGCAAAGGCATCCTTCCGAACTCTTATACGCCGTTCTGCGTTTGCGTCCAGAGCAGATTGTAAGTTTTCATCTGCCAAGGATGCGCGGATTCGGGAACGAAAAATGTTGGCCATCTATGGTTTATCCAAGATTTCCGCAATGTGCACCGCTCGCTGGGATTTGTGCCTGCGGTGCAGTCCCCCATTGATATTGGTCACACATCCCGCATCGCACGCTACCATTATGGATGCCCCACTTGCCTCCAGGTTCTTAATCTTCCGATCCAACATAGCAGCTGATATTTCGGGATGTTCGATCGAGAAAACCCCTCCAAAACCACAACAATCTCCCGTCTCCGGCAGCTCTACCAATTCAGCATTCCGTACAGCCGCTAGTAATGCTCTGGGTTGGCGGTCCACACCCAGTCCACGTAGCAGATGGCATGAGGAATGATAAGTCATTCGCCCTTCAAATCCAGCCTCCAGGTTGGTGATTCCCAATACATCCACCAGGTATTCGCTGAACTCATAAGTGCGTTCTGCGAGCGCTGTAGCAGGTAGCAGCCAAATTGGATCATCTACGAACAATTCGCTATAAGAGTGACGTATCATAGCCGCACATGAACCCGAAGGTACGACCACCGGACCGGGGTATGCTTCGAAGGCACGTATGGTTTGGATCGCCATCTTACGCGCTTGTTGGCGTAAGCCAGCATTGAATGCTGGTTGGCCACAGCACGTCTGACCAGGTGGAAAAGAAACATTGACTCCAGCCTTGTGAAGTACCCGTACGACTGCTTCCCCCGTCTCTGGGTATAGTGTATCAATAATGCAGGTGACAAATAACTGAACCGTATCCATCATGGGTCTCTCCAAAAGTAATTTTAGCCGAATCCGGCATTATCTGCTAATTCGAAAATTAAGATGCTCACAATTGGAACCGCAATACGTAATAGATTAACACATGCTTAATTGCAGAGATTAGCGCAAAACTAACCTGACGTGGTAATATTAAGCCCGCTTTGCGTAATTGACTTCGCATAAGCTATCAGGATGGTATACAAATGGACGATTTTAGAACAATTATTCCGAATCAATTCACATTGCCCCGCAGAATTAATCGTCTGGGAGAGCTGGCATACAATATGTGGTGGACGTGGAACCCAGATGCACAACGCCTTTATACCCGTATCGATAGTGTTCTTTGGGAAAAAACCAATCACAATGCGGTTCAATTTTTACGTCTTGCGGATCCACCCCGACTAAAAAATCTCATCAATGATCGCTATTTCCTGGAATATTACGATCGCATCCTGCGAGCATTTGATGATTATATGAAATCCAAGAATTCATGGTTCGCACGGACGCACCCACAACAAGTAAACCAACCCATTGCTTATTTCTCCACGGAGTTCGGTTTACATGAAACCTTACCAATCTATGCTGGCGGGTTGGGTGTGCTCTCAGGAGATCATCTAAAAGGAGCCTCCGACTTAGGCTTACCCCTGGTTTCAATTGGTTTCTTGTACACCCAAGGATATTTCTCACAACATATATCCGAAGACGGGTGGCAAGAAGCGCGTTATCTGAGCTTGAAATTTGAGGAGCTGCCAGTATTACCATTTGTCAAAGAAGATGGCCAGCCGATGACCATTTCGGTCGAGCTGCCTGGCAGGAATATTTTGGCTCGTTTATGGGAAATACGCATCGGACGGATACCATTATATTTACTGGATAGCGACGTCGAAGGTAACTCACCCACAGATCGCGAGCTTACTTCCCGTTTATACATCAGTGATCTGGATTCGCGCATTTCGCAGGAGATTATCCTTGGTATCGGTGGCGTCAGAGCCCTGCGGGTATTGGGTTATAACCCCAGTGTCTGGCATATGAATGAGGGCCATTCAGCATTCATGGTCCTGGAGCGAATTCGGGAGCTGGTTGCTGCTGGGAACACTTATGAGCAGGCAGTCCAGCTTATTCGCCCATCGACCGTATTTACTACCCACACCCCTGTCCCTGCAGGAAGTGATGAATTTCCCCTTTGGTTGGTTGACAAATACTTCTCAAACCTTTGGCCGCAATTGAATTTAACTCGCGAGCAATTCATTGATCTGGCACACCATATACTTCCATGGGGTGAGTCTTTTAGCATGCCTATCCTGGCGCTGGGATTATCATCCAAACACAATGGAGTTTCAGAGAGCCACGGTAAGGTCGCGCGAAAGATGTGGAACTTCCTCTGGCCAAATCTCAAGGAAGATGAAGTTCCGATTATACATATCACCAATGGGGTACATACCAGCACCTGGCTTGCACGCCGTCTCAGCAGCTTATACGACCGATATCTTGGGAATGGTTGGAAGGAGCGCGTAGACGACCCGGAAACCTGGCAAAGGATTGATGATATCCCAGATGCAGAATTGTGGACTGTCCGCCGGCATCTAAAACGTAAATTATCCTACTACATTCTTGAACGTACCCGTGACCAGTGGTTGAATGCCAATGTTCATCCGGTGCAGGTCATTGCTTCAGGTGTTCTGCTTGACCATTATGCACTCACAATCGGTTTCGCCCGTCGCTTTGCCACTTACAAGCGCGCGAACCTGGTTCTTCATGACATTGATCGGCTGCTCGAAATCATTAACCGCCCTGACCAACCCGTACAAATCATATTTGCCGGTAAAGCACATCCGGCAGATGAACCTGGCAAAATGCTCATTCAGCAGGTATACAGGGCAGTGAAGAAAGCTGAAAATGGTGGGCGGCTCGTATTTCTTGATGATTATGATATGAATCTGGCGCGCTATTTGATTCAGGGAGTGGATGTATGGATGAATACGCCGAGACGTCCAAACGAAGCCTCCGGCACCTCTGGCCAGAAAGCCGCCATGAATGGCGTGATTAATTTCTCCGTACTGGATGGCTGGTGGCATGAAGGATTTAATGGAACCAACGGCTGGGCCATCGGTGATGACCAGGAATATGAAAACAATGAACAGCAGGATGCAGCCGATGCCGCCAGTCTGTACGACACACTTGAAAACAAGATTGTGCCTCTTTACTATCGTGATCGTTCTGCAGACGGTCTACCCTCTGATTGGATTGCGGTAATGAAAGAATCAATTCGCACACTTACACCTCGTTTCAGTATTCATCGTATGGTAAAAGAATACACAGAACGGATGTATCTGGCGGAAGAAAGCTGACCATGGAGCTGTTTTTATCCCCTCAAGCCTGGTTGAGCGCAGGATTGATCTTTTCCCTGCGTGTGTGCGACATGTCGCTTGACACGTTGCGGGTTTTGTTTGTCATGCGTGGGAAAAAGCAGATTGCATGGACATTGGGTTTTATTCAGTCCGCCATCTACTTGTTTGCTATTGGTAAAGTGCTCACTCAGCTGAATAATCCACTGAATATCGTGGGTTACGCTGCTGGGTTTGCTACAGGAAATGTGGTGGGGATGATCATCGAGGAGAGGATCGCCATCGGACACATTTTGGTCAATATTATCAGCCCGAAGCTTGGTTCAGCCGTAGTCGGTCACCTGCGTAAAAATGGATACGCCGTCACCGAACTATCCGGACGTGGAAAAGATGGCATGGTTTCGATGATTAATTGCTCTGTGCTACGTAAGCAAGTGGAAACAGTACACGCGCTCGTAAACGAAATCGATCCTGAAGCTTTTATAACCGCGGAGGACGTTCGCCCTATTAGACATGGATACTGGAGGGCATGATTAATTTTAAGTTTTTAACCCGATAAATATCATCCATGGGATGTCATTCAGAAGTAAAATTAATCGGGAAAAATACCCTTCTAGGCTAAGGTTTTACAACTTTATAAGAGGAGACACGATATGGATGTGTTGCTTTTAGCCAGAATTCAATTCGCAATTACAATCATCTATCATTTTTTCTTTGTTCCCCTCACCCTGGGATTGTCACTGGTAGTGGCTATCCTCGAAACAATATACGTTAGCACAGGAAAGGAAATCTATAAGCGATTAACTAAGTTCTGGGGCAAGCTACTCCTGATCAATTTTGCCATGGGAGTCGTAACAGGTATCGTTCAGGAATTTCAGTTTGGCATGTCGTGGTCAGAATACTCACGCTTCGTCGGGGATATATTTGGAGCTCCATTAGCCATTGAAGCACTGGTCGCATTTTTTCTAGAATCCACCTTTTTAGGCGTATGGATTTTTGGTTGGGAAAAGTTATCCAAGGGATTGCATGTCACAACTATGTGGTTGGTTGCCATCGGTTCAAATATATCCGCCATTTGGATCTTGATCGCTAATGCCTTCATGCAACATCCAGTCGGATATACCATATCTGATGGACGAGCAGAACTAACGAATTTTTCCCAGGTAGTCTTTAATCTTCCCATATTCAGTCACTACCCCCATGTATTCAGCGCTGGACTGGTGACAGTTGCCTTTTTCATGCTGGGCATCAGCGCATATCATTTATTGCGTCAGAACGAGATCGACTTATTTATACCTTCTTTTCGCATCGCGGCAATTATTGGTGTGGTTGGAACCTTAATGGTTGGGTTGATTGGTCACACCCAAGGTCAGGAAATTAACCAAACTCAACCAATGAAATTAGCCTCCCTGGAAGCCTTGTTCATTACAGAAAATCCAGCTTCATTATCCATTATTACTATTAAAAACCCGTTTACTAACAAAATAATCATCGACTGGAGAATTCCAGGGATGCTTAGCTTTATGGAATATAACCGGTTTACGGGTGAAGTAAAAGGTATAAATCAGCTGCAGGCTCAATATGAGGGGCAATATGGTGCTGGAGATTACGTCCCACCTCCGGTTATTCTGTATTGGAGTTTCCGTGCCATGGTAGGTGCTGGTCTGCTAATGATTTTGATCAGCCTGGTCGCACTGTTCATCGACCTGAGAAACCTTTACGGGAAATATCCCTGGTTCCTGAAATTGCTCCCCTTTGCAATTGCCCTACCTTACCTCGCGAATTCCACCGGCTGGATTCTTACCGAGGTGGGTAGATACCCGTGGGTTGTCTATGGGCTGGTTAAGCTACAAGCTGGGGTTTCTAAGACGGTGTCCGGTGGAATGCTGTTGACAAGTCTGATTGGATTCATCCTGGTCTATGGGCTTCTCATCTCTGCAACCGTATACCTGATGTTAAAATTTGCAAAGGCAGGTCCCGTGCTTGCCTCAGTGGTCCCGGATGAGTCCACTCCATCCATGGTTAATCAGCCCGAATCGCAATAGGAGGCAATTTTATGACCCTCAACACACTCTGGTTCATTTTCATTGCGATCCTATATACAGGTTTCTTTGTCTTGGAGGGATTCGATTTTGGTGTCGGGATTCTGTTGCCTTTCCTGGGTAAAAATGACTTGCAACGCCGAACGATTATTAATACCATCGGTCCTCACTGGGATGGAAATGAAGTATGGCTGATCACTGCAGGGGGTGCAACCTTCGCCGCTTTCCCCAATTGGTACGCTACAATGTTTAGTGGTTTTTATATTCCACTATTTCTAATTCTCGTCGGGTTGATCATTAGAGGGGTGGCTTTTGAGTTTCGGGGCAAGGACGATAATCCGCGTTGGCACAATCTTTGGGACTGGTGCCTCTTCGCAGGTAGCCTGGTTCCAACAATCCTATTTCCCATCGCTTTTTCCAATATGGTTCGAGGGGTTCCCATCGATGCCAATATGCAATACGTTGGGGGTTTCTTTACCCTGCTAAATCCATATGCCTTATTGGCTGCTCTTGCGGTCGCCTTGCTGATCCTGTTGCATGGAGCAAGCTTCTTGAGCATCAAGGCTACCGGTGAGATAGAACAAAAAGCTAAGGATCTCGTCCACTGGCTTTGGCTTTTGGTGGTCTTGATGTTGGTAATATTCCTGGTCACCAGCTTTATCTCCACTGGCGTTCTCCAAAGGTTGAATGTCCTGTCAATCCTATTCCCGGTTCTCGGAGTGTTGGCTATTCTGGTCGCTGGCTACTTCCTGCGCAAAGGGCATTTTGGGCGTGCATTTATGATGACTTGCCTGACTATCATCTTTGTCATCTTCACAATTTTTACCTTCCTTTACCCTCGGGTGATGGTCTCCAGCCTGAACCCCGGTTGGAGTCTGACCATTCAAAATGCAGCCTCCTCTGCTCGCACCCTTAGGTTAATGACCATCGTTACCCTTATATTTTTACCAATCGTCCTGCTATACCAGGCGTGGACTTATTGGATTTTCCGCAAACGCATAACGAGTGATGCGGGAAAATTAACTTACTAGCTCGCTGATACCAATCTTAGCGGTCAGCATTCATCAATCGTAGTTAAACCAAGAGCTGAATGCTGACCGCTAGCATTTTACCCAAATGCAACTAAACTTTCGCTTGTTCAAAGAAGCCCGGCATGCTCAAATCGCAGTTGCCCTCTCCATTTGCCTTGGTTTAATCGGCGGGATTTTTGGCGTTTTCCAGGCGCGTGAGATAAGCAAGGTCATCAGTCGGATATTCCTGGAAGGGAGTACGCTTGAAGCTGTATCCATATTGATATATGCTATCCTGATAATCGTCGTACTGCGAGTGGTGTTCGTATGGGGTGGAGAAATGGTTGCGAGTGCAGCTGCGCGCCAGATTAAACAAGATTTGCGTGAACGACTATTTACCCATATCATGAATCTTGGACCAGCTTATCTCCGAACTGAGCGGGGGGAGGCAGGAGGCCGTTCAGGAGAGCTGGTTAATCTTGCGACCGAGGGGATCGATGCTTTAGAAATGTATTTCAGCCAATATATGCCCCAAATTGCCCTGGCAGCGCTTATACCCTTTACGATCCTGATTTTTATTTTCCATATCGACCCCCTCTCCGGGATTGTATTTCTTATAACAGCGCCTCTCTTACCACTATTTATGTATCTAATTGGTAGTGCGGCTGAAGCACTCACTCGAAAACAATGGCAGGGTTTGAGCCGCATGAGTGCCTATTTCCTGGATGTAGTTCAGGGTTTGACCACATTGAAATCCCTGGGACGAAGCCGGGATCAAATTGAAGTCATCAAGAAAGTCAGCGAACATTACCGGCAATCGACCATGGGCGTCTTAAAAGTCACTTTTCTCTCTGCTCTGGTTCTGGAGCTGATAGCCACTCTCAGCACAGCCGTAGTAGCTGTTGAGATTGGAATTCGATTGCTATATGGGAGGATGGCTTTTGAACAGGCTTTCTTCATCCTTTTGCTTGCTCCTGAGTTCTACCTGCCGTTGCGTACATTGGGTATCCGTTTTCATGCTGGCATGGCAAGCGTTGAGGCTGCCAGACATATTTTTGAGATCCTGGATCTACCCATAGTCATGAACTCTCGGGTTCCTGGCGCCGGGAAGCGATCACAGACCCCGGGTGTTTTCCCACCATCCATAATATTCAAGGATGTGCGATTTGCATACTCAAACAACCAACCAGCACTTCAAGGGGTTTCCTTTGAGCTGCCAGCTGGCAAAATGACTGCGATACTGGGTGAAAGCGGTGCGGGCAAAACCACCCTAACCTGGCTATTATTGCGCTTTTTACAACCTCAAAGCGGTGAAATTATTGTAGATGGGAAATTACTCAATGATATTCCAGTCGTTCAGTGGCAAAAAAAACTGGCATGGGTTGCACAGGCCCCATATTTATTTAATGACACAATCACGGCCAATATTAAGCTGGCAAAACCCGATGCTGACGAATCATCAATCCGCGAAGCCGCACACCTGGCACATGCAGATGAGTTTATCAATGAATTGCCGCTTGGATATGAAACTTTGATCGGCGAACGTGGTATGAGGCTGAGTGCCGGGCAAGCCCAGCGCATTGCTTTGGCGCGAGCCTTTCTCAAGGATGCCCC
>Ga0153916_10000587_pt1 | contig 24902 bp, 18 predicted proteins | sample Opewatmetagenome_FD_109642 | JGI IMG/M metagenome (GOLD analysis project Ga0153916, IMG submission 109642) | Freshwater wetland microbial communities from Ohio, USA - Open water 3 Core 3 Depth 4 metaG | ecosystem: Environmental > Aquatic > Freshwater > Wetlands | place: USA: Ohio, Lake Erie...
ATCCGGACGATCGCCGTCACCTCCATCCTGGTGGCGGTCGTGATCATCCAGTCCTCGACGAGCGCTTTCATCCCGGTCGTTCCATTCTACTATCTCGTCCTCCTGGCCTATTTACTTTCGCTCGTCTACCTCGGCTTCTATCTTTGGTGGAAACAGTATTCGGTCCAGGCCTACGTCCAGACCGTTATCGACCTCTTTCTCATCACCGGGCTGGTCTATATCTCGGGCGGTCTGTCGGGTTCCCTTTACGTGCTTTACGTTTTTTCCGTCGTGGCGGCCAGCGTCGTCCTCAACAACCGCGCTGCCTACATCACGGCCGGCCTGTCGGCCATCCTCTTCGGCCTGCTCGTGGACGGGTTGTACTTTGGGATCATCCCTTATTTCAGCCCCGATCAGTACAGGGAGCGTTCGTTGGGATTGGTCCTTTTCACGATGTTTTTGGCCTGGAGCTTGATCTTCCTGATCGCCTTCCTGGCCAACTATCTGACCAACGGCCTGCGCAAGGCCCGGGAGGAGCTCCTCCTGGCCCAGAAGGAACTGGAGATCAAAGAGCGGCTGGCCACGGCCGGCCGGTTTTCAGCCCAACTCGCCCATGAAGTCCGCAATCCCCTGGCGGCCATCTCCGGCGCCGTCCAGGTCCTCCGTGGAGAGCTCACCCTGGAAGAGGAGCAGCGGAGCCTGATGGACATCGTCGTCAAGGAATCGCAGCGCGTGTCCCAGTCCATCGAACAGTTCTTGGACTTGGCCTCGCCCGGCCCGCAGGTCTTCTCCTGGATCAACCTGCCGGGGATCCTCGAGGAAACGCTGGCGCTGCTCCAAACCAGCGGAGAGCTCGACGGACGGCACCTCCTGGCCGGGAACTATCCCTCGGCCAAAGTGGACTACTACGGCAACCCGAACCAGTTCAAGCAGGTTTTTTGGAATCTGGCCAAAAACGCTGCCAAAGCCATGCCCGACGGCGGGACCCTGAGCGTCGATTTCTCCCAGGACAAGAAAAAGAGTGTCCGGATCCGGTTTGCGGATACGGGCCGGGGCCTGACGGAGGAAGAGAAGCAGCGTTTATTCGAGCCGTTCTTCTCGCGTTTCGAGAACGGCCATGGGCTGGGCCTGGTGGTCGTCCGCAGTATCGTAGACGATTATGACGGGCGGATCGAGGTCCGATCAGAGCCCCGGAAGGGGACGGAAATCAACTTGATCTTCCCGCGTAAGGAGGCGCGATCGAGGAGCGCCAGCCTGGAGATGGGGCCGCAATAAAGGAGAAGGCGAGACCGTTGAGCGGATGAGGACAAACGATGGAAAACATTCTGATTATAGATGACGAGAAAAGCCTTCTCGACCTCCTCAGCGTGGTCTTGAAGAAAGAGGGCTACCGGGTCAAGACCTGCCTGGCGCCGACCAAGGTCTTCGACATCCTGGAGAACGAAGAACTGGACCTCCTCATCTGCGACATCAAGCTCCCCCAGATCAGCGGGATGGAGGTCCTCAAGTACGTCCGGGAGAACAGGCCCGAGATCCCGGTGATCATGATCACCGCCTACGGGAGCCTGAAACAGGCCGTCGAGGCCCTCAAGGCCGGGGCCACCGATTACATCCTCAAGCCGTTCGATGTCGAGGAGCTCAAAATCATCATCGCCCAGGAGCTCGAGAAGAGGCGGCTCAAGGAGGAAAACATCATCCTCAAGCGGAACCTCCAGGAGAAATACTCGTTCGAAAACATGATCGGCAAGAGCAAGGCGATGCAGGAAGTCTACGCCCTGATCGAAAAATCGGCTGGGACGGACTCGACCGTCCTCATCACCGGGGAGAGCGGGACGGGGAAGGAGATGGCCGCCCGGGCGCTTCATCTTCTCAGCCGGCGTGCGGAGAACCCGTTCGTCTCGATAAATTGCGCCGCCCTGCCCGAGAATCTCCTGGAAAGCGAGCTCTTCGGCCATGCCAGGGGGTCGTTCACCGGCGCCGTGGCCGACAAGAAGGGGATGTTCGAAGTCGCAACTCGGGGGACGCTCTTTCTGGATGAGGTCGGCGAGACCTCGCCCTGGACCCAAGTGAAGCTCCTCCGGGCGCTTCAGGAAAGGAAGATCAGGCGGGTGGGCGGGACGGAGGAGATCCCGGTGGATGTGCGGATCATCGCCGCGACCAACCTAGACCTCAAGCAGAGGATCGGGGAGGGGAAATTCCGCGAAGAGCTGTTCTACCGGCTGAACGTGATCGCCTTCGAGATGCCGCCGCTGCGCAAGAGGACGGAGGATATCCCCCTCCTGGTCAACCATTTCATGCAGAAATACTGCCAGCAGATGGGAAAGAAGATGAAGAGGGTCGCCCCGGAAGTGGTCAACTACTTCGAGATGTACGGCTGGCCCGGGAACGTGCGAGAGCTGGAGAATGTCATCGAACGCGTGGTGGCCATTGAAGACCGGGAGACCATCACGGGAGCCAGCCTGCCGCGGGAGATCGTCTTTCCTCCCAAGAAGGAGCTTAGGCAGCCCCTTATCCCGCCGAACTTCAACCTGATGACCCATCTCGATGAAGTGTCCAAGAAATATATCGGTGAGGCCCGGATGCTTTCGGGCGGAAACCTGCGGAAGACGGCTTCGCTCCTGGGGGTTAGCTACCGGTCTCTGCGCCATCTGATCGACAAGTTCGGACTGAAAGAGGCCGAGAGACTGGAGAGGGAAGAGTCGAGGCCGGAATATAAACCCCAGCTCTGATATTGCCATTTTTTGACGAAAAATGACAAAAAATGTTAACCTAAAGCTGAAATCACGGATAACCATGAAATTAATTTATTTATTTTCAACGAGTTACGTTTTGCCCGGCTGGCACGTTTATTGCTAAAGTCTAGTTGCCCACCTAAATGGGGGCAACAATCTTCGAAGGAGGTTTTTTAATGCTTAAAAAAATGAGAGGTTTCACCCTGATCGAGTTGCTCATCGTTGTCGCCATCATCGGCATCCTGGCCGCCCTGCTGATCCCCAACGCCCTCGCCGCCATCCAGAAGGCCAAGCAGAAGGGCACGATGAAGGACATCAACTCCATCGCCACGGCCATCACCGACTACATCACCGACAACGGCACGGCTCCGGCTCACAGTGGACCGCTGACAGGCGGAGATTCCCTTTACACCGACCTGAGCGGGTTCTATCTCAAAGTCCTTCCCCAAAATGACCAGTGGGGCACGCCGTTTGACATCTACTGCGGCAGCGCCGCTGAAGGCGCCTACAGCGGCGTGACCAACTGCGGTGTGGATGACTTCCTTGTCGCTTCCTACGGCCGCGACAAGTCGCAGACAAGTATTGCCTTTGATCCTATGGACCCCGCCACCGCCTATTTCTCCATCACCGGGATGACCAGTTTCGATAACGACCTGGTCAACTGGAGCGGCAGCTGGATTCATGCTCCCAAGTCTGCTCAGCTCGGCAGCACTTGATGTCGCCTGAGTGAGAAAGACTCACAGAGAACATCAGGAAGTCAACCTCGAACGGGCGGCAAGGATATCCTTGCCGCCCGTTTTCATGTCGGGTGAGTTTCCTAAAGGGGCGCACGAAGAAAAGGCTGGAGCGATGAACAAGCAAAGAAAAGGCTTTACGCTGATCGAGATGCTGATTGTGGTGGTGATCGTCGGAATCCTGGCGGCCCTTCTTATTCCCCAGTTCATTACGTCCGTCCAAAAGGCGAAGCAGAAGGGGACGATGCAGGACATGAATGGCATCTCCAAATCGATTATCGATTACATAACCGATGTGGGTTATGCTCCCGAGCAAAGCGGGGCTATGGTCGCCGGGTCCACGTTCATAGAGGAGCTGAGGCCTTTTTATGTGAAGGCGATGCCCCTGCTCGACCAGTGGGGGACATCTTTTTATGTCTACTGCGGCTCTGATGCCATCAGCGCGGCCGGCTTCAGCGGCGTTACGGCAACCGGGCCCGATGATTTCGTCATCGTCTCTTTCGGAAGAGACAGGCAGCAAACCCCTTTTTCTTTTGACCCGTTGGATCCCCTGACCGCCTACTTTGAGCTGACGGCCCTTCCCAGTTTCAACCAGGACCTGATCGTCTGGAACGGTTCCTGGATTCATGCCCCCAAAGCCGGACAAGTGGGCCAGATGTAGCCGGTTTTCGCCGAAGCGCGATTTGACAGTTCCAGCGCCTTTTGTTAAGAAAGACGCATCGAGGAACCCCCTTTGACCGGCCCGTCTCTCCAAGATCCCGAAGATCCCCGCCGCTCCCTCCTGATATTCATCCTTCTCCTTTTGACGGTCAACCTGTTCATCTTTCTCCCCTCTATGTCCGGCGATTTCCTCTGGGATGACAAGTATTTCATCAGCGAGAACTCCAACCTCCTCGGGGCCCGCTTTCTCCTGGATTTCTGGCGGAGCCCCTTCGGCGGTTTCTCGGGAACCGACGACAACAGCATCAGGATTGATCGGGGACGGCAGTTCTATCGGCCCCTGACCTCGCTGTCCTACTGGCTGGACTTCAAGCTCTGGGGGCTCAACCCGGCCGCTTTCCATCTCACCAACATCCTCCTCCAGGGCATCAACTCCGTCCTCCTGCTCTTCATCCTTCTCTGGCTCCGGCTGGGCAGCGTGCCTTCTTTTGCGGGGGCCCTCCTGTTCTCCGTTTTCCCCCCTCATTTCGAGAACGTAGCCTGGATCTCGGGCCGGACCGACCTTCTCTCCTTTCTCTTGGCCGCGCTTTCGGCGCTGAGCTTTGCCGCTTTCCTGAAGAAGAAGAGGCGGGCCTGGCTCATCCTTTCGGCGCTTTTCTTCTTGGGCGGGCTCCTGGCGAAGGAAAATGTCTTTCTTCTTCCCTGCCTGTTCCTTATGGTCCTCTGGCGGAGGGGAACGAAAGCGAAGGACATGCTAGCGGTTTCGTATCCGTTCGTCGTGGGCGCCGCCCTTTGGTTTTTCCTCAGGGCGATGGCTTTCGGGCACGGCGCTCCCGCTCTCTCCGGCCGGTCCCTCCTCGATTTCTTCTCCACCGTCGGTTTCTACACGGCACGGCTGGTTATTCCGTTCGGCCTGACAGTAACCGTGGATTCCGCGCCGGTATTCGCGAACTCGGGTTATATAGCCCTTGGTGTTCTGATCACAGCTCTTTTCACGGTTTCGCTCATTCTTGTCCTGGACAGGAAGCGGTGGATAGCAGGCGTCCCTCTCCTCCTCTCGGCCACCATCCTTTTTATGCTCCCCTCGATTGCGGTCATCTTCTCTTCGCTGACCCTGTCACTGATTGCCTGGCGGTTCCTTTATCTTCCGTCGGCCGTGTTCGTCGCCGGCCTGGCCCACTTCACTTTCCGCTCGGTCCGGTCCCGGGCCGTCGCCTGCACCCTCCTGGGAATATTGGCGATCGGCTACGCCGTCGAAACCTACCCCAAGAGCGGCCTTTTCGGCCGGGATGAGACCGGATTTTGGCTGGGGATCAAGCGGGTCGAGCGGGAAGACCTCATCGCCCGGTTCAACGTTGCGATCAAGACGCTTCCCCAAGACGAAAAGAAGGCGCTCCAGATCTTCGACCGGATCCTGGCGGCGAAAGCGCATCCGCTCTATCCCATGTGGCAGGCCAGGATCTATGAAGAGCTGGCGATATACTATGCCTTTCAAAGGGACTTTGCCAAAGCGGAATACTATTTCGGAGAATTGTCCAAACGGCCGGGCGGGCAGTCGCTCCACTCCACCTTCAATTATTCGTATTACCTGGCTTTTGCCGGGAAACGGGTGGAAGGCGAGAGCATCGTTCTGGACCTCGTCGGCCGCTATCCCCAGAACCATTTTGTCCTGACCCGGGCGGCCAAGTTCTATCTGATTGTCAAGGATTATCCCCGGGCGGCGGATCTCTACGCACGGGATTATAGACTCTTCCGTAATGAGCAGACCGAGAAATTGCTCGAGGAGCTGCAGCCTTTGCTCCCCCGGATCGATCAGTGAGGGGCTTCCGCCCAGACGTCCTTGATCTTTTCCAGGTACTCCCTCTTGAGACGGCCGAGGAGGACGACGATTTCCGGCTGGGAGGGGTTCAGGGCGAGGGACTGCTCGAAATAGCCGGCTGCCACCTTGACCCTGATTAAGCTGTAAAGGTAGAAAAAGCCCGCCTTGTTCAGGACCTCATAACTCCCGGGGTTCTGGTCGAGGATCTCCTGGATGACCTTTTTTCCCTCCTCGCCTTTTCCTTCATAAAAAGAGAGCTTGGCCAGCAGGAACTGGTGGTCGAGGTCGAGGCTGGGGAGTGTCCTGACCAAGGCGAGGGCCGCGGCAAAGTTCCTGTTCTGGATATAGAAGGTCATTTTCTTCTCGAAGGGCAGCGTCGCGAACTCTTGCTGCATTTTGACCGTGTCGATAGCGGCGAAGAAGGCCGGGAAAATGCTCTTCATCGTCTGTTCGAGCTTGGCCGCCTCCGGCCATAAGCCGTGGCTGACATACAGGTTGTAGAGGTCGGTATAGGCTTCCTTGACGGTGCTGTAGCCGCGGATGTTCTCGAGAAGCAGTTTCTCCGCCGCCCCGATATCTCCCTGGGAGATGAGGACCCGGGCCTTCTTGGAGTTGATTTGATAGCGGATGAAGGGAGCGATCTTGATGTCAGGAGATTTATCAAATTCCTCGACGCTCGCCATCCAGCGGAGCACACCGGGGTAATCCGCCCGCATCATCTCGATGTCCGCGTAGAGCATGCTCACCAGGATCGCCGTCTCCCGCTTCATGCTGACGCCCAAAGACTTGTTCATGTCTAGCTCGGCCGAAAGATAATCCCTGTTCTCGATGGCCGTCTTGGCCGCCTGGAAGAGGACATAGGCGTCTCCAGACGAGGACTTCATGGCCCTCTGCCAGAAGATGGTGTTGTTCCTGTATGCGCCGGCGTTGAGGATAATCGAGGGGATAAAAAGGATGAGGACGAGGAAGACGACGCCGAAACGGGGCCTCTCCTTGATCCGCATCAGGAAGTGGGCCAGGAGCCAGACCAGGCCGAGGGCGGCGACCATCATGTAGCGGGAATAGATCTGGTAAGGAACGATATTGGCATAGATAAGGGGGATGTGCCCCAGCCAGAAGAGAACGAAGAGCGACGCCGGCAGCACCAACTCCCTGTCCTTCTTGGCCCAGACCACCAGCCCGACGATGAACACCAGGGCCAGCAGGCCGAAAGCGAGAAAGACTGCCCGGTTCATAGCGGAGACAGGGAGAAACATGTCATAGCGGAGAGGGAAGATCATAGTCCGGAGGTAATAGCCCAGAGTTCCCAGCGCCGCCCGCGCGTTCTCGAGCGAATTGGGCATATAAGCCATCTTGATGTTCTTGATCCCGAGGACGAGGTTCTTGATGAAGAAAAAGAGCAGGATGATGGAGCCGTTGGCGAGATGATAGGGCCAGGCGATCTTCCGGCGCCGGACCTTTTCGTAGAGGAGGAGCAGGGGAAGGAAGAGGATGAAGGTTTCCTTGGAAAAGACGCCGAGGAGAAAGAAGAACGAGGACGCCACCAGGTAGAGCGGCCGGCCCTTCTTCAGGAAGTGCGCGAAGAAGAAGAAGGTGAGGCTCCCCCAGAGGAGCAGGAAGAGGTCGCCCCGGCCGACCACCCAGACGATGTTCTCGCTGTTCAGGGGATAGAGGGCGAACAGGAGGGTGACGATCTCCGGCAGATGGGCTTTGTCGGAATAGGCCTTCAGAAAGGCGAAGAGGAAAATGAGGGAGAGAAAAAAGATGAGCAGGTTGGTCAGGCGCAGGGTGATGTTCTTGATCCCCCAGAGCTCGTTCTCCAGGAGGAAGGAGAGCGTCAGAAGGGGCCGGTAATAGTGGTCCTGTCCCTGGACGCCGAGCTGTTCGCTGAAATAGCTGTACTTGAAGGCTGAGGTCAAGGGCTGATGCTCGATGAAGAGCAGGTTGTGTTTGAAGAATATCTCGTCGTCCCAGATGAGGTCGTAGTTGAAGGTCTTCCAGTACAGGCCCAAAAGGATGATCGCCAGCATCAACAAGAAAAAGACGCTTCTTTTATCCATATCATTTCTCCCAGTCCACGCTCATTCCCTATTTGAGCCCGTGATTATCTAATAATTTGTTCAAATATTCCATTTCCCCATCGCCGACGCACCTGAGACAGACATCTATCGAACGACCGAGGATCAGCAAACGCATTTCTTGGAGTGTCGCGTTTGGTTCGGACCGACAGACAACGATGACTTGGCAGTTCATCCTCGGGTTCGAGGTGACATGATAGTCCTTTGTCTGTTTAACGAGAATCGGAACAAGGCCATGGGGTGAGGGAAGTCTCACCCAGGCCGGCATCAAAACGAGTGCATCAAGCACATTGTCTTGACAAGCGAAGTTCGTGAGAATTTTGGTGTTGAGCCCCATCAAGTCATAGGTGTAGCGTTTGCCGAAATATCTGACTGCGCCGGCATCGATCGTCCCGATTCTCGCTTCTCGGCTGAATGCGCCGGAGACTGCATTCCCCAACGCCACTTGGACCTCATTGATGTTTCGACAATCCCGAGCGTATTTGATGGTCCAGAATTTCAACCCCGATACCGTAGTCGCCAAAAAGAAAATTAGAAGCAAGGCCAAAACGGAATGAAAAAGCCATTTTCGGATGTTAGCGAAAAGGGCCATCGAAGCAGAGGCGAAAATGATCGCAATGCCAGTGAAGAAGAGCGGCACAGACGGCAGCAGGTAGCGAATATGGTAGAAAGCTTCCGGATCAGACGGAGGAATCAGGACCAAGTTCCCTAGCAGGTAGGCCATTCCAGAGAAAAGCAGGAGAAGCGCTGTCCTCCGAGCTTCTCGTCGGACGGTTAGAACCCCAAGGGCTCCCAGCCAAACAATCCCCCATTTTAGGGGAGAGGCGCTCGAAATAATCATGAATCCATAAACTAGCCTGTCGAGGAAAGGCAGACCGCCTCTCGGTATGGCTTTGACGTAATAGGTCGCGGGAAAAAGCCGACCGTCGACATAGAGATTCCAGCCCAAGAATAATCCTGCCATCAAAATGACAGGGATCGCCAGAATCAGGACTTTGGAAAAGGGGATCTTTTTCCGCTGGACCCTGAGGAGCATGTCAATGACAATGACACATATCACCAGGGCGTATTCGGGACGGGTCAAGCCTGATAAGCCGAGAAAAAGGCCGGCTTGCCAATACCGGCCCTGGAGATAAGACCAAATTCCCGCCGAGCAGAGAGCGCAGCCGAGCGAAATCTCCATGCCACTCAGGGAGGAGACAGCCAAGAAAGGTGATGATCCTAAAATCAGGGCACTGAGTCCTCCGGCGAGTCCGGAATTGGTAGCCGCGCTGATGATTTTAAACACATAATACATCATAAGGACATGAAAGAAGAGACCGAAGAACTTTGCGGCCAAAATCACCGCTCCGGTCTTTGAAAACAGAAGATGAGCCACTCCCAGCATGTAAGCCCAAAGGGGGGAGGTGCTTCCGGTAGAAGGGATGCCCGTGTTATAGGCCAAATAACCATTCTCTGCGATCGACCTTCCATAGACGAGATGAATCCAGGCGTCATCTAAGGGAAAACCGGTCAGGCCGTGAGTTCCCGATTGCCAGAGAATTAATAAAGGAATCAAAGCGGAAAGAAGAAGAACGGGGAGAAGAATCTTTCCTTGGGCAGCCCTCATTTGATTTTCACGGCTGAATTGAAAGCGCTCGAATGACCTGCCTGCGCAATGACTTTGTACAACCGCCAGCGTCCTCCCGTGGTTATCGGCGCTAGCGTGCCGTCCTGAGCTACCCCCACGTGAAGCGCCTGGTCTCCGCTGACGATCGCATAATCGAAAGACAAGAGATCGATCTTTTTGGCCCGCTCAGGAAACCATTCCAACCCCGGAGTCCACTCGAGCTGACGACGCTGGCGGTAGATGACCAGGCTGGGTCCGAAATCGGCAAAGGAGAAGTTCAGCTCCCCTCCCCGATAGACCTGGGAATAAGAGAAAACCTGGATATACGGGCGCCCGCGGACGATGACGCTCTCCTTCAGGTAGCTCAGTCCGATCACGCGTGGCTCTTGGGGAAGGGCGGCAAGCGATTCGCGGAGTCCGGAGAGCTCGCTTTTCTCGAAGGCTATCCAGTTCAGAGAGGTGAGAACAAAGAAGACGGTGAGCGAACCGAACGCCGCCGCGGTGACGATACTCCTACGGATTTTAACCTCGGGCAGGCCGAGCATCAGGAAGGCCAACGCCGGCGGCACCCATCTCTGGCAGAACCGGATGGTGTTCGTGTGCTTATCCGGGAGGATGAGCGCCAGGAAAAAGAGGAGCCCCGCCAGGAGGAGGAGTTCCCTATCGACCTTGCCGCGAAGCTCCTGTCGATTCGGGAGCCAAGCCAAGAGGAGCCAGGCGACGAGCAGACCAAAAAAGATGTATTCGACCGAGCCCTTAAGGCCGCCGAAAGAGGCGTCGACGAGCCAGGTCGGGAGAAGCCTTTCGAACGGTGTCGTGGCCCAGATCGTCTGAGACTTGAACCCGTAGGCCGCCAAATTCGGATACCAGGCGACGGCCAGAGCGAAAAGAGGGACGGCGCCCGCCCCCCGGATGATGAGCGTTTTGACGTCCCTCCGGAGGAAAAGGTGGGTCACTCCCAGCCAGCCGAGGGCAACGACAAGCCAGAGGATATGAGTGAAATAAAGGATAACCCAGGCTGCGGAGAAGGCCAGAGCTTCTTTCCAGCGGCTGCCAAAGTCGGCCCGGAGCAGCAAAAGGTAGCCGATGAAGAGAGGCCAGCCAAAAGCGAACTGATAAAATCCCCAGTAGAGTATGTGGCCGAAGAAGAGAAGAGATGCAATGGCGGCGGTGGAGGCCGGTCTCTTCCGCCGGGCGGCCAAAAGATGGAGCATCGCGATCCACAACAGCACGATGAGGAGCATTCCGATACGGCCGGCACTCTCGGGCCCGAACAGAACCCAGCTCGCCCCGAGCACGGCGTAAACAAGGCTGTAGGGCGTTAACCACTGGATTCGGTAGGGGGACTCCGGGTTGCCGAAGGCGTCTCCGAATAAGCGGATCTGAGAGGCATGCTGAGGAAGATCCGTAAGGGGGGGAAAGGTTACGACTAGGAAAGGGATCGAGGCTAAAGCACAGCAGAAGAAGGCAACAATTACTCTCTCTCTCCTCGGCTCCGGTTTTGGCTGGTCCTGCATGTTCAGTGCTATTTTTATTACCCTTTCCCGGTCGGCGTCTTTGTTTTTTGGCTCACTCGGGAAGTCGGCGGAGAACCCAGGAGTAGGGATTGGCTGACCTCATAGAACTTAAAGGGTAGACTCCATCGAGAATAGAAGCTCAGATCGCCCAGAAGAGCGTAATCAGTGCCGAAGAAACGATTGAAAATGATCCGGAAGGAGTTGACGGGAGTAATTTGTTTATAAAGAATATCATAGTCCCCATTTGGAAAATAATAGGCATTGAGAATAGAGAGGCGTTCCTTGTGATAAGTCGCTTCTACGCTTTCCCAATGAAGAAAAGCTCCGGGTCCATGATCGGCCTGGATGATGATGACCGGCTTCTCCTTGGCGCTGGTGAGAATAGAGTCGATGGTTTCTTCCGTTTTCTTGGTGATGAATGTGATTTGTTTTTTGTAATTATCGATATACTCTTCAATGCCCTTTCTGTTCGAGCGATGGAAATGATCTCCATCGCTGTAAAGAAGATACTTGGCCGCGGGATTTGTTTCGCCGTTCTCCTCGAAGACAAACGGCGGGTGAGGGGCCAAGATATGGGCGAAAATAAAGCGAGGACGGGTAGACGTCTTCAGGCTCGCGAGCTTATCAAAAGTGCTGAGGATGCGTCTTCTGTGAGAATCGAGAAATGAAGAGCCTTCGGAGCGGCCTATCAAAAAAGATAGGGGCGTCATATTCAGGAGGAGAGTATGAAATTCGGAGAGAGAATTCACGGGATCCAGATAGATGTCGGCGTTTCTGAGCTCTGTACCGGAATAACCCGAGGAGAACGCCAACGTGATGTAACCGCGGGATCTGAGAAAGTCTTGTACTTGGCTGCTGCGGATGAGCTTGATGAGTGGATTGCGATTGTCGGATGTGGGTGAGAAATCCTGGACCTGTCGATCGATATAAGAGAAGTTCAACGATGAGGCGAGGGATAAGATAGTCTGGCAGTAGTTGGCGCGGCTCTCGGTGGCCACGAAAAATCCTCTTTTTTGCAGGAAACCTATGAATTCGCTATTATCGTAGTTATAGATGTCTTTAAGGATATCCGCTCTTCCGTACCCGTCCAAGATGAGATAGTAAATATCGGGGGAAGACTTGGCCTCCATTGACACAAAGGAGCGGTTCCTGATCTTGAACTTTGTGTTTTGAAAGCTGTTCCAGATGACCAGGCTTGAATTCATAGCGAGTAAGATAAGGGCGATGGAATTGAGCAATCTGGTTAAGTATTTAATTTCCCTCGGGTACTTGAGAAGGCCAGAGATCAGCAGAACCATGAGCAGGCTGGTTATGATCAGCAAGATATGGTTGAGGGAGCCAAACAGCAGATACCTGACCGAATTATAGGCCGGGCCGAAAGAATAAAAAACGAAGATAAAAACGGTAGCGATCAGACCCGCTCTTGCCTGATCTTTTAATAGTAAGGCCAGGATGCCAAACAGCAGAGAAGCGGTGATTAACGAAAGAATCAAGGGAAGAATGATTTCCGCAAGGCTTAGAGGAAACTTCTTCAAGTTATGGGCGTAAGCGTAGAGAATTGGGATCAGGGCAAATAAAAAGGGGTGATAGACGCGAGTTTTCTTCATCTGACGAGCAGCACGCGGCGAGCCGTCAATATTTCATAGGGTCCAGGTCTTGGAAGGAGGTCAAGGTCTTTTTTTGAGGATCGTCTGACTTTTCGGCAAACATGGCCATTCTTCCAGAAAACAAAACCGCTGGGATCCCGAACAAAGCTAGGATTGATCAGCTCGCTCGTTGGACTTGTGAACATGTTTTTTTCTTGAAAACGTCGTCTTGAAAAAGCCGAATATTTTTCCCCTGATCATTTTGGAGGTGTAGAGGGCTCCGACAAAGAAAGCGATAATGAGCTGAAGCACATAACTTCCTGTTCCCGGGTCTAGATAGCCGTAGACATCCTTGACGCAACTCAGTAAGAAGACGAGCAGGAAAAGGACCAGGGAGAAGGCCTGCTTAAGGCCAAAAATTTCCATCTTCCTTATTTTCATCTTGCCTTTTCTCCGATAACAAAAAAGCCCTTGAAACCAATAGCTTTCTCAATCAAGGGTTGATTTTGGCAGAGGGGGCGAATCCTGTCAATCCTCCCTACCGATGAGGGCAAGGGCTATTTTTTTGTCTGGAGATCACCTTAAAAGGTGACCCCCATGCTCTTTTTTTGACCTAGAATCCCCTCTCCGGGAAGACCGCATAGAGCTGGCGCTCGTTGAAATCGACCTTCTCCATGAAGGCCAGGATCTTCCCGGATGCCTCGGCCTGACCCGTCTTCCGATAGCAGGGGAGGAGACGGTTGAGCAGGTTCCTCCGGGACTCAGGGTCGTTTTCGACCTGAAGGGCCGCCTCAAAACAAAACGCCGCCCGCCTCCAGTCATCCTGGGTTTCGTAGCGGACCCCCATTTCCTCCAGCCGCCTTCCGTCCATTTCGAGGAGGGACGTCTCCCGGAAGACCTGATGAAGAAAGTCGCTGAATTCTACAGAATAGGCCAAGAATACCCCGGCCGGGTCACTGACGATTGTGATGGAGTTCCTGATCCGCCCGAGCGGCCGCACAGGCTCACCCAACTCCACCCCGGTCCCGCTCTTCTTCAAGGGGATGAGCACACCTCTGTCCAGAGTCCCGGCGTAAATGAATATGTTCCGCTCCGGGTAACAGGAGAAAAGCCCGGCGAAGCTTTGATCTCGAGCCTTTGCATAGATAATCGTTTCCTTGAGATCCGGGTCATTACGAAGGAAGCCTGAACCCCAGCCTCCCTCTTCAGGGAAAGATGGAGGCGGACGGTGCCAGAACTTGAGAACGACCAGCGCGCGGCCGAGGTTGAGCGCCGCGATGGTCCGGCCCAGCCGGCCGTTGGTCCCGGCGAACCGGTGGTCGGTGCGCTCAAAATACCAGTCGGCATGGGCAGGACGGAGCCGTCGAGGCTGATGGTAGGCCAAGGCATAGACGGCCAAAACCGAAAGCAGGACGGCGGTTGTCTTCCTAACCGCCGCCTCCGGCAGCCTCGGGGTCACCCGGCCCACGAGGCGGGGAATCTCGACTATCCCCCGGGCACTCAATAGGAGAAAAAGGGGCAGGGCTTCGAAGAACATCCGGGCTCCGATGAAGACGAACGCACCCCAGAAAAACGAGAAGGCGACGACGAGACAGCCGATGCCGCAGAGGAGGAGCAGGTCCCTTTTCCGGTCCTTAGGGTTCAGCCGGGACAGCCAGAGGAGGGGCAGCATGGCCAGGAAAGAGGAGATCGGCCAACCGAAGAGGTCTGAGTTTAGCGCGCGCAGGTTATCGGCCATCTGGATGGCTCCGGCAAGAGGCGTGAAGTCAGAGTCGAGTGTGGCCGCTCGGCCGAAGATGACCGAATAGCTCGGGCCATAGCGCGCCAGATATCCCATCCGGAAAGGTCCACCGGTAGTGAGAGAATTATAGAGGAGAAGCAGCCCGAAAAAGGCCAGGGCCCCGGCTAAGAGAGCGACGGCGGTTCTTTTTGCCTTGTTCCCAGGACTTCCGAGCAGGCGGACGGTGAAAAAAATGAGGAAGACAAGAGAAAAGAACAGCGTGTTGAGCGGCCGGATGAGGAAGGCCAGCCCCCAGCTGGCCCCGGCAGCCAGTCCTAGGCCCAGGGATGGCCTGCGGAGAGACCGGAAGAGAAAGAGAAGAAAAAGCGTGTTGAAAAACAGGCTCGAGGTGTGGGACATCATCGTCGAGGACATCAGCAGGAACCAAGGGGAGATGGCCGCCAGGAGGGCGGCAAGGAGTCCGACCGATCGGTTGTAGATCTCCGTTCCGAGGAGGAAAAAAAGGACGACAGCTAAGGCGGCCAGGATCGGGTTGATGAGCCAGGGTGTACCGAAGGCCAGGCCGAGGACGAGGAGGAGCGGAAACCCGGGAGGATAAATGCTGTACCATTTTCCGTTGTTGATTATGTGGGGGAAGTCGAAGAATTCCCGGCCGCAGGGAGAGGCCGCGTAGAGCCGTCCCGATTGAAAGATCTTGGCCTGGAAGAGATAGGCGATCTCGTCGTTGACATGAGGAACGCGCTCGAAGACGAGAGCGGAAAAAAGGCCGCAGAAGACAAGGACAAAAACAGAGGCCAAGATGACAGGGAGCGGAATCCCAAGTCTCTTCCCCGCGGGGCAGGCGTCCATCCGTTGTTATTTAATCCGATTTCTTCCCGGGTTGCAAGCCGGAGAAGGCTCGGGTTGGCGGCTCGCCGGGATGGAATTATGGTATAATCTCCACAACCGGAAATGAGGACAATCCTTCTGGTCCTGATCTATATTGTATTGATCTTTGTTCTCCTCTTCTGCCTGCTCATCTTTTGGCCGTTCGGACTGCGCGAGCCTCTCTTTCTTCTCAGCAAATGGGCCATCAGTCTGGCCCCCGGCATCCTGGGAATCAAGGTCAAGATTGCCGGCCGGGACATGATCGATAAGAAGACGCCCTATGTCTTCATGTCCAACCATCTCAGCTTCCTCGACGGACCGTTTCTCTTCCTTCTCATCCCCCAGTCCATCCGGGTCATCCTGAAAAAAGAGGTTTTTCGCATCCCCGTCGTCGGCCAGGGTATGCGGTACGTCGGGTTCGTCCCCGTCGATCGCAAGCGTGTTAGGGGCGGGAAAAAGAGCATCGACCGGGCCGCTGAACTGATGCGGGACCGGGGATATTCTTACCTGATCTTCCCCGAGGGCACGAGGACAAGGGACGGCCGCACCCAGGCGTTCAAGCGGGGTGGCTTCTTCCTGGCGCTGGAGAGCGCGGCGGCCATCGCCCCGATCACCATTCGGGGGACTTATGAACTGATGCCCCGGGGGACGATTTTTGCCCGCCGGGGGAAAGTCGATGTCCTCTTTCATCCGCCGGTCCCCGTAGAGGGCTATGACCAGCACAACATGCAGACGCTCATCGATAAAGTCAAAGACATCATCGTATCCGGCCTTCCGGCATGAAGGGAGAGTGCCATGGAATATCGGACGATCCCTGATGAGATCAGCCGCCTCTTGGAGGACTTTTTTCATCAGAAAGGACTTCTCCTCGAGAAGACGGCGCATGCCTTGGTAAAGGCCCTGAAGTCAGGGCATAAGGTCCTTATCTTCGGCAACGGGGGAAGCGCCGCCGAGGCCCAGCATCTGGCGGCTGAACTGGTGAACAAGTTCTCCCGGCCGCGAAAACCTCTGCGGGCTGTCGCCTTAACGACCGATACGTCGACGCTGACCTCGATCGCCAACGATTCCTCCTACGACTTCGTGTTCAGCCGTCAGGTTGAAGCCCTCGGCGACGAAGGTGACGTCGCCCTGGCCCTGTCGACGAGCGGGACTTCGCCGAACATAGTGGAGGCCCTCAAGGCGGCCAAGAAAAAGAGATTGCTGACGATCGCTCTCACCGGTGAAGGCGGCGGGAAGCTTGGCCCCCTGGCCGATTTCTTGCTGGATCTCCCCTCTCGGAGCACGCCGCGCATCCAGGAGGTCCATCTAGTGCTCCTGCACCTGATCGCTCAGGAGCTCGACGACAAGCTGGGGAGGGATTAGCCCTCGCCCAAGCTGATCTTCTTGACCTCCTCCGCACCGGCGACCCCGCTGTTGAAGAGATAGCAGGACACGCTGTCCAGCAGCCGGCCGAAGTAGGTCTTCTGGAGCTCCAGCCTTTCCTCTGTAGCGAACAGGAGATGGGGGTTGTAGTACGGCTGGGGCTTGGCCGGGCTCAAGGCCTTTTTCGCGCCACCGGTCTCGCCGGTTTCGAGGATGCGGAGGGCTTCGTCCTTCTGGAGTTTGATCGCCGCCGGAGAGACGGGGTCGTTGCGTAGGATGAAGACCCAGCCGAGCTCGGTCCGCTTGGTGTGGGCGGCCTTTCCGCCAATCCAGTATGGGTCGAGCATGGCATGCGCTTCCGGAGAGGCCTTGTAACAGAACAGCGATCCCCGGTCGAGCCGGCAGTCATCCTGCCTGAGGCATTCGGCGGTCTTGCATTCATCTTTGTGGATGACGACGTTTTCGCACTTGCTGCTGTCGAAGAGAGGGGCCAGTCTGGGGAACGACTCGACGGTGTTCGTGGGAATGAAGAGTTTCCTCTCGACGCAGTCGGCTAACGCCCTCCCGCCCGACTGACGGACAAAGACGATGTCGTTGGAGTGGAGGCGGAAGCGCTTGTCCTTGAGGATCTCATAGAAGAGCTCGGTCTTGCGCGTCCCCGGAGGGCCGACCAGGATCAGCCCCTTCCCGCCGGTGTCGGCCGACATGCCGCGCACGCCGCAGACTCCGAAGAGCCTCTCTGAGACATCCATGACCAGGCCAAGGGCCAGGCTTCTTAGGGGGCCGTAGTTGTCGGCGTTGACGATGACGCCGGTCTTGGTCTCGGAATTGTAGAAAGCTCGCGGCTCCCGCCCGGCGATCCCGTCCACGGCGTAGATGATTCCATGCGGCTCTAGTTCGGCCTCGAGCTGAGCGGGGTACCAGTTCTCCACCCAGAAGTCATACAAGTGGGAGACGTTCGTCCGGAGCTGCACGATGACTCCGGAGATGTTGGCGTTCCACTCGTAGTAGTTCTCGGGAGTGAGGTGCCCGTCCATCTCGGCTACCAGGGCGTCTCTCATCTTGGCGGTGACCGTCGCCTCCACCGGAACTGACTTTTTCATCCGGGTGATAGAGTTGCTGAGGGCGACGCGCTTGACCTTCTTCGGAGTCTTGAGCTTGGCCACGGCCGCGCTGATCCGGTCCAGGCCCTTTTCCAGGTTTTCCATGGAGGTGGCGTAGGAGAGACGGATGTTGGCGTCGGCGCCGAAGGAATCGCCGGGGACGATAGCGACCCGGGCCTCCCTCAGGAGGTAATAGGCCAACCCGTAAGAATTGCGAATCTGGATGCCGTCGGCTTCTTTGTCGTAATAGGCGGAGAAATTGGGGAAGAGGTAGAACGCGCCCTGCGGCTTGAAGCAGGAGACGCCGGGGATGGCGCGCAGCCGCATCAGGCAGTAGTTCCGCCGGCGCTGGAACTCGGCGACCATCCGTGAGACCTCGTGCTGGGGGCCGCTTAGGGCTTCCAGGCTGGCATACTGAGATATGGAGCAGGGGTTGGAGGTGGAGTGGCTCTGGACCTTGGCCATGCCGTTGATGATCTCGGCCGGTCCCAAGGCGTAGCCGATGCGCCAGCCCATCATCGAATAGGCCTTGGAGACGCCGTTGACGACGACCGTCTTCTTCTTGATGTCCTCACCCAAGGAGGCGAAGCTCCGGAATTCGAAGTCGTCGAAGATGAGCTTGCCGTAGATCTCGTCGGCGATGACAAACACGTCCTCGCCGCGGATGACCTCGGCGAGCGCCTCGAGCTGGGCCTTGGAGTAGGCCGCTCCGGTCGGGTTGGACGGGTTGTTGAGGATCACGGCCTTGGTGGACGGGTTGATCGCGGCCTTGAGCTCCTGGGGGGTCATGACAAACCCGTTCTCTTCCTTGGTCGGGACGACGACCGGCTTGCCCTTGGCCAGGAGGACGGCCATCGGATAGGTCACCCAATAAGGAGCCGGGATGATGATTTCCTCGCCTTCGTCGACCAGGGCCTGGAAGATGAGAAAGAGGGAAGCCTTGGCCCCAGGTGAGACGATCACCTGATTCAGCTCGTAGCTGAGCCCGTAGTCCTCCTTCATCCGCGCGAGGACCGCTTTTTTAAGGGCGGGGATGCCTTCGTTCTCGGTGTACTTGGTGAAGTTCTGTTGGATGGCCCGGATTCCGGCCGCCTTGGCGTTCTCGGGTGTGGGGAAATCGGGCTCGCCGACGCTGAGGTCAATGATGTCAATCCCCTCGGCCCTCATGGCCTTGGCCTTGGCCGAGATCTTGAGGGTCGGCGAGGCGCCGATCTGGTTGACTTTTTCTGAGATCATGGCGGACCTGTCCTTCGCCGGCGGCTATTTCTCTTTCTTGTCTTCGGAGGAGAGCTTCTCTTGGAGGAATTTTCTCAGGTCGACGCCCGTGAGCGACTTGACGACATCGGGCATCTGGGCGAGGACTTCGGCGACCTGGGCCGTGATCTTGGTCGTCCCCAGGCTCTTCTCGCCGCCGCCGATGACCACGATCTTCTCCACCTTGGACAACGGTTCGGAGACCGCCCTGGCCAGGTCCGGAAGCGTCTTGAGGTACATCTCCAGGATAGCCGCCTGGTTGTATTTCTCCCAGGCCTGGGCCTTCTTGAGCATAGATTCCGCCTCGGCCAGGCCTTTCCTCTTTATGATCTCGGCCTCGGCGTCTCCCTCTAAACGTAGCGCTTCGGCCTTGCCCTTGGCCTCGGCCTGAATCCGGAACTCCTCGGCTTCGGCCTCGGACTTGATTTGGTACTTGCGGGCATCGGCCGGTTTGACGACGCTCGATTCAAGCTCCTTCTCCCGGCGCGAGATCTCCAGCTCCTCGATCTTGATGGCCTCTTCCTTCTCGATGGCCTTCATCTTGGCCTCTTCTTTTTTGATCTGCTGGCTCAACCGGTACCGCTCGAGCTCGTAAGAAAAATCCGCCTGGGCCTTCTTTTGGTTGACGGCAACTTGGGACTCGGATTTCTTGGCTTCGTTCTCCCACTGCGCCTTGGCGATCAGGGCCTCGGCGGCCAGCCGGGCGACCTCTCCCTCCTTGCGGGCCTGGGAAGACTTAATGATGGACTCCTTCTCTGTTTCGGCCTGGGCGATCAGGGCGTCCCTTTTGGCGGCCACGACCTGCGGCTTGCTCAGGGATTCGAGATAGCCCTGGGTGTCGCTGATGTCTTTGAGGGCGAAGGAGAGCATGGCCAGGCCCATCCGGCTGAAATCCGGCTTAATGGCCTCGTTGACTCGGGCCGAGAACTCCTGGCGCCCGCGGTAGATCTGCTCTACGGTCATCGTCCCGATGACCTCACGCATGTGTCCTTCGAGGACGTTGATCGAGACGTCCCGGATACCCTCTTTGCCGAGGCCAAGGAACTGCTCGGCGGCCAGGCGGATGGAGGAGTCCGAGGAATCGATCTTCACCTGGGCCGTGGCCTCGGCCATGATGGGAACGCCGCTGTTGGTGAGGACTTCCGGCGTCTTGATGTTCAGGGTGATGACCTCCATGGGCAGGCGGTAGACGGTCTCGACGAAGGGGATGACGAAGGTGCCGCCCCCCAGGCGATAGCGGTAGCCGACCTTGACCTTGGAACCGTCCGGGCCAATGATCGTCTTCTTCCGCCCGCCGGCGATGATCAGGACCTCGTTCGGACCGACCTTGCGGTATTGCTTGGCCACGACGATCAGGCTGATGACGATGATGAGGATGATGGCACCGGCCAAGATTAAAGAGGAGACGAGACTCATGATAACCTCCTGTCCATCGGAAAGCTCAATCGGAGATGATACCCGAGCACGCTATTAGCTAAATGGAATAAAAATATTATATTTATAGGGGGATGAAGTCAAGTCAGTCGAAAAAGCGGAAGCGGAGGAGGTGGAAGAGGGCGGCCAGGCCGTCCTTCCAGCCGATTTTCTTGCCCGCGCTGTAGTCGCGGCCCGAGTAGGAGATGGGAACCTCGTAGACCCGGCATCTCAACTTGGCCAGCTTCATAGTGATCTCGGGCTCAAACCCGAAGCGCGAAGACTTCAGCTCGATCTTCCCGAGGACCTCGCGCCGGATGACCTTGTAGCAGGTCTCCATATCGGTCAGGTTGAGGTTGGAGAGCATGTTGGAAAAAGTCGTCAGGAACCTGTTCCCGACGTAGTGCCAGAAGTAGAGCACCCGGTGCGGCCCGCCCAAGAAGCGGCTCCCGTAGACCACGTCGGCCCGGCCGTCCAGGATCGGTTCGAGAAGCCGCGGGTACTCCCTGGGGTCGTACTCCAGGTCGGCGTCCTGGACGAGGATGATGTCGCCGCCGGCCTCGGCAAAACCGGCACGCAGCGCCGCGCCCTTACCCAGATTTCTCTCCTGGAGAACGACCTTGAGCTTGGGGAAGACCAGCGCCTGGAGTATCTCGCGTGTCCCGTCGGTCGAGCCGTCATCCACGACGATAATTTCCTTGTCCAGGCCGACATCGACACTCTGGATACGGCGGATGATCTCGGCAATCGTCGGGCGCTCGTTAAAGACCGGAACGACGACGGAGATCTTCATTAGACGGCCAGCTTCTCCCGGAAGTATTCGATGGTCTTGCCCAGCCCTTCCTCCAACCCGACCCGCGGTTCCCAGCCGAGCTTGGATTTGGCCAGGGAGATATCCGGGCAGCGCCTGACGGGGTCATCCGAAGGCAGGGGCTTGAGGGCGATCCGGGATTTGGCCCCGGTGAGCGCGAGGACCTTCTCGGCCAGCTCGAGGACGGTGAATTCCGCGGGATTGCCGATGTTCATCGGGCCGACGAACTCCTCGGCGTTCATCGTCCGGACGAGCGCTTCGATGAGGTCGGAGACATAGCAGAAGGACCGGGTCTGGGTCCCGTCTCCGTAGACGGTCAGGTCCTCACCCTTGAGCGCCTGGACGATGAAATTGCTGACCACCCGTCCATCGTCAACGGCCATCCGCGGGCCGTAGGTGTTGAAAATGCGGGCGATCCGGATATCCACCCGGTTCTGCCGGTAGTAGTCCATCATCAGGGTTTCGGCCACTATTTTCCCCTCGTCATAGCAGCTCCTTAGACCGATGGGATTGACGTTGCCCCAATAACCTTCGGTCTGCGGATGAACCCGGGCGTCGCCGTAGACCTCGGACGAGGAGGCGAGCAGGATCCGGGCCTTGATCCGCTTGGCCAGGCCCAGCATGTTGATCGTGCCCATAACATTGGTCTTGACGGTCTTAATCGGGTTGTGTTGGTAGTGGATGGGAGACGCCGGGCAGGCCAGGTGGAAGATCTGGTCGACCTCGATAAAGAGCGGGTGGATGACGTCATGGCGGATCAGCTCGAAAAAGGGATGGGTGGACAGATGGCGGATGTTGTCCTTGCTCCCGCTGAAGAAGTTGTCGATGCAGACGACGTCGTTGCCCTCGCCGAGAAGGTGCTCGCAGAGATGGCTCCCCAGGAAGCCGGCCCCGCCGGTGACCAGGATTCTCTTCATTCTCCACTCCTTATCGCCCGTAGGCCATGAACAGCAGGCTCTTCCGCTTGAGGGCGGCCTTTTGGGCTTGGATAATCTGCTGGATGCCCATATCGGCCAGGCGGAGAAGAGAGGAGAGGTCCTTCCTCGAAAAGGGCTCCCTTTCCGCCGTTGCCTGGATCTCCACAAGCTGGCCGCCGTCGGTCTCGATGACGTTCATGTCGAGCCCGGCCTGGGAGTCCTCGGCATAGTCGAGGTCCAGGAGCTCCCGCCCGTCGACAACCCCGACGCTAATGCCGGCGACGAGATGCCGGAGAGGCATCTTGTCGATCTCCCGCTCATCCAGAAGCTTTTTTAGAGCCAGGGCCAGAGCCACGCAGCCGGCGGTGACCGAGGCTACCCGGGTCCCGCCGTCGGCCTGGATGACGTCGCAGTCGATGATGATCGTCCTCTCGCCCAGGCCCTCCAGGTCGGTCACGGCACGGAGCGACCGGCCGATCAACCGCTGGATTTCCTGGGTCCGCCCCGAGATCTTTCCCGGGGTCCTCTCGCGCTGGCTCCTGGTTTCGGTCGAACGGGGCAGCATAGCGTACTCGGCTGTTACCCAGCCGGTGCCCCGGCCTTTGAGGAAAGGCGGAACCTTCTCCTCGATGGTCGCCGCGGCCACAACCCGCGTCAGGCCGATCTCGATAAAGGCCGAGCCGTCGGCGTAGTCGAAGTAGTCCGTTTGGATCTTAACGGGTCGGAGCTCGTCGAAGGCGCGTTTTTCCCTCATCGGTTTGTCCTTATCTGACGGTTTCCCGGCCGTCTGGCGGATCCGAGTTTGCTTCTGTTTCCGGCCGCGTTTTCCAGCGGTTGTGGAACCAGAACCAGAGGCCCGGTTTCCGGCGGACCTCAACCTCAATAATCTTAGCCGAAGCTTGGGTGATTTTCAACACATCCTGGGCGGACTCGCCGCCGGGCTCGAGGTGGAGCGGTGCCCCGATCCTGACCAGGTAGGAAGAGTGCGGCGCCGGATGGCAAAAGACCGGGATCAAGGGCGATCGGGTGCGAAGTGAGAAGGACGCCAGACTGGGTGTCGTGGCGGCCGCGAGACCGAAGAAATCCACGAAGACGGCCTCCCTGCGCAGGACGTTCTGGTCAATAAGGATGGCCACGATCTCGTTGCGCCGGAGCGCCTGCAGGATGGGCTTGGCGGCCTGGAACTTGGAGATAACTTTAGCTCCCAGGCGGCTCCTGAATTGGGCCAGCCTGGCCTCGATGAGGGGGTTGTCCAGGGGCCGGGCTACGACGTTGAGCGGCCCGAGCTTGGCGATGGCCTGGGCGGCGATTTCCCAGTTGCCAAAATGGGCGGAGAAGACAATGACTCCCCTGCCTCCCCGGAGGGCCTGGCGGATGTGCTCCTCGCCCTCGACTTTGAGGAGAGTTTCCCGCCGGGCGGCCTTGAGACGCGTCCACTTGAGGACATCCGCGGTGACCCGGCCAAAATGCCGGAAGGAATCCCGGGCGATGCGGAGGCGCTCGTCAGCTCCGGCCTCCCGGCCCAAGGCTTTTTCCAGGTTGGCCAGGGCGAGCCGGCGGTGTTTCCGGTCGACCCTAAAGGCCAGGCTTCCCAATGTCTGCCCGGTCCACAGGCAGGCGCGCCGCGGGAGGAGCCGGGTGAGGAGGCCGAGGATGCGGAATAGGCCAAACTCTATAAAATCCATTAATGTTATTTGTCTTGTCGACATTAGGCCGTCCGCCGCTTCTCCAGAAAAGCCCGCCAGCGATCGTCGAAACCGGGTTCGATGGCCAGGCCGATTTCGAGGACATACACGGGGGCGTCTCCCCACTCCTCGCTTCGGTCGGCAATCTTCACGGCGTCCTTCGCGGTTGTGATCAAAGCGTCCGCGCCCTGGCTTCGGCAGGCCCGGATGATCTTTTCCCGCGAAACACGTGGGTAGGGATGGTGGTCGGGGAAGGGGAGAAAGGCGACGACCTCCAGGCCGGCTTCGCGGAGCGTCTCCACAAACCTGCGGGGGCGGGCGATCCCGCAGAAGGCGAGGAGCCTCCTTTTCGCCAATCTTTCTGCGGGAAAGCGTTCTCCCGTGCGGAGATCGGAGACACCCCGAGTGACGACCGAGTAGGTAAAAATGCCTCCGGTCCAGCGGCCGCGAAGTCTATCGACGGCCCTGACTTTTTCCTCCCCGGCCTTGACGAGCAGGACGTCCGACCTGCGGAGGGCGGAGAGCGGCTCCCGCAAAGCGGTTTTTTCTTCTGAGGAATAGAGAACGATGTCAAGGTCCCGGGCCAGGCGCCGGTGCTGGAAACCGTCGTCGAGGACGGCGATATCGAACCCGGCCTCGGCGGCTCTCTGGCAGGAGGTCAGCCGCTCCTTTCCCACATAGACGCCCACTGCGGGGAAAGACCGGGCGATGAGATAGGGCTCATCACCGCCATCCCGCCACGTCCCGAGGATGGCGAGGCCGTCGGAGAGCACTCCCCCCGTCTTTTCCCAGCGTCCCTTGTAGCCGCGCGAAATAAGGGCCGGGCGGCGGCCCAGGGCGACAAGCCGGCTCAAAAGCTCCATGGCGAGGGGTGTCTTCTCCGTGCCGCCGAGCGAGATGTTGCCCACACTGATGACGGGGAGGGGGGCCTGATGGGCCTTAAAAACGCCGCGGTTATAGAGGAAGTTCTTGATTCGAGAAAGCGGTCGAGAAAATAATGAGTAAACGAACAGCGTGAACTTCATCCATCCCGGA
>Ga0153916_10000588_pt1 | contig 24826 bp, 14 predicted proteins | sample Opewatmetagenome_FD_109642 | JGI IMG/M metagenome (GOLD analysis project Ga0153916, IMG submission 109642) | Freshwater wetland microbial communities from Ohio, USA - Open water 3 Core 3 Depth 4 metaG | ecosystem: Environmental > Aquatic > Freshwater > Wetlands | place: USA: Ohio, Lake Erie...
AGTATCTTCCATTGACAGTGGACCGGTCCCGGCACTAAGAGGACAGGCAGAAGAAAACATCTCTGGATGATGCAGAGCATATATGAATGTCCCTTCACCCCCCATTGATAAACCCGCAACTGCTCTGTATTGTTTTTCTCCTTTGATACGATAAGTCTGCTCAATATAAGGAAGAAATTCTTCAAAGAAAAAGTCTTCATATCTCCACTCCCCTGTAATATCATTGAAATAACCACGACGGCTAGTATTGGCATCCGGCATTACAATAACCATAGGTGTGGCTTCTCCTGCATTGATCGCTTTATCAGCTATATGAAGAACCTCTCCGAATTGAACCCAACCGGTCTGGTCATCACCACCTCCATGCAAAAGATACAGGACAGGATAACTGCGTTGAGAGGTTTCATAATCCGGGGGAAGATAAATGGCATACTTACGTTCCCCTTTAAGTATTTTGCTTGTCATTGAAAGGTTATCAAAAACTTTACCAGTCTGGCTAAAGAGCAGAGCCGGTAATGTAATTATAACTATGAACAAAATTTGTTTTTTCATTATTTAATATATTAATAGAGGATTCTGTAAATATCTAAATTTTAAAACCTTAGATTTAATAGTAAAATACTTTATTTTAAAAAGTAGGAGTTCAAAAATTTTAAATTACAATGGATAGCTGTGCAGAATCTCCCCTCCGTTCTTCGTTACACGACAAACATCTTCAAAACGCACTCCACCTGTACCCGGAATAGCAAGTATGGTATGCCCCACCGTCACAGTCATGTTTTCGTCCAGTTTCGTTTTACTATGTGCAGGAATAATAGTGGATGCCGGATTCTCTTCAAAACGCAGTCCAATCCCATGTGATATGCCTTTAAGATGATACTGCTCCAATCCCCTTTTTGTACAAATTTCTTTTCCAATCTTATCCAGATCCGATACGGTAATTCCGGGTTTTAAAGCACTTCGGGTTGCCTCATGCATTTCTTTGTATGTATCGATTAGTTTTTGCTGAGTTTCATTGGGAGTACCAACGATAAAGGTACGTGCAAGATTTGCGCAATATCCTTCATATTGTGGTGTCAGGTCAATTACAACAAGTTCTCCTTCTTTTATAGATTCATTACTTACTTTCCCATGAATCCAGCAGCTTTGTTTACCGGCATTAATATGAACCGGAGTACTGGTTCCTTCTGCTCCGTTTTTCATCATAGTATAAAGAACTTCAGTGGCTATTTCATGGCCCGTTATTCCCGGTTTAAGTATTTCTTTTGCCTTTGACATTCCTAAGGCTGCAATAGATTGCGCTTTCTTCATCAACTGTAATTCTTCCGGATCCTTAAACATCCTAAGTGCATCCATTACCGGATCAGAGGGAACAAGTTCAGCTTGCGGATTAACCTTCCTGAACAGATCGACCAAAAAAGCAGGAGTATGAAACCACATCTGCATACCTATGCGTAAACGGCCATCAGGAGGGGGGGTTATTCCAGGAGGCGGCCCATTAAACAAAGAATGAAAAACATTCCGTACATCTGATATCTGTTCACCAACATGACTGAATACTTTTATATTTTCATCCTTGACCTGGCTGCGGATTTCCTCTTCCTCAGCAGAAAATGTAATAAAAATAGGCTGCCCTGAAGCAGGGATTATAGCCCTTGGCTGAATGCGAATATCCCCGAAGAAATATCTGTAATCATCATGGTTCATGATCATTATTCCGACCATGCCATTCTTCTTCATTAATTCCTGGGCTTTTTTTATCCGATTAAAATTAATATTAATCATAACTTATTTGATTATAAATGAAAATTGATTATTTGTTCTCAGATATTCTATTGTTAATTTTTTTTCAAAATATAACTAAAATATACATATTCCCCTGACACAAATCGGTTGTATGTTTCAGAACCAATAGTCCCTGCAAAATTTAGTGCTACTTTATGTAAAAATACAGGAGTTAATTTTTTTACTAACTTTCTTTTTCTCTCGTTATCCAATTTTAATGCATTAATAACCTGCCGGGTTATAAATTCTTCTTTCAATATTGTCATTCTGGATGATCGCAATTGTTTTTGCAAAATAGGTATTTCATAATCGTATCGAAAATCTGCAAATAATAAATATCCATCAGGACGTAAAATGCGATAAATCTCTTTCAAAAATAAATTCATATCAGGATATCGGTGAGAAGATTCCACATTTATTACCACATCACAAGAACCATTATCTAACGGTAAATCTTGGGCATCACCCTGTAAAAATGATAACTCCTTTACTGCATAATGCCGGTTACAAAAAGTAATAGCCCATTTATCCAGATCTATTCCCAAGGCTGAAGCAGGTGAGAAACACCTGGTGATATATCCCAGTCCACCTCCTCTCCCACAGCCAATTTCAATAATATCTTTATTTGTAATATCGACAGTACTTGCAAGGTGATGATATAACTGAACCGAATAACGATTTGATTCATCATGTGCGTCTAACTTGATGATCTGGCCGGTATCGAAATATCCGAAATTCATAAATATAATAGCCGCATCTTTATCTGTCTTATTTACGTACCAATACCAGCCCCTAAACATCCAAAACCGAAAATTCCTCTTTAAACTCATGTCTGATCAAAAATAAACTTTAGTTATCGAATTATCTTTTAAGTCATACACATGCTTACGTACTTTTTGCGCCCATTCGAAATGAGAAAAAGTTTTATCGAATTTCTTATAGGATATGGGATTCCCTATTTTAACTTTTATCGTTTTATTTCGTTTTTTAAACATTTCGCCGGGTAAAAGTATTAGCTCAATATTGACTTTGATACCCAATAACCGTCTGAATGAATTCATGAAATAAAAAAAATATGAGTTACGGCCGTAAATATAAAATGGCACCAGTTTTCGTTTGCTTGAAACCGCTTTGGTAATGTAACTTTTCTCCCACCGGCAATCCTGGATCTTCCCTCTATAAAATCTCGATACTTCTCCAGCAGGAAAATGAGTTATAGGAATATCCGAATCAAAAATTTCTTCTAAAGCAATTAAATATTCTTTTGAATTTATGCCAAACACATTAACTGCAGCAATTATTGGCCATAAATGAGGTATCTTCATAAATACCTCATTACCAATAGATTTCAATGTACCATACCGGTCTGATACGATTTTTGTTAATACTAATCCATCAATAATTCCAAATGGATGATTAGAAATAAAAAAACACTTTGGATTTTCAGGCAAGTTTTCCTGACCTTCAATCTCAATCCGAATATTAAACTCCTCAATAATTTTAGTAAGAAAATCTACTCCTGCATAATCTGAATGTTTTGTAAGAATTTGATTCATTTCTTCCTGTCGGATTACTCTTTCAATCCATCTGATAATAAAACCCGGTGAATGTTTTAATATTTTTAAATTACTATTCTTAATATAAGGTAAGATATCAATATACTTCATTTTTTGTTATATTATCATCCTCATTTCACTATATAATTGAGGATACACGAATTTGAAGTATTGCAAAAATACACTTATCAGGGAAAATGGAAAAATTTACATATTTTATTTATTATTACTATTAAAGGGAATTATTAATCAATTAAAATTAATATTATGAAATACACTCTTTTTCTGTTTATCCTTTTGATGGTTTCATGCACCTCCAATAAACCACCAAAATATAAAAATGCAAACCTGCCAGTTGAGGAAAGGGTCAATGATCTAATTGCCAGGATGACCCTTGAAGAAAAAGTTGCTCAATTACATTCATATTGGTCCAGGGATACTACATCCTTTGATGAGGACGGGAATTTTATCGGTGGAAACGATGCTGAAATTCTTAATCATGGGGTGGGTTCATTCTTTTCTTTTGCTTTTTTTGATCCTGCGTCTCAGAAAAGAAGTATCAGCCGGATAAATAGTTTTCAAAAATATATGATTGAAAAAACACACCTGGGCATTCCTGCCCTCATGTTCACTGAAGGTCTTCATGGGGTTATGATTCCCGGAGCAACAAGTTTTCCGCAGGCTATCGGCCTTGGAAGTACCTGGGATACAGTACTTATTGAACAGGTATTTAGTGTTGCTGCCCTTGAAGCAAATGCTGCAGGAGTCTGGCAGGTTCTTTCACCAGTACTTGATCTTGCACGTGATCCCCGGTGGGGTAGAACAGAAGAATGTTACAGTGAAGATCCATATCTGGTATCCCGTTTAGGTATGGCAGCTGTTTTCGGTTGGCAGGGTAGAGGAAAAACCATTAGTGAAAATCATATAGCTGTCACCCTCAAACATTTTGCAGGACACGGCCAGCCCGAAGGAGGGAAAAATCTGGCTCCTGTCAATTATTCAGAAAGATATTTCAGGGAAACACACCTTTATCCTTTTGAAATGGCAGTTAAAAGGGCAAATGCACAATCCATAATGGCTTCATATAATGAATGGGATGGAATACCCAACCATGTAAATAAAAAATTATTGACTGATATTTTAAGAGCTGAATGGGGATTCAATGGGTACGTAATGAGCGATGGTGGGGGGATGGATGTTACATACAGAAATCATCTTGCTGCTAAAGATTCAGCAGAATCAGGAGTACTTTCTATCATGGCCGGTATCGATTATGATCTCGGGAGTAATGGTTGCTTTACCTCACTTGTTGACCAGGTTAAAAAAGGAAATGTTTCGGAAGAATATATTACCAGGGCAGCAAAAAATATCCTCAGGGTAAAATTTACTATTGGATTATTCGATCATCCATATGTTGATCAGGAACTATTTGAAAAGACGACACATAGCAAGGAACACAGGGATTTGGCCCTGAAAGCTGCCCACGAAGCAATAGTCTTACTTAAAAATGAAAAAAATACCCTTCCTTTAGATCCGGCAACTTTAAAAACTCTTGCTGTGATTGGTCCGAATGCAGCAGATATACATCTGGGCGGATATTCCTATATACCCATGAAAGGAGTAAGTGTACTGGAAGGAATCCGTGACTTCGCAACTGGAAAATTCCAGGTATTATATACAGAAGGATGTAAAATAACTTTAAATAAAGTATGCCACTGGCTGGTGAACGAAAAGCCAATTATAAATGATCCTGAAAATGATAAAAAGATGATCGCTGAAGCTGTAAAAGTTGCTAAACAAAGCGATGCGGTAATCCTTGTAATAGGTGAAAATGAACTGATCAATCGCGAAGCCTGGAACGACGATCACCTTGGTGATCGCGATAATCTTGATCTTTTTGGTATGCAGAACGAACTCGCGGAAGCCATCCTTAAAACAGGTAAACCCACTGTGATCCTGTTAATCAACGGACGTCCAATCACTATAAATTATTTACAGGCAAATGCTCCTGCAATAATTGAATGCTGGTATCTGGGACAGGAAACCGGGCATGCAGTAGCTGACATCATCTTTGGTGAGGTAAATCCGAGCGGTAAATTACCTGTAACATTTCCGCATTCCGTGGGCCAGTTACCCTGTTTTTACGACAAAAAACCCACTAATCACCGTTTCTATTTATCTTCCGATCCTGTGCCCTTGTATCCTTTCGGTTTTGGATTAAGCTATACTACCTTTGAATACAAAAATCTCAGAATTGAACCAAAAGAAATTCCGGCAAATGGTAGAGCACAAGTTGAAATAGATATTACAAATACAGGAAAAGTTAAAGGTGATGAAATTGTTCAACTCTATATTCACGACCTGGTAAGTCTTCCAACACGCCCTGTAAAAGAATTAAAAGATTTTTGCAGGATTACCCTGAATCCAGGTGAAACTAAGACGGTAAAATTTATAATTACTCCCGATAAACTGGAAGCATATGACCTGGAGATAAAAAGGGTAGTGCAACCCGGCGATTTTGAAATAATGGTCGGCAAAAATTCTATGGAATTGTTGATAGATACACTAAAAATAATATAGCGATTATCTGAATGCCGGTTGTGAACCTTCCCGGAGGAAATAGAAACTGCCCTTCAAAGAAGTAGATTCCCACGGTGTTTGTCCTCCATTTGATACTTTTTCAATTTCCGATCTGACATTTTTAAATACATCTTCAAGTATCAGGTTTGGAACTTGTATGTATTTTAGTAATGCGCTGGTATATAATCCATTTTCTCCTGTACCATCTGAAGCAGTTTTTCCCGGAGCAGTAGAATAGGCAATAATTGATCCGGAAGGTGCATTCATGAATGCTAATCCTTGGGTTTTGACACTTCTGCCACTCCATTTTCTCTCAAAGGGATTATCCCTGCATGCGTCCAGAATTATTATATTTGTTTCACATCCCGAATCTTCCATCTTGCCCAGGATTCTTCCAACTTCCACACAATCATATTCCACGTCATTTTCCATATATAAATTAGCATCAATCGGTACAATATAATTGTTCCCATTTACCTGTATCCCATGGCCTGCATAATAAAATAATCCGACCTGATAGTTCTCTAACTTAGCACCAAATTTATCCATTGCCATTTTAACAGTTTTTTGATCAGCATCAATGTACGAATCAACTTCAAACCCAACTTTTTGTAGAACTTTTGCCATTGCATCAGCATCATTTGCAGGATTCAATAAAAACGCACCATGTGAATATTTACTGTTACCAATAACCAGAGCCAGCCTTTTTTCCTCTTTAAATTCCTGAAAAATAACAGTACGGCTTGCAGATATCTTCGAATTATCTTCATTTACAGCCTCAATCTTAATTTCATTATTCCCCTTTAGAAGGTCTATTTCTTTCTCATATTTAATCATGCAATCAACAGATCCCTGAGGAATATTCTGCGTCCTCTCAAATGCCCACATGCTGTTATTCAGAAATAATGAAATCTGAGTAATCTTTGTTCTTGATTTTATGCATGCCTTAACTTTGAACTTTAAACTGTTCGTGATCTCATTTTCAATTGTAGGTGTTTCCCATACAACTTCATTATCTGATATCCTGACAGGAATATTATAATAAACAGACCGGATATCTGAAGTAGTTGTACCAGCATTGTTTGCAGCTTTGATTATAACGCTGTTATTACCATTGCCCAGTGAAATGTTATGTTCAAGAGTTAAATTATATTCACCTGATGAATTTGTCTTGTATGAAGTTAAATCAAACTCACTGGTCACAGAATTATGAAATATAATTACACTCCTTAACTGGTTGGACGACTGAATAAAAGCGTGCAGAACATAGTTCTTTACAGCACTTGTATCAATTTCCCTGAATGGTAGTTGCCAGATAATAACAGGTGCAGTTTCAATATTTGCTACTTCTGTCGTTTTTCGTGTAATTTCTTCCGCTGGTGCAACAATTCCAATATTACTATTCCATAATTTAACTGATTTGTCATCCGATCCTGTGGCAATTAATTGACCATCAGGACTAATATCAACCGTATTGATTTTATCTTTATGACTAACTGTTCTGATTATTATACCACTTACTGTTTCAAACATTTTCGAGGTTTTATCCTCAGATCCACTGATAATGTACTTGTCATCAGGACTAAAGCATAATGATGTTACCGGACCCTCATGACCAACAATGGTTTTTAACAAATTACCGTCTGTCAGATTCCATAAATAGATATTACCATTATCATCTCCGCCTACAAGATATTTCCCGTCATGGCTAATGTTAATCTCATTAACCGGATATTTGGAACCAATCAGCTTTCTGATCATTTCTCCTTTTTCAAAATCCCATTGCATAACCACTTTATTTTCTGCTCCGGTGTAAATATATTTGCCATCATAACTGAAAACTATTGAATTTGCACCCTCTGAAAGTCCCTTGAAAGCTTTTACATATTTTGGGGGTGAAACACTCCATAAATCTATTGTTTCCTTGTACAAACTTGTCGCTACAAAATATTTTCCATCAGGGCTGAATGTTAATCCATCAACAGGACGAGAATACCCTGTCTTGTAAATAGACTGTCCACTTTTCATATCCCACATCATTATCTGGCCATACCTGTCAACCGTCCCACCTGCAAGAATATACTTGCCATCAGGACTGATACTCACACAATTGATCTGAAAAAGTTCTGTCTCATTTAATGATTTATAAGTTTTTATCAATCCTCCTAACTTATCCCATAAATAAACCACCTCGTCTTTTGTATTAGTTTCGAGACATACTGCAATATACTGGCCATCAGGACTGAAGGATAGATCGACAACTTTTTTCGCAACAGGCATATTCAGTATTTGTGAATATGTCAGATTGAATGAAAACAACAATGACAGAATGAGAATGATTCTTGGTTTCGTCTTCATTTTTGCATTTTAATTATAAATAAAATTAATGTATTTTTTATTAACTATCAAATAGCCTTATACTTGGAAATAAACATTTCCCTTTCTTTTTCTTATCAACGCTTTTATTATCGAAAATGAATACATTTATGATGTTATGACTTTTAAATTAAATAACAAAACTATACTGGGTATTGACATTGGATCGGTTGCTATTTCATTAGTACAAACCGATACTGATGGAAATATTCTTTCATCCTCATATATCTTTCATCAAGGCAGAATCCTGGAAACTTTAATGAAACTTCAGGGGAATTTTGACCTTTCTGTTATAAGTGGAATTGCGACGGTTTCAAAAAACTGGTTTAAGGCTGAAAGTGTTCGATATTACGATCCACAGACTGCCATTGTAGCTGCCGGGAAAAAATTATATCCTAACCTGGGATCAATCATGGTTGTGGGTGCAGAAAAATTTCAGCTTATAAATTTTGACGAGTCAGGCAATTATGAACATACTGCAACAAATACTTCCTGTGCGGTAGGTACCGGCAGTTTTCTCGACCAGCAGGCAAAAAGATTGAATCTTGAAGATGTAAGGGATCTTTGCACTATAGCCCTTAAAAATGACGGGGAAATTCCTGATATTGCATCCCGTTGTGCTGTATTTGCTAAAACTGATCTTATCCATGCTCAACAGGAAGGATACTCTCTTAGTGCGATTTGCGATAGTCTATGTAAAGGATTAGCTAAAAATATTATCGATACACTTTATAGCGATGACACACCAAGATGTCCTGTACTTTTTGCAGGAGGAGTTTCCAGGAACCTTGTTGTGAAAAAGCATCTTGAATCTTTCCTTGGAGTTACACTTCTTCATCATGATTATGGACATCTACTGCCAGCTTATGGTGCCTGCCTTTTATATCTTACTGAAAAAAAAGGATTCCAATTTGACGGGATAACTTCAATCAGCGATTATCTCAAGTCTCAGCAAAATGAAAAGAAATATTTTCATGGACCGCTCAGGCTAACGATGACAAAATATCCCCGTTTTACATCAGAGAAATTTTACGAATTCAAACCAACCCAGGCAAATCATCCGGATCGGGTTCAGGTTGACCTGTACCAGAAAATTCAAAATGATACTCTTATCAAGGCTTATCTGGGTATTGACGTTGGATCGACAAGTACAAAAGCGTTTCTTTGCGACGAGAACAAAACTCCTGTCGCCGGATTCTATACTTATACTGCAGGCAGGCCCATCCCGGCAACACAAGCAATATTAGAGGCCCTGTCTGATATTCAGGATCGAGAAAGAGTAAGGTTTGAATTTCTCGGTGTAGGAACAACCGGATCGGGAAGAAAATTTGTTGGAAAAATATTAAATGTCGACATAATCGTTGATGAAATTACAACCCATGCCCGGGCAGCTTACGAGTTAAATCCTGATACTGATACTATTATTGAAATTGGTGGTCAGGATGCTAAATTCACACTGATGAAAGACGGCAGAGTTACATTTGCCCAGATGAATTCGGTCTGTGCTGCAGGGACAGGCAGTTTTATTGAAGAACAAGCACGAAAACTCGGGGTTTCATTAGGAGACTATTCTAATAAAGCAGAAGGAGTAAGTGCTCCCCTTGCAAGTGACCGCTGTACAGTATTTATGGAAAGGGATATTAATAATTATCAGAATAAAGGATTTTCTGTGGAAGAAATACTTGCAGCGGTTCTTCACTCTGTGAGGGAGAATTACTTGAAAAAAGTTGCTGTTGAAGCAACAATAGGTAACCATATTTGTTTCCAGGGAGCAACTGCAAAAAACAAAGCTCTTGTAGCAGCTTTTGAAAATAAGCTTGGCAAGGAAATATTTGTTTCAAAGTACTGTCATCTCACTGGTGCACTTGGACTTACTTATTTACTGGCAGAGGAACATAAAGGGAAATCCCAGTTTCGTGGACTTGATATTTATCACAAAGAAATACCTGTTCAGATTGAAACTTGTTATTTATGCAATAATAATTGCAGGATAAGAATCGCAGAGGTTGCGGGTGAAAAGGTCGCATATGGATTCCTCTGTGGCAGGGATTATGATACAAAAAAATATGTTGACAGTAACACCTCCGGGTTTAACCTTATCAAGGAACGCCAGAGTCACTTTTATGTTCCAAAAAAGCATAAATTTAAATCATCAATAAAGATTGGACTTCCTGCTTCTCTTCATCTTTTTGATGAAATAAGTCTGTGGCAAAGATTTTTTAATAATCTTTCAATTGAAACTCTGACCAGCGAAAGTTTTAACAACCCTGTTAAAACGGGTAAACGTATTGCAGGAGCTGAATTCTGTGCCCCCATGGAAGCTATGTACGGACATGTTGCCTGGCTGACAGATAAGGTTGATTATATTTTTCTGCCGGTCTATCTTGAAGCGCGGGATAAGGAATTTGAATCGGAAAGGAATTATTGCTATTATACACAATTTAGTCCATCTGTTGTTTCAAGTAGCGGTGATCAAAGGTTAATGAAAAAATGCCTTGTCCCATTACTTAACTATTCAAAGGGAATCAAGGTTGTCCGTAAAGAATTATTTAACTGTCTTAAACCTGTTTTTAATTCTGTAATTACAGATACAGAATTAAATATAGCTTTTGACGAAGCCCTTCATTTTTATAATCATAAAAAGGAAGTCCTGAAATTTATATTTAATCAGGATTTTGATAAATCACAGGATATTTCTGTTGTGCTGGTTGGCAGGCCTTATCTTATTCTTTCACCCCATATGAATAAAGGAATACCGGATATTCTTGGTGGAATGGGAATACGGACCTGTTTCCAGGATATGCTTTTATATGACCACCAGGATTATTCCGACATTGATTACCTGCTCAAGGTTTTCCCCTGGTATTATGCCGCAAATATTCTTGAAGCAGCAAAAGTATCAGCGGTAACTAAAAATCTTTACCCGGTATTGATCACTGCTTTTAAATGCGGACCCGATTCATTCCTGACTGACTATTTTAAGAAAATAATGGATGCTCATCAGAAGCCTTACCTCATCCTGCAAATCGACGAACATGGTTCTAATGTAGGTTATGAAACCAGGATCGAAGCGGGTATCCGTTCGTTCCGTAATCATGCGACTATGGATCACCAGAAAAGCAGACCGTTCCTTCCAATTATAACTCAGCCAGAAAAGTCTATTTATGCCAGGAAGACTATAATTTTCCCGAACTGGGACCAGCTGGTTGCCCCGCTGCTTGTAGCTAACTTAAGAAAACTAGGGCTGGATGTCAGGTTGCTCGAACCAGATGAGGAGATTACAAGAAACAGCATGGTTCATAATACCGGACAATGCCTTCCATTGAATATCATTACACAGGAATTCATAGAATTCATAAAGAAGAATAATCTGGATCCGGCTGATACTATGCTATGGATGGTTGAAACAAAACTTACCTGTAACATCCGTCTATACCCTTATTATATCAAAAACCTGCTCGATAATTATGGTGATGGCATGGAAAAAGCCATTGTCTATTCAGGTGAAGTAACTCACCTTGATATATCCCTGAATGCTTGTCTGAATGCTTATCTTGCTTATATGATAGGCGGCCTTATCCGCAGGCTTGGTTGCAAAATAAGACCGTACGAGATTACAAAGGGTGAAACGGACAAAGTTATAAAGGAAAGCATCAGAATCATGATAAAAGCCTTCCTTGGAAGAGCTCCCATGGAAAAATCAGCTATTCAAGCGGTTGCACTTTTTGAAAAGATTAAATATACTCCTGTAGAAAGGCCCAGGGTTGCAATATTCGGGGATCTTTATGTCAGAGATAACGATGTATTGAACCAGGATCTTATCCATGTAATTGAAGATGCAGGGGGAGAGGTTATAACCACACCTTACCATGAATATGCCAAAATCACTGCCGAAAATGGCCTGAGAAGAAGAATAGCACAGGGAAAGAATCTTGAAGCTATGGGATTAAAAGCAATGCTTGCAGGAATAAAACTCCTGGATAGTACCTATTATAAACATTTTAAGAAGTTCCTTGGCAACCAGCCTGTTATCCAACCTTTAAAACTTGAGAAAAAACTTGAACTTTTCAATATTAAAAACCTTCACAGTGGTGAGTCGTACGATAATATTCTTAAGATTTTCTTCATCCTGCAAAATTATCCCGATGTATCTCTGTTCATCCAGACCAACCCCGCTTTCTGCTGCCCATCGCTTATAACTGAAGCAATGAAAAATCACATACGACGTATTACTGGCGTGCCTGTCGTAACAATAACCTATGACGGCACCAGTGATTTAAAAAATGATGTTATAGTTCCTTATCTGAAACTTGCAGTAAAACGTGAACCTGTAAAAACAAAACAGGTTCGGCCTAAACCATGGAAGATCTTATCCACCTTCTCAGACTTAACATCCTGACCATTTTACATTTTAACAGTGTAACAATGTAACAGTGTAACAATGCAACAGTGTAACAATGCAACAGTGTAACAGTGTAATTTTGTACCTATCCCCAATTTTAATCTGACTTATTAGTCTCATATCAATAAATCTTTTTTATTTTTAGACCAAATTATTTATAATTTACATTCAAAAATTATTAGAAAATGAAGACAAAACTATCACGTTCGATTTCTTTAGCGCTTTTGATACTTATAGTACCCCTTTTGCATGGTAATTCAATGCCAATGGGTAAGAAATCAAATTTCTCAGGTACCTGGATTCTGAATGAACAAAAAAGTGATTTCGGAGAATATGGTCGTATGATGGCTTCAGATAAATTAGTTATTGTTCAAAAAGGGAAAAAACTGACAATGGAAAGATATGTAACAACTCCTACAGGAGAATCATATAATTATCCGGAGAATTATACACTTGATGGCAAGGAATGTGTTAATCCACTGTGGGAACAATCAAAAAAGACATCTACTGTTGCATGGTCAGAAGATAAGAAAAGCCTGACCTTTACATCATTGCTGGATTTGATGTTTGAAGGGAATGAGATGAAAATCAATACTGTTGAAGTATACAGCCTTGAAGACGGGGGGAAATCCATGGTTATTAAAGAGACCGCAAGTACTGAATATGGCGATACGGTTGTCAGCTTTATTTATGATCTGCAATAATAAGCAGGAAGTAAATTATCTGACTGATATCACGGCCTCGCTATAGCCGGGTAATCCATCTTCACTTAATCCCTGTACTACTATTCTATAATCGGAAATATCATCAGCGGTATAAAAACTGACTGTAACAGTACCATTATTATCTGTTACTACCTCCGGATTCCAGTATAAAAGATTTCTGAAGTCCGGGTGTGATGTGAGACTATCATTATCAGAAGAATAGTCTGGAGAATGAAAAGTGCCAGGTACCTGGAAGAATTGGTAAGGTTTTCGAATTGCATATGATGGCAGATCAAAATTATTAAAGTCGGCCTGCTTGGTGATCATGTTAATGATTCCAAAGTAAGATTCATTCCCTTGTATGAAAGGGGATTGAACCACATCAATTTTCTCAATATCAACAGGATCCATATAAATGATCACCGGATTAATGTCAAGGACAGGTACTCCGTCCAGCAGAAGCAAAGGTTTACCAAAAAGGGGTAGCTTCGCAGAAGGATCAATAACCTGAAGTTCAAAATTATTATTTCTCTTTCTTTTTATTAATACTGATTTTACCAGTTCGAAAAATAGTTCTTCAACAGCAGGCAGTTTTATATAATCTCCCAGAAATACTGATTCATCTGGTTTACCATATATATTTGGCAAATAATATTTGTTCATATCGCTTTCCTGAACCGGATAATTTCCAAATGCATCTTCGACTTGCAGATTAATCATAAGTAGCTTAATATAATCAACAGTCTTGTCATCTGGCCAGAATACTTCCGGATTAATATTGTTATAACTGTTGCTAAAATCTTCATCCAGTATGATGTAATAATTATCCGGATTTTCGGCAGGCATAACAATAATATCATTGTTGCCATATTGGTTGAAAAGTCGGACCTGGAATCTACCATAACCACCAGATCTTGTTGTATAAATCTGCGCGGTTTTTCCAGGTTGAGCTGCATAAACTTTAATGCCTGAAGAAGGATTACCATTGAGGGTGCTATATACGGTTCCCGTTAATGTAAGTCCTCGTGTTTCAGGCAGGATATAGGTATGATCAGAAGAGACCTCTAAACCTGCACCGATAGAATCTTCAGATGAATAAATAGTATGAAGAATTTTTGTTAAGGTATCCGAATTATATTCTGAAAATGAAAATTGATCATCCGGGAATGAAATGGGATCAGGGAAAAAGGAACTATAATTTAAATATTGAAAAATGTTTTTATGATTAATCCCGATCTGACTATCTGATTTATAAACTGATATGGACATATTGGAATTGACAGGGTGACCCTCAGGATTCTCAGCACTGATCATTAGTGTAACTCTTTCCCTGGGCCCATATATAGATTTATCTGATTTCAGCATTATATTCATTCCTTTCAATCCTGCTGCAATTTTATTTTTATCGGACTCCTGAAGAAGTTTTTCATTACTAACGGGAAAAGGCAACGGGACTTCCTTCCATTTTCCATCTGAACTGATCGTACTGACCTTGTATTGCCCGTCTATTTCAGGAATAAAAGAGAATAACCCATAACCATGTTTCCAGGTTTTCAATTCCCCAAGAGTATCACCGGATTGGTTAGCCACCCATCCTTTCAGGTTTACTCCCCGGTTTCCCCTGGTTTCAGCATGGAATGCAATTTCATTTCTTTGTCCTTTCCAAAGTCTACCATTTTCTGTGTAAAAATTAATAGTATAATCTTCCGATTCCTCAGTAATGATATTTGTTTCCAGAGGTAAAAACGGATTTACTATAAATAGCTTATCAACAAAGAAATACCCAGGAGGGAAATTGGTCATCCACCTTGTATATGCCCTGATATAATAAACTCCTGTTTGTATAGATCTTGGTACATAAATTCTTCCATCGCCTGTACCTTTTTCTAAAAGAATTTTTTCTGATAAAATAGGTTTATTCTGATTATTCAGGACCTCAACATACATAACCTTGCTTACATCAGAAAGAAGATTTAATTCTCTGTAAGTACAATAACCTTTAAACCAGATTATTTCTCCCGAAAGATATAGTTTCCGGTCTGTATGAAGAAAAATCTTTTCACGGTAATTAAACTCGTCAGGTATTGATGATTGTTGATTGGTATTGCTTTCATTCACCTGTGAATAAAGAGGAGAAATGCAGATAGAAAATCCTGCTATAAAAATAAACAGACACAATCCAACTGACCTTAACCGGACTGGATTCATCAAAAATATATTGCTGATTTTTAAGTTCATAGTCTACCAGAAAGAAGGCATTATGTTTGAACCAGTTAAAGTACAATCGCAACATTTGAACCTCGAAACAACACCCAGTCCAAATAAGATCTCTTCATTTGAAGCATCAAGTACCATGCAGTACCCCCATTCGTCATACTTTAAATAGAGGCTTTTTTGTATTATTAAATAATCAGATCTGCAACCAGCAAATTCTGATGTTAGCTTAGCATCTTTTGGAAGATCTGAACGGGTAAGGAATAATCTTTTAGTGTCTACGGAGGTAGCTTCAAAGAAACCAATTACCGGCATTTCCGGATTATTAAGATTATATACATTACCTCTGATCTGAGCCGGTTGTTTATCAAACATCGTTCCCACATTCTGGGTTGCAACACTGAGCTGATCCCAGTAAACATACGCCTCCCTGCTAAGGGAATATTGTCTGACCAGGATGCTGTATCTGATGCTCAACCGGTTGTTGTCAGTTGACACAAAATTTACAGGGAATCGTTTGATAATATCAGATTGCATATTTTCAGATGAAGTAACCAGGATATCCTCTGAAGGAAATGTTCTCCAGCACCGGCCTACATTTTCTGTCCTGAACGTCAGCATTCCATTTTTTACCAGATAACTTGAAGGATATGGTACAGTATATTCCCATGTTTCCTCATAATCATACCTGTAATACCTGGTCTGGTTATCCGGATCATAAGTATCAACATAAATCTGGAATCCTTCTTTATTCTCGTTTTGTACAGTTTTTTCTCCAAATTCTGCGTACAGGTTCCCTATCTCAGGGACCTTCTTTAATTCTACATACTCTGATTCCCAAATCTGTTCATCAGCTGTGTAAATAATTAATTGATAATTTCTGCCGATTATTCCCCTAAAATCCGGATCAATTGTGCTGTAAACTCCTGGAGATGTCTCTTCCAGAGCAGTAATATTTCCCTGGTCATCCTTAATAAGAACATCAGCCTGTTGTTCCGGAAGACCTTCTAATTCACTATAATGAAAACTCCTCGATAACCTGACAGTATAGGGACCAGGTTCATTGGTAATAACTCCGTCTATAACCAGGATATCTTCATATTTACTGAGCTCCGGAGTATAAGGTTCGGAACATGTTCCCGAAATTATTATAATAATTAAAATGAACAGATATTTAAATATTTTCCCCATATTTCATTTATCCCGATATTAATCATTAAAATCTGAAATGATATGTTACTGTATAAATCGGCTGCGCAAAAATGGAAAGTTTATATCCATTTATTATTTCATTCTCAGTGATAAAATATACTGAATATGCATTTTTTCTACCCGTTACATTATAAACAGAAAATGACCAGGAGCTGTGAAGCAACTTTTTGGATTTCAGGTTTCCTTCAATATTCATTGATAGATCCCAGCGAAAATAATCCGGGATCCTGTATTCATTATGTGATGAATAATAAAGACGTGGTAGATTCCTGAAATAAAATTTTGCAGCAGGGTATGTAATCGGCCGTCCACTGCTGTAAGTCAGATTACTTGTTAAGCTGAACCTGCGTGAAAATCTATAATTTGTTAATAATGTAAGGTCATGGGGTTTATCATGAATTGCCGGAAAATATTTTCCATCGTTGATTTTTTCCTCCGGGAAATCACTGTCTACTTTTATCAGGCTTCTTGACCATGAATAGCTGAGCCAGCCGTTTAACCTTCCCTGGTCTTTCCTGAAGAGGAACTCAATTCCATATGCTTTTCCTTTTCCATTGATCAAATCTGTTTCAATATGTTCATTCAACAATAATTCAGCACCGGCTTTATATTCTAACATATTTTGAGTCCACTTATAGTAAATTTCCACAGAACCTTCAATAGTATTTTTCCTGAAGTTTCTGTAATATCCCAAACTTAATTGATCCGCAATCTGTGGGGGTATGTGAGAATCACTAAGTTTCCATGTATCTGTAGGAGAAATTACTATAGAATTTGAAAGCATATGAAGATACTGTCGGGTTCTGTTATAGCTGAATTTTATTGAACTTGCCGGATCAAGGACATATCTCGCAGAAAGTCTTATTTCAGGACCGATATAACCCCGGATTATCTTCCCGGCCGGATATGTAATTGTATCCTTGATATTAATTATTGCCAGGGGAAGATCTTCATTATATTCGTAAACATTTTTAGGCCCAAGGAAAACAAAAGATGATAAACGAAGCCCACCATATAACGATAAATCCTGATTCACATTAAATCTGTCGCTAATAAAAAGTGCTGATTCAATACCATTTTCAGGTTCAAGTATTAATTCTCTGACTTGCGATTCTTCTCCCTTTGGAAAATTTGTTCCGGGATTCAGAGTATACCATATTGAACTTAAACCATAATTTACTTTATGATCAGGATTCGGCAGCCAGGTAAAATTTGTTTTCACTTCTTTGTGACTGATGTGAAAATTCATATCATAGCTATTCGCATCTGCCTTATAGCTTGATATATTATACCCATATTGACTGAAAATAATTGAGTTGACCGAGTAGAGTTTATTATTGAATTTATATTTCCAATGAATTGTCGCGCTTAGATTTATATATTTATATGATGTCTCGGAAGAAAGAGTAAACTTATCATTGCTGTAATAACCTGCAAGATCAATGGTGCTTTTTGGATTAATCTCCCAGTTAAACCTGGCATTAATATCATAAAATGCAGCATTACTATTTTGTATATCCGGATCGTCTATTTCCCTAAGTATCCAGTCAGAATAAGTACTGCGCCCCCCTATCAGGAACGAACTCTTACCCTTTATGACTGGCCCCTCAAACAAAAGTTGTGCAGTGACCGGACTTATTCCACCCTTTCCAGAAAAATTTAATTTATTACCACTCCGAGTGTTAACATCAAACACAGATGATAATCTTCCACCATATTCAACCGGAATACTGGCTTTATAAAGTTCGAATTCTCTGATTACTTCAGGATTAAAAACAGAAAAAAAACCAAACAGGTGCGAAGTATTAAAAACAGGTGCATCATCTATTAAAATCAGGTTTTGATCTGCCGAACCTCCCCTGACATTAAAACCCGATGTACCCTCTCCTACCGATTGCACCCCTGGAAGCATAGTTGCCACTTTAATGATATCAGCTTCACCAAATACTGCTGGTATTTCCTTTATAGATTTCATAGGTATAGTGTTCACACCCATCTGGCTTCCGGTAACATTATCACTGCGCTTGCCTTCAATTATAATTTCCCGTAATCTGTAAAGTTTTTCTTCCATTTTGATATCCAGAATCCCGTCTGATTGAATCAGTACAGGTCGATTTATTTCAGACATACCTATATTTCTGTAAGTAAAATTATACCTGCCGGCAGGGATCTCGAGGTCATAATGACCATATAGATCTGTTACGGTTCCGCTCTTTGTTTCATTCACAAAAATAGTTGCACCTATTATTGGTTCACCGGTTTTCAACTCCCTGATATAACCGGAGATTTTAGTCATCCCATCCGGGGTCTTTTTAGATGGATCCCCAACGACAATAAGATTGTTTTCTTCACCTGTTTCTCCTCTATTTAAATCTCTTCCTATAAATTCGGAACTTTCAATACTATCATTCTCCAATGGCTTATTAATGTATATTTTCTGAATCTCAGAAATGATGGGGTAGTCTTTCGTTATTATAAAATCACTTTGGTTGATTTGCAAAACTGACAGTCCATATTCAGATATTTTTTTGGTAAGAAATTCCTTGAGGGGAATCTCTTCACCCGTATGCGACAGGATTATATTCTCAACCCATTCAGGTTTATAAAAAAAATGAATTCCATGTTTTTGTTCTATATCCTGGAAAAAAACAGCGATAGACATATCTCTGAAAGAATCTCCTACAATGATTTTATCGTATTGGGAGTTAACTACTGAAGACAGTAATATCAATAACAAAGTGGTAAGCCAAAAAGATCGCATGTCGAAATTAATCTGTAATCAAACTATTATAATATTCAATAAGCCCGGCTAATTGCTCATCCTGAGCTTTTCTAACATAAATTCTATGTCTTCGTAAATATTTCTTTATTTCACCCTTCCTGTCTTCACAAAGTTTTAATAATACAAATCTGTTGCTGACTTTATGAAGTTCATTATCTTTCATTAAATACCTGGTAATTTTGGTCTCCAGGAACTTCCCGCCTGGAAATTCTTGTGTATTGATGGTTTCAAATTTCTTGATCCACCTGTTAAACAGACTGACTTCACCCTCATATAAAATTTCAAAATATTGACTTTCTGTAATATTATTAATCCCGGAAGGTCTTAGAGTAATGAATGAATGATCTTCCAATGTAAATTTCGTGACCTTGTTTTTATCTAATAACAATACCACTTTATTGCCATCCGGAGATTCATCCAGATAAATGAGATAATCCTGGTAGATATCATAATTCAATTTCAGTGAGGAAAAGTTTTTACCATTTATATCAACAGAGCCCTGCATCCATTCTGAGCCTTTTATAAAAGGATGGCCATATGCTTTTGTTTGTGGCTGTGAATAAATCCTTCCATTTACCAGGCGAACGTCTTTCCCGAAGACGTAATCACTGAAGCTAATAAGTTCTTCTGCTTGTTGATTAAGGATTTTACTCTGATTATTCTGTTCAGGATACTGAGAATATAACCCTGACAGAGCTGCAGATACCAAAATGAAATTCACCAGAAAGATAGTTCGACTCAACATTTTCACTTCTTCCAATTCCTAAAAATAAATATTTCTTCGCAAGTATATTAATTCTAATTAATCCTGTAAGTTTTAACAATATTACTCAATTGTTGAAAATTTTTTCAGAACTTCCTGGATATATTTTTTTGGGTTAGTTTGGATTAACCTTTATTTTAACCTTCTGCCAGGATCTTATTAAAGCTGTAATATCCTGTCGTTCCTTTCCTGTTAATACGGAATGCTGATCATCACCTTTACCCCAGGAAGGCATATTTGTACCGTTCCTGCCTAATGAAATTACAGCCAGGATATACCCATTTGTCGCAGCATTAAGGAATTCCTGATTATTTAATTGAGGAGCTTTTACTCCATTTCCATTTTCACCATGACATACTGCACAATTATCAAGAAACAAATTATTCCCTTCAACTGCAATACCTGGATTTGCTCCAGGATAGATATAATCCCAGGTCTTATCTTCAACTGATCTCATATAGGCAATCACATTGGTAATCTGCATATCATTAATTTCCCCTTGCTGAGTGACCTGTCCTTTCCAGCCAAACATAGCAGTTTGCAATCTTCCGTATGCAACAGTCAGATAAAGAAATAAATCATCTGCAGTTTTCAGAAAATCTGAATTCAGTATTGCCGGGCCGGTTTCTCCTTCACCGAATTCACCATGACATCGGGAACATAAATAGTGGAATTGCATAGCTCCCTGTTGAGGATTACCTTCAGGTAATCTCAGTTTAGCAGATGGACTATATCTGATTCCTAAGGATCTTATATAAGCAATAAGATCAGACATATCGTTATCTGTAAGATATGACCAGGAAGGCATTGCTGTATTGTATCTCCCATCGTTAATAGTATAATAGATAAATCTATCAGAAGCAACTTGAAGGAAATCATTATTATTTAAGGGTAAAGCTATCAGGCCTTCACCATCAATACCGTGACACATGACACATTTGGAATTATATAGATTCCGTCCATTTCTGAAATTCCCTTCTAAATTATTCGTGATAGTAAATGATGAATAACTCTCTTTTCCCTTCCTGATGAAGTTAACAATTGAATCAATTTCATTGCTATAAAAACCTGAAAAACCAGGTAGCCACGAAGCCATTTGACGCATGCTTCTTCCATTTAAAATAGTTTCCTTTATGAACTCCCCGGAAGCTATACTCAGGAATTCTCTATTCATTAGAGCCGGCACACCCGTTTCATATTCATTATAATTCTTACCTTCTTTGCCTTTCCCATGACATGCTGAGCAACACACATCATACATATTATTTCCTTCAATTATTTTTCTTATTCCTTTCAGCTCTTTCAATGTTTCAACTCCAAAATATTCAAACGGGATATCGGGTTTTGAAAGTCCCATTGTAAATGTCACAAGAGCCTCGAGTTCTTCTTCCTGAAGATCGATTTTCAGCATGTGCGAACCTCCAGACACCATTTCAGGATCTTTAAAATGCTCTTTAAGCCAGTTTGAAATAGATTGCTCTCCTGCTATATTCTGGAAATTGTATTGATGCTTTGTTTTTTCACCCTGCCCTGTAAGATCTGGCCCAATTGCACCTCCTGCTCCTCTAGCTTTATGGCAACCCAGGCAACCTTCACGGTTGAATATTTTCTGTCCACGCACCAGAACTTCTGTGCCCTCCATTACTTCCTGTTCTGAAAAAATAGTAAGATGACATTTGGCACAAGAGGCTTGTATGTATGGCTGGTCCAGTAGTGGATAAGGCCAGTATATATCTGCATCACGACCGAAGGCTTGTTTTTTGTCAAGTGCCTTTCCCTGCCCTCCATGACATATAGTGCATCCGAACTTTTGTGTGGAATGATACTTAATAAAATTACCACTATGCAAACGATGCGGCATAGGAACATCTTGCATTCCCGGATCTTCAATTCCAAGGTGACAACTAACACAGCGGTCAATTCGTCCTAACTCTACGATTTCCAATTGTCTGATTCCGGATCTTATCTTCTCAAAATCCTGATCCGGATTATCACCCCTGGTCCTATCATTTACAATATTCTTATATTCGGCCTGATATATTCTCCATTCCTTAAAAAAATTTTCACGCACCCAAATAAACACTATCAGGATAATTAACAATGAGCTGAATATTATTGTTAAGCCTCTGTAAATCTTTATAATTTTATTTTCCATATTCAGTATCATCACATTACGGGCCATTGGGAAATTGACCAATAAAATTCCCAGTTTGGCCCCCTGAACCATATACCTATTGCAGTATATATGATCAAACCAGTTATGGCACATGAAAATAAAGCTATAGCCGCCATTCTTGCTGATTTTGTTTTTCTTGATATTAAGACCGACCAGGAAATATAGGACAGGGTCGACAGGGTTGCAGGATTGACCAACATAACAATAAATCCTGAAACATTATCAAACCATTCCTTTAGCCAGCCAAACCTTATAACAATGAAAATCAGGAATACTGTTATTATAAATGAGAATAAAACAGAGAATCCAACTATCTTTTTACCTGCATCTCCAGAAAACCAGATTCCTGTATATTTAACTTCTTTATCAATATATGGTATCGAAATAAGAAAAATGATAAACAATAATGGTATCAGTAAACCTCCTGTAAATGCTGAATAAGAAACAATTTCCTGGATCCCCAGAAAGTACCATGGTGATTTAGCGGGATTTTCTGCAAATGCAGGATTTGCTTGTTCTCTAAGAGGGGCATCAAATAATAAAGACATTAGTACAAGGACTGTGGTAATGAAAAGCAGGGTAGCCAGTTCAATCCACATCAGTACCGGCCAGGAATAAAACCGTTGGTCATTTTCATTAGCCCGAGAACTTGCGGACTGGTGGACTTGTTCAGTGAGATCCCCCCTTACGGTGGGATCAGTTCGACTTTGAAATTTTGCTTCACCAGTTCGCAAAATTTCAGTCTCATTGACTTGTGGACTTGAAATTCCCCCGTCTTTGCGTACTCTCCAGAAATGCCATCCGGTTAGTATCAATAAAGTCAAAGGAAGGAATACAACATGTAACATAAAAAACCGTGTGAGTGCTGCCTGTCCCACATTTTCTCCACCTATAAGTATTTTTTTGAAGAATCCACCAATGTCAAGAAAATTTGTAATCCCAAGTATATCTGTTAGTTCCCGGGCCGAGGCAGCAATATTTGCACCTATGGTTACAGCCCAATATGCCAGTTGATCCCATGGAAGAAGATATCCGCTGAAATTCATAAAAAGAAGGACTAACAGCATAAATACACCTATTATCCAGTTAATTTTTCGTTTCCCCTGATAGGAAGAAGTCAGAAATGTCCTTACCATGTGTAAAAAAGCAATCAGTACCATTCCGTGTGCTGCCCAGCGATGAATATTACGAATATACCTGCCACCGGGAACAACAAAAACTATATCCTTTACTGAATTATATGCTCTTTCCACTGACGGAGTGTAGTTCATCATCAGGATTAAACCTGTTATGATCATGATAAGAAACAAAAATGAAAGGATTAGTCCAAGTCCAAAAGTGTATGTTGGACTTAAGGTTCTCTGAGAGACTTTTGGTGTATGGATATGCAGGAAGAAATTACGGGAGATCCGTTGAATCCGTTTTATGTTCGTATTTTGTTTCTCCTTAACCATGCTTTCAATATGTCCAGAGTAAATTGTCTGAATCTACTTTCTTTGTTAAATCGACAGCAACATCTCCATCTGAATCTTTGAACAAACGATACCATGGAAGATCATTTGAGGCGGCTCCGGAAATAACTTTTCCTTTTTCGCTGAAACGGGATCCGTGGCACGGGCATTGAAAACCATTTTCAATTTTTTCAATTTTACAACCAAGATGTGTACAAACAGCAGATATTGCCTTTAAGCCTGAATTATCACGATAAATAAAAATTCTATGTTCAGGGATATATGTAAATGTATTTAAGGGAAATGAACCCGCTCGTCCAAGCTTTATTTTCCTGTCTGTTTTAGATATTCGAGGTATAAACTGCCTTAAAATGCTTATAAATACAAGGAATCCTGCAATTGAGGCCAGAATAAAGGAGAGTTGTCTCAGGAAATTTCTGCGGGTAGATTTATTAATTATTTTATTTCCCATAATTTATACAAATCATTCTGTTGTTTGGGAATAAATTTATTAAGTTTCGTTTGAATTCAACAGATTTTTAATTTTTTCCTGATTAATTTTTTAAATTTATTACTTCTCCTTCAAAATAATTTCATGGTAATTTGTGATAGATACCGGTTGATTTTTACCGGGACAATCCTGATTCTAATGATTCTAATCATTTTTGCCTGTTCTAAAAGCAGCAGGAATGGCAAGATGACAAGGACAGGTTTTTCAGATAAAACCACCAGTATTTCATCAGGTTTTGCAGGCAGGGAAAGCTGTAAAGAATGTCACCAGAAACAATACGATCTTTTCCAGGGATCAGACCATGATATGGCTAT
>Ga0153916_10000590_pt1 | contig 24790 bp, 27 predicted proteins | sample Opewatmetagenome_FD_109642 | JGI IMG/M metagenome (GOLD analysis project Ga0153916, IMG submission 109642) | Freshwater wetland microbial communities from Ohio, USA - Open water 3 Core 3 Depth 4 metaG | ecosystem: Environmental > Aquatic > Freshwater > Wetlands | place: USA: Ohio, Lake Erie...
TGAGCGCAATTGGGGCGCGGGATTGGCCGTCCTCGAGACCATCGATTTCGGCCGCCGGATGATATCGCTCAGCTCGCCGGTGGCCGCGGAGAAATTGCGGGTGCTCCAGCTCGGCGACCTTTACATCAGCCTCGACGGGCGCGAACTCGGCCGCGTCGGACGCGACGGGCTTTGAACCGCGATCCCAGCCCGATCAGCGCACCCGCCGCGCCAACCTCGGCTTACACCCGTTCGGCGATCCATGCGCGAATGCGGGACGGCAGCTCATCCCGGTTGGCGTGGGTGACCTCCCATAGCTCGCACTCGGGCCTGCGCTTGACCTCGGCGATGAAGCCGCCGCCGCGCGCACCGACCGTGGCGACGACCGGAGTGTGGCCGGAGATGAGTTCGCGCATGGCCGCGACGAAGTCCTCGGACAGGCACTCCATCTTGCCGATCTCGTCGACGAGGTAGACGTACGCCGCGGAATCAGACCGGAGTAGTGCTGCCGCCTCGCCGATCGCGTCGACGTCGACGCCGTACTTGCCGACGCGGTGGCTCTTCGGTAAATCAACGCGGGCGATCATGCGCGTGGTACCGTCGAAGCCGACAAGGCGAAAGCCGCGCCGTTCCCCGCCCTCGCGGACCTCCTCGGTGTAAAAGCCGCGTAGGCGTCTGTCTTCGAGCAGGTCCGCGACGCGGCGGATCACTGTGGTCTTGCCGATACCGGGTCTTCCAGTGACCAACAGGACATGCGGTTTCGTCTCGCGATCTTCGCGCATGGCGTTCCACCCTCACGGGGATGGCGCATCGGGCGCGTCACGGCGGTCGTGCCTTCCGCACTCATCGGCCCAGCCGGCTCTACTTGCGCGCGCTCTGGGCTGATGTTCTTGACCTGCATCAATGTGTGGTGGGGAGACCTGTGGAAACTATTGCGAGTGACTTCGCACCGGATTGAAGAGGGCCGATCCGGGAACAAGAATAATAAAGGGTGTCGGGCCCGGCTAAGACAGGCGCGTAGCCGGGCGCGGGTGAATTGTGGCTGTGCTTGGAGGCGCTCATGACGCACTTCGTCTCATCGGGCTATATAACGCTGCAGCAGGCTATCGACGAGGTCGGCCGGCACGTGATGCCGCACGAATGGCTGGGCCAAGAAACCGACCTGTTGCCGCGTGACAGCAGCGTCACCGAGAATCTCGCCGCCGTCGGCGAGGAAGCAACCGCAACGGGCACCTCGACCGGCCGATTGAACCGAGCGATGAACCATCTCCTCCGCGCTCTCTTTGCGGGCGAGGTGAAGGCGGTGGTCGCGCGCGAGGGCGGAGAGATGCACCCCTGTCCGTCTTCCCTTTGGACCCACCCAGGGATTCGCGCCGTCTTTCGCTCGGGAGAGCTTCCGGTGCAGCTCCGTGTCGCGCTTGAAGGTCACATGGCAGGCGAGAGAGGCGCGGGGAGGCGGTGGATTCTGGTTCCCGAATCCGACGTTCGCCAATTACTCGGCGCTCTCGCACCAGAGCCGACGGACGTAGAAGCCGAGTTCCGCGCATGGCTTGCGGCGAAGATCGATGAGAGCGCAGGCAAGGAGCACCCGACAAAGAAGCGGATCTGGATGGAGGCTCAGGGCGTCTTCGGCTCACGACTCCCGTATCGATCGTTCCAGCGAATTTGGACCGCGATGGTACCCAAAGAGTGGCGGCCCCCGCTCCGTCAGCGCCAGGCCAAACCGACGGCGTGACAAGCTGCGAGCGGCCGGAATCTTCGTCGACGAGCTCGACGCGGTGGGGCGAGCGCGCGAGATCAGACCGTTCGGCGGCGGCCACGACGAGAAGGAGCGCACGCTCAACCAGTTGCTCGTTGAGCTCGACGGTTTCGACCCGCGCGAGGGTATCGTGCTGCTCGCCGCGACGAACCGGCCTGAGATACTCGATCCAGCGCTCCTGCGCGCCGGGCGCTTCGACCGCCCAGTGCTGATCGGCCGGACAAACCAGGGCGGTCGGCTATTCTTCGCATGCACGCGAAAAAGTGCGCCTGGCCGCAGGGGTCGACCTCGACACTGTCGCCGCGCTCACCGCCGGCTTCAACCGATGCCGACCTGGCCAACCTGGTGAGCGAGGCAGCGCTACACGCCACGCGCCGGGGCGCCGAAGCAGTGAGTGCCGACGACTTCATATTGGCCATCGAGCGGATCGTGGCTGGTCTTGAGAAGAAGAACCGGATCCCCAATCCGCATGAGCGCAAGGTCATCGTCCATCACGAGATGGGCCACGCGATCGTCGCGTCCGCCTAGCCGGGCATGGATCCCGTGCACAAGGTCTCGATCATCCCGCGCGGCGTGGGCGCACTCGGCTAAGGGTTCTCATGCCGTGGCGCCAAGAGTGGTCCGCCAACGAGCTTTCGATAGCTAAGGCTGCGGCTGCTTCTTCATCCAGGCGCCAAACTTTTCCCACGGCACTAGGTGCGGCTTTCCCTTTTGATCTTTCGACCGCCAGCGCAACCCACCCTTACTGACCTTCAATTCGCCGATCTTTTCACTTCCATCGGGAGTTCGCACAATGAACGTCACGCCCCTTTCTTCGCGCTTCAGCTCGGCATCGGACAGGTAAATCATGACCCTTGCCATTGCCTTCCCCCTGTGAGGCAAGATTGGGCAACCAACTTAGAATACCGCGGATGCTTTCGCGGTGTCATTCATCTCCGGGTCGAAGCAGGCTCAAAGGCACGTCGGAGAGCAGATATGCTCCCGGCCGCATGTTGGGCAACGCCCGTGCCGCTGCGACCATGACTTGCGCGGCCAAGCTCAGGCTGTCGAAACGAGCCTCCAGGAGCAGTAGCTGATGGCCCGCGCCGCCGGCGCTGCCACGGCGCTGAAGAACGACGCCCGCGCCCTCTTCTTCAAGGGCCGCGATGCTCTCGACCGGAAAGACCAGCGTCTCCTCGTCGAGAAACAGCGGCTCGCCTCTGATCGCCGCTGCCACACGTTCCCGTTCGGCCCCGGGCGCGAGCTCGACATATACGTAGCGCTGGGTCTTGCCATCGGCCGACTGCCGCTCCATGCACAGCGCGTCCCGTACGCCCTCGACCGCGCTTGCCGTAAGCGTATGGTGCAAACTGACGCCCGGACGCTCTGTGGCCTCCGTACAGCCTTTTGGGATAAGCAGGGTGAAGAGGGCACGAAACATACCAAGCGCCCCGGGATCCCAGCCGGCGTTCAGGACCGCCGGCACTTGATGGCGCATGGCCAGCCGGTGAAGTTTCTTGCGCAAGTCGTGGGACGCCTCGCCGCAGCGAGTGCCGGGCTCGACGACCGGAACGCGGTGTTGCAGCAGATTGTGCATGCATTCGCCTACCCTTTCGGCGGGCAAGCAAACCAGCGCGGCGTCAACCGCGGCAAGCACCTTGACGCTGGAAACCACCGGAATGCCACGAAAGACCGCCGGTAGCGGTTTGTCCAGGCTCTCGGGCCGGCGCACAAACCCGGCGAGTTCAAGGTGCTGGGCCTGTAGAATCGTCTCGCCGCATGTCTGGCCTAGCCTGCCCAAACCGATCACGGCAAGGCGCAACCGTCTCATGGACACCGTGCTCCGATTTGCCGATAGTTGTACGCGGCCGCTCAAGGACAAATTTGTGGGAAGCGAAGACTCCTGAAGAATGCCATTGTCGTTTCCTGACTTGCGCGTCCAACCCTCCGACCGATCGAGGAAACTAGCGCCCCGTTCGAGACCAGCGCCTTGATTGGGATCAAGGGAATCCCCCTCGGCATAGTCGCAGATACGCTCAAATTCATTTGCGGTTGGCAGCGCGGTGAGGATCTCGCGCAAAGTCCACAGCCATGAACTGTCGCAGTGCAAGCAGCCGAATGACCAACCCCCTCATTCTCGCACTCAAGACAGTCGGCCTCAGGCTCGGTCTCGATCACCACGACCGCCATGCTTGCATCACCACCGTGCGCAGCCGAGACCGCACGCGATTCGATGCTCTCTCATTTCGCCCAGCTTAGAGTTCGGCTCGCGAAGCATGCGAAACTCCTCTCAAAGAACTTCAGAGTGTGTTCCTATGCCCTTGTAGACCTGCCGACACTTCAGAAGACGGATCGCGGCGCTTCGTCCGATTGATCCAAGCCTCCGCAATGCAAGGCCGCACGCTTCAAGTCGTTCTGATGGATGCACATCACGACATTCCAGTCCATGGTGCTGCCTTTCCACTACGTGCAAGTCATCGGGTCCGATAATGATTGCGCGTCGAGTGCAGGCATTTGGCATTAAGAGGTCTGAGATATGGCCTCTCCGTGTGAACGCATCCTTTTGTGGCTGAAATCTCGAAGAGCCATAGTGAACATTTGGCGGAGTTTGGCTGTCGGCTCATTGACCCAGGTCAAGGCAATCATAGTGCTCCGTCCTAATGTGGACGTAGCGCTCGAAGATTGGATGCCCGAACCTCCTGTTGCTCTGGGCGGACGGTCGGGAAACTGGGGGACGTGTCATCTCGAGCGACGGCGGCGCATCGACTATCTCGTCGTCGAAGCCGAACCCGGTGGGTGGGAAAGAGTTCCACGCATGGAAGCGAGGCGACGATGGCATTGACGCTGAGAAGCCCTGCATTTGCGCAGGGCGGCGCGATTCCGAAAAAGTACACATGCGATGGCGAGAACCGGTCACCGCCCTTTGCTTGGTCCGGCGTACCCGAGCGCACGCAGAGCCTGCTGCTCGTCTGCGATGATCCTGACGCCCCCGGCGGCATCTTCCATCACTGGGCGGCTTTCAACATTCCCGCCGACTGGACCGGTCTCAGGGGAGGCTACGGGCCGGAGACCCTCGAGGACAGCTTCCGTCAGGCGATGAACGATTTCGGCAAACCCGGCTATGCGGGTCCCTGCCCGCCGAGGGGCGACAAACCGCACGCCTACCATTTCCGTCTTAGCGCCCTGGACACTGTGCTGGTGTCTGCGGCGTCTTCGGCAACCTGCGTCGAGGTGATCACCCTCGCGGGGCCGTGTGAGATTGAGTTCGTCGAGCTGATCGGTTTCTACGGCCGATCGAAGTAGCAGCACAAGGACAGCTTCGGGCGAAGATCGGTAGACGGCGCCCGATCATGGCCCTCTGCCGCGCCGCAAAATGGCGCCGCGCGAATTGCCGGCCGTAAGCGCTGTAGGGCGCAAATTCAAAATCCGGGAGGTCATGCAGCTAACTGATAGATGTGATGCAGCCCTCCAAGGACGGGCACTGCGACCGCTTCGCCGCTCTGACGACCTAGTGACCTCGGGATCGGCGCGCAAGGAGCCCGTTGGCCGATCGATCGATGCGGACGCCAAAGATAAGATAAAGGTGTGATCCAAACATTCCTGCCGGACCGATCTCACCCACCGCTCGGCGATCGAATTGGCCTGTGGCACTCTGAATGGGGTGCGAATCTGAGAGATTCCGAGGCTCCGTAGCCGTCGGTCGAAGAGCGAACCGTAGCGGCTGTCGCGATCGCGGATCAGGAAACGTGGTGGCTCACGATCCCAGCCGCAGCATTCCACGATCTGCTGTGCGACCCATTCCGCCGGAAGCGCCGGATCTGGTTTTTGCGCCCTACAGGCAGGCCCGCGGCGAGCCAGGTTCGCGTCGATGTCGGTGCCCGCATGCGCAGCACGTGGCGGTAAGGAGAGTTGGACTTTGTGCGGCTGTACTCGATGACAAAGAGCTGGCAAGCGATCCGGGAATTGGCCCCCGCAGTTGCCCTCGACGTCAACGACGGTCGTCATTTCTCATACGGTAAAACTTCTTTAGCCACCGGGGCTGGTCGAACGTCTCAGCGCCCGACGGCGATGATCTCGGGGCTCGAGGGACCTAGGGCCGATCGATCCCAGTCGCCATACCAGGTGACGTTCGTGAAGCCGGCTTCCGCCAGAAACGCGACAAGCTCGGCCTGGCCCATGAAGCGAAGCGTGTGCGGCGCCACCACGATGTCGTCGGCGGCAAAGCGGAAATGGGTCTCGAAGGTCACGAGTTGACCAGTCTCCGACGCGATGTCGTAGTGAACTTCGACCGTGCCGAGCCCCGGAACCTCGACCTGTTCGTGGGTCTCCTCAGGGATCCATGTGTCCCACTCCCGCACCGCGGGATTCCGCGTCTCGAAGGCGAGCCGGCCACCGGCCGTCAGATGCCGGCGAAAATTGGCCAGCGCGGCTCGGACCTCTCGATCATCCAGAAGAACCTGGAAGGCATGCCCGGTCATGATGATCAGGTCGAAACGCGTGTCGACCGACAAGCCGGCCGCGTCCGCTTCGATCCATGCCACCTTGTTGCCGCCCGGACGATTGCGCGCCACCTCCAGCATCGCCGCAGCCGGATCGGCGCCGGTCACAAGATGCCCCCGCGCGGCCAGATCGCAAGCCAGCCGCCCGGTGCCGCAGCCCATCTCGAGAATGGTCTTGGGCTTCTCGCCGGCCAGATCGCGGAAGAAATTCAACCCGTAAATCTTCGGGTTCAGCGGATCGTAGACCGCGGTCAGGCGAGGGACGGAATAGCTGGCGCAGGGCAATCGAGAGTCTCCATCTCAGGCTGTCGCGGGACCGTTGCAGGAATCAGTCGGCGAGCTGGCCGTCAAGGCGCAGTCCCCTCCTTGCGACCTTTCGCTGAGCGCCAGATATCGACTCCGATGCCGAGACGCAATGACTTTTGGTCCAGACCGGCCGGAGTTCGCGCCGTCGGCAATCGAGACCCTGTAGCGGGGCATTGCCAAAAAGCAACTTGCCGTGGCCGATGACGGCCGGTACGCCGAAACGCCTTGCTCCATGCCGCGCTTTTGGTTTCTCTGGGGCGACGGCTCCCCTCAAGTCACGGCCCGGCTTGGAGTCGATTTGGAATCGGTAATCGGCATCGAAGGCGGGAACCGGTTTTGTGGACGAGAGTCGTTCGCGATCGGCGAGTTCAATGCCTGATATTCTCGCAGCATGGCGACATGGGGAGAGCCGACGGCCCATGGACCTGCATCGGGCGATCCGTGCCGTTCTATGCGCCGGCCTGTTGCTCGGCCTCTCGGCGTGGCCTGCCGACGCGGCGGAGTTCGCCCTGCCGACCGAGGGCACCATCGTCGGCGAGGTCCGCGTGGTAACGGTCGAATCGGACGCCACCCTCTACGACATTGCGCGGCATTATGATCTCGGATTCGAGGAGATCACGAGCAGCAATCCGGACGTGAATGTCTGGGTGCCCGGACAGGGGCGGCGGATCATCGTGCCTACCGAATTCATTTTGCCGCCCAAGCCCTGGTCCGGCATCGTCGTGAACCTCGCGGCGCGGCGCCTCTATTATTTCCCCAAACCGACGCACGGGAAGCCCGCGACCGTGGTCACCTTCCCGATCGGCATCGGTCGCCTCGATTGGCCGACGCCCCTGGGGGCCACCCGGATCATCGCCAAGGTCCGCAACCCGTCCTGGGTCGTGCCGAAGAAGATCCTGGAAGAGCATGAGCGCGACGGCGACCCGCTGCCGCCCGTGGTGCCGCCAGGGCCGAACAATCCCATGGGGCTCCTGGCGCTGGAGACCGGCTTTCCGGAGGTCTTCATCCACGGCACCAACGAGCCTTGGGGCGTGGGCGGTTTGGTGAGCCACGGTTGCATCCATCTCTATCCGGAGGACGTGGCCGCGATCTTCGACCGGATGTCGGTCGGCACGCCGGTGCGCGTCATCGACGAGCCGGATCTGGTAGGTGAGCGCAACGGCGTGCTTTTTCTGGCCGAATTCAAATCGTCGAGCGACGCGCCGGACGCGTCGTCATCGGGGCAGAGAGCGGTCGATGCCGTCACCGCTTATCTGAGTCAACGGTCGATGGCGGTCGATTGGGAGCGCGTGCGCGCGACTGCCGAGCTTGCTTCGACGGTGCCGACGCCGATCAGCGCCAGCACGATCGATTTCTGGGATCTGGCCGCCGATATTCCGGCCCGGCCTTACACCGATCCGCCTTACGGACCGGATGCCAATGCCGCCGCACCGCCGGGCTCCGGCTCGGAGTGACCGCAGGGCCGCTCTGGCCTGTGTGGCGCCTGCGTCTCCCCAAAGGCCCGGCTGGCGGCAGCCGCCCGGAATCGGTCGCTGACAGCCGAAAGCAAGGATTATGCGGGCGACCTCCGAGAGATCGCCCGCATCCGCCGCTCAGGATCGGTTGGCGAAGCGCTATTTATGCTGCATCTTCTTGAAGATCTGCTCGGCCTGCTGGGCCGAGTTCTGCGCCGCCGTGGCAGACTGTGCCGCCTCCGAGGCGCTCTGTTGCGCCTGCGCTGCGCTCTGTTGAGCCTGGCTCGCACTCTGGGCCGCCGCCGTCGCGCTCTGCTGCGCCTGGCTCGCCGCCGTCCTCGTGCTCTCGAGCAGCGAGCGGTCCTGCTCGCTGAGTTTGGCGGTGCAGCCGCCGAGCAATGTCATTCCGGCCACGGCCAGAACGGCCAGCGTCGATCGTGTCATCATTTTAATGGTCTCCTCATTTCAGATGAACCCGGCGCTCCCTACAAACGCGTCGAATCCCCAATTCCCAAGAAACGTCGTCAATTCAGCATGGCAAGTTGGGAACGACCTTGAGACAGATCAATCCTGTCTCGATAATCGTGGCATGCTTGGCCGTCGCCACAGGTCGGGGGTTGATCTAGCGCCACGTCAGGCGAGCGGCCATCTGAAGTTGCTGCACACGGGGTTTTATCGGCAAATCGAGGTCATCCGATCGCGGAATCCGCTAAGGCGTTGTGTGACGAAGGTGCCGTGATTTCCAGTGCGGATATCCCGCCGCAAGTTGGCGAGCTTCGCGATCCCCGATCGCAGGTTCCGGCCGATTAGCCGCCGGAAGTTCCGGCTGCGCCGCCATTTTCTGTTGAACGAGGGCGACAGCTTCGCTTATTCGAGCGACGAGCCGCACCGCTACCCCAACCCGGGCCCCGGCCAGACCATTGTGTTCTGGGCGATTACGCCGCCGACCTACTGACGCGATCGCTCGGGCATCAACGATGCCGCAGCGCCGCGGTCATCACGCCGGCGCCGATCAGGATCGAGCCGCCGATCCGGTTGAAGAGCTTGAGCGCCTGGGATGTTGCCGCGATCCGGCGCGTGCGCAGGGACAGCAGCACGAAGCCCATCAGCATGGCTTGCGACAGCAGCAGGAAGGTGACGCCCAAGATCAGCATTTGCGGCAGGGCCGGCTGGGCGCCGACGATGAATTGCGGCATGAAGGCCGTGAAGAAGAGGATGCCCTTCGGGTTGAGGAAGGTCACCAGGAAGGCCTTGCCGATCATGCCGCGCGTGGCCGGCAGGACGGGATTGGCGCCCAGCGGCACCACGGGCGCGCGCCAGAGCTTGATGCCGAGATAGAGCAGATAGAGCGCGCCCGCGAACTTCAGCACCATGAAGAGCTCGGCCGAAACCGCCAAGAGCGCGCCCACGCCCAGGAAGGACAGGGTGATCGCGGCCATGTCGCCCAACGCCACGCCGATCATGCTGAGGAAGGCCGCGCGGGCGCCGGCGGAGAAGCCGAAGCCCACCACCAACAGCACGGTCGGGCCGGGGATCATGATCAGGCCGGCCGCGGCCAGCGCGAAGGCAAGCCAGAGTTCGATCGTCACGGGGCTTCGCTCCTCGTCCTTCGTCGGGCTCGATCGAGAAAAGCAAGCCATGGCCGCACCCGCGCTGTAAAGCGCGATTCGGGTCCACTGCGAGCCCGCCGATTCAATCCCGCGTTTCGACCTGTTCCTTGATGAACCGCTCGAGATCGGCGATCGGGCTGGGATCATCATAGATCGCGGCCCGGCGTTTCTCGATCTCCTGGCGCAGATGGCGCCGCCGTTCCGGGTCCCGTCCCAGCGCCACGGCGAGGTCGACATAGCCTTGCGCGTCGGCCGTCACCGTCTCCTCGAGCCCCATCATGCCAAGAAGGGCGAGCGCATGGCGCCCGCGCATCTCAGGGCCCGGCCAGGTCACGATCGGCAGGCCGCAGGCGATCGCCTCATGGGCGGTGTTGTTGCCCGACCAGAGGATGCCGTCGAGGAAGACGTCGCAATCGAGATTGAGGCGGAAGAAGCCGGCGGGCGGGAGGGATCCATGAAACCGCAGATGTTTCTTCGGATCGAGCCCTCGGGCTTCGAACGCAATGCCCAGGCGGCGTTCGAGCCGCTCGATGCGCCCCGCATTCTCGCCCAGGAAATGGAACTCGGCCGACGGTAAGGCCGCCGCGATGCGGGCCAGCAGCCCATCATGCTGCGGCAGATATTTGGAAAGATTCTGGGCGCAGAGGAAATGCACGCGGCTCCGATCGACGGAGCCTTCGCGTGCCGGCGGCGTGGCCTCGAGCTGCCCGGCGAGCCGCGCCCAGCTATAGGAGGACGCGCTGCCGGAAAGCCGCACCAGCTTCTCGCTGTAATGCCGGTCGCCATCGGCGGGTTCCATCCGGACGCTGCTGAGCGCATGGCTGAAGCTCGCCATGCCCGAAGTGATCGGGTGGCCCAGCCCGTTCGCCTGCACCGGCGCCAGCGGCAGCGCCGCCAGCAGCTGCAGCTCCAGCACCATGCCATGATCGAGATAAATCAGCAGGTCGAGCTGGTCCGCGGCGATCAATGCAGCCAGCCGCGCAACGCTCGATTCCTGGCGCCAGCGGTCGGCGGCCTGGCGCACGATATCGGTATAGCCGGCCTCGACCCGCTGTCCCGCGTAATAGACATATTTCTCGATCTCGCCGCTGCTGGCCGTGATCCAGGCCGAGTGGGTCTTCCAGATCGAATGTTCATAGAAATAAGCCGAGATGAAGCCGACGCGCGGACGCCGTCCGCCGGCGCGGGGCGCCCCGGTTCGCCGCGGAGATTCCGCCAGCTCTGGCCAGCGCGCCGCCGCGATCCGTGTCAGCACGCCGCCATAGAGCTCCTGCTCGCTCCGGTTCTCGACGCCGCGGTAATGCAGATGGAAATTCGAGGTCTCCTGGACCGCGCCCACGGCTTCGTTGATGCGCTCGGGACTGTCGAGCTTGAGATCGGCGGCGATGGCGCCGATCGCTTCGCGCCAACGCGCGCGTTCGGGCGCCACATCGGCCTCGCGATCGAGAACCGGCGCCAGCAGATTGGCGGCTATCCACCGGCTTCGGAAGCTCGAGGGCTTGATCGCCACCGCGGCCTTGCCGAGGGCCGCCGCCGCCGCGATATCACCGCGCTGGGCGGCGATGCGGGCCGCCAGCAATTCGGCCTCGCCGGCGCCGCCGGGACGTTTCGCCGCAGCTTGCGCGTCGGCGAAGGCGGCCTCCAGATGCTCCAGCCGAAACCGCGCGCGAGCCCGCCATAGCAGCGGCTCCGCGCTGTTCTCGCCGGCCTCGATGGCGCGGGTGAAGTCGCGCTCCGCATCCGCATAGCGCGTCTCGATCATCGCGGCCTGGCCCAGCATGAAGGTCGCCTTGCCGGCGGCGCGCGGCTCGATTCGCATCGCTTGTTTTGCCAGTCGGCTCGCCTCTTCGCTCTGGTTCTGCTGGACCCGGACCCGCGCCAGGCGGAGCATCGTGCCGGCGCGCTGCGGTGCCCGCTGCAACACCGCTTCATATTCGCGGGCTCCCTCCTCGAGCTGTTCGAGGCAGCAGAGCGCGGTGCCGAGATCCTCCCGTTCGGCGAGGGCCGCAGGATCGATCGCGATCGCGCGCCGGAAGCTCGCCGCCGCATCGGAGAAGGCGCCTTGCGCCGCCTGGATGCGTCCCAGATCGCCGAAGATCGCGATGTTCTGCGGCGCGTGGCGCGCCGCCGTCTCGAGGGCGGCGATCGCCGCCGCCGGATAGCCGCGCTTGAACAGAATAAGTCCCTTGAGATGCAGCGCCACCGCATCCTTGGGCACGGACCTGATCCGATTCTCGACGATCTCGAGCGCTTCCGCTAGCCGTCCGGCCGCCAGCGCCTTGCGCGCAAGACTGAGTGGATCACCAGCCATGATCGGTTCCGGATCTGCCGCTCATAACCGCAATGCCGCCGTCACCGCCAGCCGCTCGAAGGCCTCGCCGTCCATGATGCAATAGAGCGCGTCGGGGTCCTCGCTCGCGAAGCGTGCATAATAGCGCCGTGCGGCCTCGTTTGATTTGAGAACGGGCCACCAGAGCCCGGACGACCCACGCAGGCGACCGCGACGCGCGACCTCACCCATCAGCGCCGTCCCGATGCCATCGCCGCGCGCTGTCGGCAGGACATAGAGATCGGAAAGCGAGATGAACGCCTCGGCCTGCTGCGTTTCATAGCTGGGCCAGGACATGGCATAGCCCAGCGCCTCCCCTTCGCGTTCGGCGATCAGGATCTCGAAGAAGGGCTCCGCGCCGAAACCGTCACGGGCCAGCCGCGGGCCGATCTCGGGCGGCGGCGGTTCCTTCATGTCCGTGAACAATCCCTCGAGGAAACGCGTCAGGATCGGAACGTCCTGCAGGACGCCCGCGCGGATGGCGATGCCATCCGGTAAAGATCGCCGACAGAGCCGTTCGAAACCCTCGCTATCGACGCCCCAGAGGCTCATCTCGGTGTTTTCGATGCCGCCGATGGACCGATAGAAGCGCCGCGCCAAGGGGTTGCTCTGCAGCACGCCCCAATAGGCCAGTTTTGCGCCATAAGCCTTACCGGCCGCCGCGGCCGCGGCCATCAAGGCCCGCCCGATGCCACTGCGGCGCGCCGTGTTTTCGACAAAAAGATCGAGCACATGAACACAGCGTTCCAACCGGTCCGTATCATAGTCCCGCTTATGCAGCGCATAGCCCACCGGCCTGCCATCCTGTTCGGCAATCAATCCCGAGAACAACGCCTGGGGCCCGAAGCCATGGCGGCGAAAATCCTCAGGCCCGAAGGCCGGCACCGGCGCGCCCTCATGGGCCGAGAGGGCGGCGCAGAGCCGCGCCACCGTCTCCCCGTCCTGCGGCTCTGCCGCGCGGATATGAAAGCGCCGATTCGCCATGACGGGCGCGATCATGCCGGGCGTTATGGCCGCTGGCAATTGTCGCAGTTTCCCGGTCTTTGCGGCCCCGCGCTGGCCCTCGACTCGCGAATCACTTAGAGAGTGACCCCATGGCTGGTCGCGGGAAGAAGAAGGAAGGCGGGCGCAATCCGAAGCGCAAGGGCGGCGGCTCCTGGCGCCAGCGCCATGGGCTGCTGCTGGGTTTTGCCAAATGGGGCCTGGTCGCGACCGTCTGGAGCTTCTTCCTCGGCCTCTGCTTCGTCGGCTGGCTCGCCTACGATCTGCCCGACGTCTCCCGCCTCAATGAAATCGAGCGCCGGCCGAGCGTAACCTTGCTCGCGGCCGACGGCTCGATCCTGGCCTCCTATGGCGATCTCTACGGCAAGACGGTCACGCTGGCCGACTTGCCGGGCTATCTGCCGCAGGCGGTGATCGCGACCGAGGATCGGCGATTTTACAGCCATTTCGGGTTGGATTTGCGCGGGCTCGCGCGCGCGGTCTATGTGAATTTGCGCTCGGGCGCCTGGGTGCAGGGCGGCAGCACCATCACCCAGCAGCTCGCGAAGAACATCTTCCTGACGCCGGCGCGCACCTTGCGGCGCAAGGGCCAGGAGGTGCTGCTCGCCTTGTGGCTCGAGCATAACTTCACCAAGGACCAGTTGCTCGCGCTCTATCTCAACCGCGTCTATTTCGGCGCCGGCACCTACGGCGTCGATGCCGCGTCGCGGCGCTATTTCGGCAAGCCGGCCTCGGAGGTGACGCGCTACGAGGCGGCGTTGCTGGCGGGCCTCTTGAAGGCGCCGTCGCGCTACAGCCCCTTCAACGATCGCGATCTGGCGCAGGCGCGCGCCCGCCTCGTGCTCGACAACATGGTCGCCGCCGGCTACATGACGAAGGACGAAGCCGATGCGGTTGCGGCCGAAGGCTTCGGCCATGGCACGCCGGCGCGCAGCGGGCCGCTCGGCCAATATTTCGCCGACTGGGTGCTGGATCAGCTGCCGAGCTTCGTCGGTTACTCCGATCGCGATCTGGTGGTCACCACCACGCTCGATCCGGTGCTGCAGCGCCAGGCCGAAGGCAAGCTCGCCGAGATCTTCGCCAAGGACGGGCCGCCGCAGGATGCGAGCGAAGCGGCGCTGGTCTCGATGACGCCCGAAGGCGCGGTCAAGGCGATGGTCGGCGGTCTCGATTATGGCAATACGCAATTCAATCGCGCGACCCAGGCGCAGCGCCAGCCGGGCTCGGCCTTCAAGCCGTTCCTGTTCCTGACCGCTTTCGAGAACGGCTTCGAGCCGGACAGCCATTTCACCGATGCACCGATCTCGATCGGCAAATGGAAGCCCGACAATTACAACGACCGCTATTACGGCGACGTGACCCTGCGCGAAGCCTTCGCGCGCTCGCTCAACAGCGTGGCGGCGCAGCTGATCCAGCGGGTGGGTCCGAATCGTGTGGCGCAGACCGCGGAGCGTCTCGGCATCACCAGCAAGCTTCTCGCCACGCCCAGCCTGGCGCTCGGCACCAGCGAGGTGAATCTGCTGGAGCTGACGGGCGCCTATGCGGTCTTTGCCAATCGCGGCGAGGGCGTGTGGCCCTATGCGATCGCCGAGGTGCGCGATCGCGAGGGCAATCTGCTCTATGCCCGCGAGGGATCGGGCCCCGGCCGCGTGGTTGCCCCACGCTATGTGCTCGAGATGCAGGACGCGATGTCGGCCGTGATCGAGTGGGGCACCGGCAAGGCGGCCCAGATTGGACGGCCCGCGGCCGGCAAGACCGGCACCACGCAGGATTATCGCGACGCCTGGTTCGTGGGATTCACCGCCGAGCTGGTGACCGGCGTGTGGGTCGGGAACGATGACGGGCATCCGATGAAGAAAGTGGCCGGCAGCGGCCTGCCGACAAAAATCTGGCAGGGCTTCATGTCGGCGGCCTTGGACAAGGAACTGCCGCGTCCGCTGCCTTGGCCCGGTGGCGATGAGCCCTTGCTGGCTGGCGTGCCCGATGGGACGGCGAGCGAGACCGCGACGGCATCCGACATCGTGGTCGCGCCGGACCCGGTCACGGCCGCGAAGGAGACCGGCAACGATTCCTTCGCCGCCTTCATCGAACGCCTGGTCAATCAGCGCGATAACCGGAAGTGACGGCGTAGCCGTCACCCCAGCGAAGGCTGGGGTCTATGAACACCCATCGAGCAAAACGGGGCACGGCCCGTGTTCATGGATCCCCGCCTTCGCGGGTATGACCGTCGCGCTCTACCCCTCCCGCTTCTCCCAGGGCCGCACCATCAGCCAATAGCCGAGCGGACCGGCGATGGCACTCAAGGCGAGCGCGATCACCATCGGCATTTGCGTGCCGTCCGCGGCATGGCCGATGGCGGCGCCGACGAGGGCCGCGGTCGACATCTGGGTGAAGCCCAGCAGAGCAGAAGCGGCGCCGGCCGCGCGCGGGAAGGGGCCGATGGCGCCCGCCATCGAGTTCGCCATCACCATGCCGACGCCGAAGAGATAGACCGCCGTGGGCCCGACGATGGCGGCGACGGTATCGATGCCGGCCAGCGCCAACAGGATCAGAATGAGCCCGCCGGCGAGCGCGATGGCGCCGCCACTCGCGATCATGCGATGCAGACTCACTTTGCGCGCAAGCTTGCCGGCCAGCGTGGCGCCCGCGATATAGCCCGCCACCACCGCGGCGAAGCAATAACCATAAGCATCGGGCGGCAGCTTCATCATGCCCATCAGCACGAATGATGAGCCGGAGATGAAGCAGAAGATGCCGCTATAGCCGAAGGCCGAGGAGAGCACATAGCCGACATAGCGGCGTTGTCCGGCCAGCATCAGATAGGTCTCGAGAACGTTGGAGGGGCGCGTCGCCAGCGGATTCCGATGCTGGTTGGTCTCGGGCAGCATGGTCGCGGCCCCGATGAGCCCGGTCAGGCCATAAATCACCAGCGCCGCGAAATTGGCGCGCCAGCCGAACCAGGCCTGCAGATAGCCGCCCAAGATCGGCCCCAGCAGCGGCGCGATCGCCATGGCGGCGGCGAGATAGGAGAGCACGCGCGCCGCGCCCTCGCGGCCATGGACGTCGCGCACCACGGCGCGGCACAGCACCGGCCCGACGCAGGCGCCGAGCGCCTGCAAGAAGCGCGCCGCGATCAGGAACCCGATCGAAGGGGCCAGCATGCAGGCGACGCTGGCGACGACATAGAGCACCAGTCCGACCAGCAGCACGGGCTTGCGCCCGAAGCGATCCGAGAGCGGCCCATAGATCAGCTGCGACGCGGCCAGCCCCACCAGGAAGATGCTGAGCGTCAGCTGGACATCAGCCTCGCTGGCCGCGAAGGCCTGCATCAGGCTTGGCAGCGAAGGCAGGTAGAGATCGGTCGAGATCGGTCCCAATGCCACCAGCATGGTCAGCAGAATGGTGACGGAGAGACTGTCGGCGCGACGCATGATGAGGGCGGGTTTGGAGGAGAGGGAAGGAAGGGCTAGGATCACTCTAGCGGCGTAGAGTCGATTGGCAATCTTCGCTGCACCCGAGCGCTTCCCGTTTATGCGGCAAGCGCTCTTGATTGGTTGGTTTTGTCGCATTTTCTACGGCGAACCGGTACCCACTTCGCCGGAAAATACTCAGGGACGGAGCCATGACGAAGAAACGGCCCGAGAATCAAACGCCCTTCATGGCGGCGCCCGACTATGGCCGCAGCCTGAAGGGGTTCGGCGTCAATCTCCTGGTGCGCGACGTGCCGCGCGCGGTCGAATTCGCGAAGACGGTCCTGGGCGCCACCCTGGTCTATGGCGACCCCGACTTCGCCGTGCTGCGGCACGGCTCGGGCGATAATGCGGCCGAGTGGATGCTCCATGCCGATCACACCTACGGCACGCATCCGCTGCTGAGCCTGACGGGCGACGGCGCGGTGCGCGGTGCCGGCGTCGAGCTGCGCCTTCATGGTTGCGATCCCGATGCGGCCGTCGCCCGCGCGCGAGACTCGGGTCATTATGTGATGGCTGAGGCGGTCGACAAGCCGCACGGGCTTCGCGAAGCCTATATCGGCGATCCCGACGGCTATATCTGGGTGCCGGATGTTCCGCTGCGCTGAGGCGTTCGGATCTATCGGCACAGGACCCGTAAAAATCTACAAATTTTGCACACTGCGGAAGATCCCTTTCGATGGCAGATCGAGATTCCGACGAGACCGCCACGGCGCTCATGCCTATCATCTGGACCACGACCTTCGAGATGGGTGACGACACGGTCGATGCCGAGCACAAGCAATTCATCGAGATCGTGAACCGCCTGACGGCGTCCATTCGCGACAATGCCGAGATTTCAACGATCGCCGCACTTTGCGATGAAGTGGTCTCTCATTCGGAGTCGCATTTTCGTAGCGAGGAGGCTGCAATGGCCCGTTATGGCTACGAAAACCTCGAAGCCCATCGACGCGACCATGAGCGGCTGCTGGCGGACATCGCGCGGGCCTCGAGGGCGCTCCGACACAGCGCCGACCGGACAATGATTGTGAACCAGGCAATGACGATCAAGGAGCTGCTGCTGCGCCATCTGTTCCGCAGAGACGTGCAATACAAGTCGCATTTCATGGCATCGCAGCGTTCATGAGCGCCGCTCAGGCACCGGAACGGCCAGCCGCGGCGCCCAACCGTCCGCGTCTGGTCGGGCCGCTCATCGGTCTCTGGCTCGTCATGATCATCGGCGGCGGGCTGGTGGGCGGCTATGCGCTGCCGCGCTGTGCGGAAGATCTGCCGCCGGGCGTGATTCCGGCGGCGGTGCTGGCGGCGCTGATTGCCGGATGGCTCGCCTGGCGACGCCGGATGCAGCCCTTATGGATGGTGCCGCTGGTGCTGATCTATGGCGGGCTCGCCTGGATCACGATCGCGCTCGCTATGGCGATCGGCAATATCCTCGCCTCTGGGCTCTGCCGATTGTTCTGAAGCGATCGGTGGGGTGGGCGCCGTTCAGGCCGGCAGCGGATCCTCATAGGCGCGCTCGCCATCGCTGCGACCATAGCGATGCAGATCGGGCCCATGCTCGGCCAACCAATCGCGCGCCTTGCGCGCATGGGGCGTGAGCTCGTCGACCAGCCGCCAGAAGCGCGGCTCGTGATTCATCTCGCGCAGATGCGCCACTTCATGCGCGACCACATATTCGAGCACCCATTTGGGCGCCAGCACGAGGCGCCAGGAGAAGGCGAGCTCGGCCGAGGCGGAGCAGCTCGCCCAGCGCGTCTTGGGATCGCTGAGCCGAATGCGGCGCACCTTCTTGCCGATCTGCGCCGCCTTGGCATGGGCGAACTCCGCGATCTCGCGGCGCGCCTCGAGCTTCAGCCAATCCTCGACCCGGCGTGGCAGATGCTCGGGCTTGCCGGCGACATGGATCTCGCCTTCCTCGCACCAGACCACGCCGCGGGCCTTGGGGCGGTGGCGGATGCGGTGTGGCTGGCCCAGGAACGGCACCACGCTGCCGGTCTCGAAGGGCACGCCCTCGGGCAGCAATTCGACCCGTTCGCGGATCCAGGACCGGTGGGTCTGGGCGAAGCGCCTGCCCTCGTCATAGGTGGCGCGCGGCGGCAGCACCACGACGATGCGCCCGGCCGACTGGTCGAACCGGAGGATGATCCGGCGCGCCCGAGTATTGCGTTGATAAATAAGGGGAATTCTGCGGTCATCGAGAGTCATGACCTGTCCCTCGACCAGCCGTTTGACCTGCCGGCGGGGGCGGCGCGAAGCGGAGTTGGAGCGGGCTTTGCGACGGGACATGGCATTCGGTTATGCGGTCTCTCGGACCCGCCTGCCAAGACCTCCCGTCGCGCCATAGGACTTATTTCCTGTGGATATCTGCCTTCGCGGCTTCCCGGGTCAGGAGTTCCTGCTTCACCCCTTTGCCCCAGCGGTAACCGGTCAGGCTGCCATCGGCGCCGCAGGCGCGGTGGCAGGGAATGACGATTGCCACGGGGTTGGTGGCGCAGGCCCGACCCACGGCCCGGGCGCCGCCCGGCTGGCCCAGCCGGCCCGCAATTTCCCCGTAAGTCAGGGTCTCGCCCAGGGGGATCCGCCGCAATTCCTCCCAGACCCGCTGCTGGAAAGCGGTGGCCCGGATATCGAGCGGCAGGTCGATATGGGGCGCCCGGCCCTCGAGATGGGCCAGAATCGCGGCCAAAGCGGTGCCCAAGGCCTGATTGTCGCGCCGAATGCGCCTTGCGGCCGGGAATTCCTCGCTCAAAGCCTCGATCAGGGGGCCATCGCCCTTCCCGATCGAGACGAAACAGACCCCTTTGGCCGTGGCGGCCACCAGGAGCCGGCCCAAGGGCGAGGCGGCGGTAGCATAGGCGATCTCCGCCCCTTCGCCGCCCTTGGCGTAGCTGGCTGGGGTCATGCCCAGGGCCTGGGGTGCCCGCTCATAGACCCGCGAGGCCGAGCCGAAGCCGGCATCATAGGTGGCGGCGGCCACGCCGGCCCCTTGCTGCAGCCCGGCCTTGAGCCGGTCCACGCGGCAGGCATCGGCATATTGCCGGGGCGTCACCCCCATCGCCTGCTTGAACAGGCGCTGGAGATGCCAGGGGCTGATGGCGCATTCGCGGCCCAATTCGGCCAGGGTCACGGGACCCGGATCGCCCGCCTCGTCCTCGGATGCGATCTTGCGCTCGATATAGCGGCAAGCGCGCCGGACCGCCTCCAGCCGCTGGGATCGGGCCGCCACCGGACGGCTGGCCGGATAATCGTCGGATTTCAGGGTTTCGACGGGCCGGCGGGCAACCATGCTGGACTCGCTCATCGGGGTCTCCTCAAGGAGCATAAGGGTGGCGCGGCCCCTGTCCTAGCCCGCCCGATCCATCCCCCTCTATCCGATCCTTGCGGGGGGCGTTGGCGGCGCCTGCGGCCCCTGTTTCTCGAGCCTTATCCCTCCCCCCGCCCCCTCCCGCTCGCCGGCTTCGCCGGCGGGGAAGGGGGTGAAGAAATGAAACAGCCCCTTCCCTTGTGGGAGGGGCGGCGAGCGCAGCGAGCGGGGAGGGGTGACACGAACGCGCCGGCGGGTCACTTGATCCAGTCGACGATGCGTTTCTCGGCATCCTCGACATCGTCCTCGCTCACGACCTTGTTGCGCACCGAGATGCCGGCCTTATGCACGCTGTTGGGGTCGCCCGAGACCAGCGGATGCCACCAATAGAGATCCTTGCCCTCGTCGATCAGGCGGTAGGCGCAGGTCGAAGGCAGCCAGTGCAGCTTGCCGATCATGCGCACGGTGAGCGCGATGCAATCGGGCACCAGCGTCCTGCGCTTGGCGTAGTTTTTACAGCGGCAAGTTTTGGTGTCGAGCTGGCGGCAGGCGACGTCGGTGAATTCGACGAGGCCGGTGTCGGTGTCCTCGAACTTCACGGTGCAGCAGCGCGCGCAACCGTCGCAGAGCGACTCCCATTCCGTCTTCGACATCTCCTTGAGCGACTTGGTGCGCCAGAACGGCTCCGGCACCGGCTTCCCCTTCTTGCCGGCGCGCTTAGGCGCGGCCTCGGCGGTCGCTGGCGTCGTGGATTTCTTGCGGAGCTTGGCGAGGCGCATCAGAGCTGCTTGGCGACGCCGGCGGCGATGTCGTCGGCGCTCGTCTCCTGTCCGAAATGGGTGAGGTAGCGGCCGTCGCGGCCCATCAGATAGATCAGCGACGAATGCGTGACGTTATAGTCGGTGCCGCCCGCATCGGGTTTGTAATAGGCGCGATAGTCCTTGACCAGCTGGTCGATCGCGGCTTTGTCGCCGGTGAGCGCCACGATGCGCGGATCGAAACCGGCGACGAAGTCGCGCATCGCTTCGGGCGTATCGCGCGCCGGATCGACGGTGACGAAGATCGGCACCATCTGCTCCGCCTTGTCGCCCAGCTTGCCCATCGCCTGCGACATCTTCTGCAGGTCGAGCGGGCAGACATCGGGACAATGGGTGAAGCCGAAATAGACCAGCATCAGCTTGCCGCGAAACTCGGTATCGCTTCGGCTCTGGCCGCTTTGGTCCGTGAGCGTGAAGCTACCGCCGACAAGCGGCGTGCCGTAACCGCCTTCGCCGGGAGGGCCGGCGCTGCGAAAGGCCCAAAGCGCCGCGATCGCCGCGATCAGCAGCAGCGCTACGAGGGTGGTGACGCGCGCAATCAGGCTCTTCGGCATCGGCTCAACGGACGGGACGAGATCGCGCCATGCCTTTCAACGTCAACACAGCGATGGCGGCGATCGAAATATGGGGCCGGGTCCTGCGCTAGGCAAGCAAGGCGTCCTGACGCAAGGACGGGCGTGAAATGGAATCGGAACGAGGCGGGTTGGATTCAGGCCTTACCAGGGCGCGACCTGAAGTCCCTCGGGAATCGTGGCGTCCTCGGTCTTGAGACCGCCTGGACCGATCGGCAGGCGCAAGGCCAGCCCGGCGACGGCCCAGCTGACCTCGAGCGAGAGCGGGTTCTTCGAGAGCGGCTGCTCCGCCGTGGCCGAGCCGATGGCGGTGCCCTTCGCGGTCTCGACCACCGCCAGATAGCGCCGCTCGTCCCAATAGCTGCGCAGCGCCGCCGCCCTGTCCGGATCGGAGGCGGTGACCAGCAGGCGCGTCACCACCGCGCCGTCGCGCGCCAGCGTCAGCAGCCCCACCACATGCGGGTCGGCCAGCCGCTTGTCGGATTCGTCATCGGGCGGCACGTAAAAGCCGGCCGCCTGGCTGCTGCGGATCTGGTCATCGTCGAGGGTGGCGAAGATCAGCGGTTCGGCCATGGTCTCGAACAGCAGCGTGCCGGAGGCCAGATCGTTGATCTGCCACCATTCGAAATCCTCGAGCCCGCGATCGATCTGGAACAGGCAGTCCGGCAGGATATGCGCACCCGAGCCGTCGGCTTCGACCGTATAGAGCGGCTTGCCGGAGGTGCCGGTCTTGGTGTCGAAGGCATCGAGGCGCACATGGCCTTTGCCTTCGGGCGAGTTGACATCCCATTGCCGCGTCAGATGCAGACGGAGCAGCATGCGGTCGGCGTCGTGATCCTGCCGGCAGGAGCTGAAATCCAAAAGGGTGTTGTCGATCGTTCTGGTGTCGCCGTTGGCGGAGGCCTTGCTCGTCACGGTGATTCCGTCTGCCGAGGCCGGCAGCGAGCCCGTCAGCAATCCCGAAACTCCTAGTGCCAGCATGAGCGGTTTGCAAATCAGGCGCAGGCCGGACATCGAGATTTTCCCCCAAGAAATGCTGTCGCGACGATCGGTCGGACGGAAATCAAGAAACGATCGGCGGAGTTATCAATAGGGTGCGAGCGCGTCGCGCAAGGGCTGCGCGTTCGGATTAGAGAAGCGGCGCTGGATCAGAATCGCATAGGGCGTGGCGCCGGTGCCGTAATAGGCGACATTCCAGCTGTCGCGCTTCAGCACGCCCGCACCTTCGAGCGATACGCCGCCGAACAGACCGGAAGTCTTGGCGAAGCTATAGACGTCGGCATCGAGATTGGTGGTGGTGCCGGCCTCGAGGCCCTTGCCGAGCGGGCCGGCCGCGATCGAGACATCGCCCCCGAACTTCATCTGGTTGTCGATGACGGCGTCGAGCGCCTTCTCGCTCATGATCGTCAGCACGACCTCGGAGACCTCGCCGCCGATCTGCAGCCCCAGGCTGCCGGCGGCCAGGGTGTAGAAGGCCGGGTAGCTCCAGCCCAGCTTGTCGTCGCGGACCATCAGCACGCCCGATCCGCCTTCGGCCCCGATGATGAACCCGCCCTTGATCAGCGACGGGAAGACGATGACGGCCTTGGCCTGTTTCACATAGCCCGGCAGCTCCGCGAATTCGGGGCTGGTGATGAGCTTGTCGAAGGTGATGCGGGCCTTGTCGACGATCTCTTGCTGATCGGAGAGGGCCGCCGCCGGCCGTGCCATGGCGCAACCCAGAAAGACAAGGCCCATGGCGGCCAATAGCGTGCGCATACGTGACATAGGAGTTCTCCCGTGTTGTCGAGTCGCGGGTTGGAGGGGGAGCTTAAAGGAGCGGCGGATTTTGGCAATTCCGAGGCAGTCGGCCCGGCTTCCGATGCCAAATCGCGGGCGGGTATGAATACTATCAGCATCGCGTGTGCGGCCACCCCCCACCCCAGCCTCCCCCTCAAGGGGGAGGGGAAGAAATCAGTGAAAGTGATTGAGCGCCGACGAGCGAAGCCCGCTCTCGATAATCCCTTCCCCCCTTGAGGGGGAAGGTGAGGAAGGGGGGTGATACGGGCGCGATGTTGAAAGAGAAATATTCGACCCAGCGACAGAACATGCATTCAGCCGCGATCGAGGATCACCGGCGGGTGGTTGACCGTCGCCACGCGCCAGCTCGCGGCCGAACCCGCATCCTCGCTCGACACGGCCGCCCCGATATGATCGATGCGCGTCAACGAGCAATTGTCGATGACGAAGCCCAGCGCCCGCTCGGCATCGAGCCCGAGCGCCAGCGCCAACGCCGCGCGGATCGTGCCGCCATGCGCGACCGCCACGATGTCGCGGCCTTGATGGAGCGCGGTCAATCGCTCGACCGCGGTGCCGACCCGCCCGATCACCTCGACGAAGCTCTCGCCGCCCGGCGGTGCAAGCCTTGCCGGCGCCAGCCAGAAACGGTGCCAGGCGCCGTCGCGTCGCGCCGCCAGCTCGTCATGGGTCAGGCCCTGCCACTCGCCGAAATGCTGTTCCGCCAAGGTCGGTTCGATCGCCAGCGCCGGCATCGGCTTGCCGGCCGCCTCGAAGATCGCGGCCGCGGTCTGATGCGTGCGGGCCAAATGGCTGGCGATCCAGGTGGCGTCGGCGGGCAGCAACCGCGCCAGCCCAGCGAAGCTCGCGAGGTTCGAGCAATTGGCCGGCACATCGCTCTGGCCATAGATACGCCCGCCATGGGCGGTCACCGGCGCATGCCGGATCCACCACCATCGCGTGACCGGAACGGTCATCGTTTGTCTCCGATCATGAAGCGGTCGCGGCGACCGCCAATATAGCGATCTCCGAAAGCTGCTCGACCGCGCCCAAGATGTCGCCGGTATAGCCGCCGATGAGGCGCTTGCCGAGCCGGGCCATCATCCAGGCGATGGCGAGGACGGCGACCAGCGCGATGGCGGCGGCAACGGGACCGAGCGCAATCCAGGCGACGACCGCGGCGATCGCCAGCGCCACCAGGGCAGCGCCTTCGGCCGGCTTTCCGGCAGCGGCGCCGAGGCCGCGGCTTTTTGCGGGTGTTCCGCGCGCCATCACCAGCGCCATGGCGGCGCGGGCCAGCGCGTGGGCGCCGATCAAAGCGGCGATGCCATGGGCGGCCGGAAGACCGGCCAGCAGCGATGCCCGCGCCATGACCGAAAAGATCAGGGCCAGCACGCCAAAACTGCCGATGCGGCTGTCCGACATGATGGCGAGGCGCCGGTCGCGATCCTGTCCGCCGGCGAGCCCGTCGGCGGTATCGGCGAGGCCGTCTTCATGCAGCGCCCCGGTCACGAGACCGGTCGCGACGACGGCGAAGAGGGCCGCACCCAGCATCGGCAGATCGAGCCTCAGGCCCAGCGCATAGACGAGCCCGCCGATGAGTCCGACGAGCAGGCCGACCAAAGGGAAACACCGCACCGCGGCGCCAAGCGGCCGGGCGGCGATCCGGCCTGGAATCGGCAGCCGGGTGAGAAAGGCAAGGGCGAGACGCAGATCCTCGATCCAGCCCAACGGATTCCAGAACGACGAACCCGGCCCTGGAATCGGTCCCGCCTCCGAGTCGGGCGGCGGGGCTGGATCGTTCGAGGAGGAGGGGTCGTGCATCGAGGTCGGGAGAAGGTCTCTTTTTCCGGCTGGCGCGGATGCGGGGGTTATAGGACAGTTGCGACCCCCGAAGCAAAGCGCACGGACCCGCCTGGGCCGTGGCGTCGCAGAA
>Ga0153916_10000591_pt1 | contig 24749 bp, 23 predicted proteins | sample Opewatmetagenome_FD_109642 | JGI IMG/M metagenome (GOLD analysis project Ga0153916, IMG submission 109642) | Freshwater wetland microbial communities from Ohio, USA - Open water 3 Core 3 Depth 4 metaG | ecosystem: Environmental > Aquatic > Freshwater > Wetlands | place: USA: Ohio, Lake Erie...
GGCCCGGCCTCTCCCGGCACCTCTTTACCCCGCCCCCTATCATACTCGACCTCGTAGAACCCGAAACCGGTGAGTACCATGTCCCTTGTCCCCACAATAAAATCGGCCAATCGCCTTGACCTCGCCGTTTTTTAGTCTATAATTTAAGGGAATATCCTAAGGCTCGCTTAAACGTTGACCAGGAGGCGCCGATTTATGGACGAGAACCTGTGGGACTGGGTCGTGTCCGAAGCCGAGAAAGGTTTACACGCGTACCGGAAAGAGGGGGACCTCCCTTCGAGCCAGGCGTCGAGTTGGACGCTGAGCACGCTGGCCGCGGCGCGGCTGGTCCAGGCGGTGGAGGAGTTCCGCAAGAGCTCCTCGGACCTCGCGAACCGCCTCGTCCTTATTACCCTGCTCCTATTCGTAATAGGATTGTGCCAGGGCGCCTTCCTGGTTATTTCGCTCGTCACGCCGTACGTGATGAAGTAGGCGCGTGGCTCGTTAAAAAATACCCGGCCTCGCGGCCGGGTTTATTTTTGCGCATATTTCACTCTCGCGTTCGCGGTACCTGCGGGCCTTCCGCGAACGAGGGTGAGGGCCTCGCGCCCTCGAGCCGCCGCAGGCCTGGCGGCCTTCTTAGCGCCGGATGCCGAGCGCGCGAATGACGTCGCGGTAGCGCTCGATATCTTTGTTCTTGAGGTAATCGAGGACGCGGCGCCGCCGGCCTACCAGGAGTAAAAGCCCCCGCCGACTGTGCTTGTCTTTGGGGTGCTGGCGTAAGTGCTCGGTGAGATGGTTGATGCGCTCGGTGTAGAGCGCGATCTGCACCTCCGCCGAGCCGGTGTCGCGCTCGTGTTTGCGATGCCGCTCGATTACCGCCTGCTTATTTTCCTTGGCGATGGTCATGTCAATCGTCAATGGCTGAACAATATCCGCCGGGCCTTTTTCTCGTCCTCGACGAGCTGTTCTCGCAAGGCCGCGGCGTCCTCGAACTTCCGCTCGTCGCGCAGCCGGGCGACGAATTGGACGCGGACGCGGCGCCCCAGGATGTCGCGGGCGAAGTCGAAGATGTGGACCTCGAGTTGAGGTTCGCCCGAAACCTCCCCCTCGAAGGTGGGGCGGAAGCCTATATTGCAGAACGCGCCGAAGGGCCCCTCCGCCACGCGCCCCTCGTCGTCCATGATGTCGCCCAGCGCCGCGTATACGCCCGCCGCCGGCAGCATCTTGGCGTCGAGCTTGACGTTGGCCGTCGGGTAGCCCAGCTCGCTCGCGCCGACGCCGTGGCCTTTCTCCACTTCCCCGCGGACCTGGTGGCGATACCCCAGATATTTATTGGCGGTGGCCACGTCGCCTATGCGCAATTTGCGCCGGATGAGCGTGCTCGAGACGATCATGCCGTCCACGGCGAAGGGCGGCGCGGCGCGGGTTTCGAAACTATACTTTTTGCCCAACAGGCTCAAAAGGCTTATGTCGCCGCGGCCGTCGTGGCCGAAGTGATGGTCGTACCCCACGCACACCCCCCGGGCGTGCAGCGCGCCCACCAACACCTGCTCGACGAACTCGTCCGCGGCCATGCGGCGAAGGTCGTCGTCGAAGGGCAGCGCCAGCGCCGCGTCCGCGCCCGCCGCCGCCAGAAGTTCGAGGCGTTCGTCGGGATAATTCAGAAGCTGCGAAGGGTACGAATCCCTTCTACTCTCGGGCGGCTCGCCGAAGGTTACGACCACCGCGGCGCCGCGGCCGGCGCGGGCCATCTCTTTCAGCTCGCGCAACAGCGCCTGGTGGCCGAGGTGGACGCCGTCGAAGGTGCCGACGGTGACGTACGGCGCCGGCGCCGGGTCCGCCGATATCTCCTTCACGGAATGCCAAATTTTCATTGTCTTGCGCCTCGCTGGCGGCCCGTAAATTAGCACTATAGGCCGGCGTTGTCAAGGCAATATCGCCGAAAACTTGGGGGCCTTATTTGACACCGCGGGCTGCGGCTGCTATATTATTAACGTCAACGTAAATATGACATACGGTTTCGGGGCCGCGGTTTTGTCCGTATGTTTTTTGCGGTGACGTCGCGCACGACCGATTTCGAAAAGGGCCAAAATCGCCGGGTTTAAACGCAACGCTTATAACCATAGGAGGTTGGAGGATGAAGGCGTTTACGATAGTATTAACGGCCGTTTTTACGGTTTGCTCCGGCGCGACCTTCGGCGCCGGCTTTAATATTTGCCGGGAGGACCACATACCGCCCCCGTACGAGCCGCCCCTTAGTGATAAAATCGGCGAGGTCGCGGGGTTTCAGGTGTTGGGCATGTTTCTTTCCTTAGGCGGCTTCGGTTGTCCCGGGGACGTGATGGCCCAAATCCGGCAGCTGAGCGCCGATTACGAGGTTAACGAATACGCGCCGCGCTACGCCGAGGCCGCGGGTATTCACGACTGGCTCGACGCGACGCACGACGTCTACGCCGCGGGGGAAGTGCCGCGCAATTGCCCTGTATGCGGCTTCCCCCATAATGTTCAGGAATTCCGGGCCTTGGTGCAAGAAAAATTGGCCCGGCGGAACGAGCTGTCGGCCCAAATCGACGCTATCTGGGCGGACCTCGCGCTCGAGGCGTGGGTTTTAATTCCCCAACCGAGCCGGGACGCCTATCTCGCGTGGTACGACGCGTTGCCGGGCGGCGAATAATAAATGCCGGCGGCGGTTACGGGACTAAAGGCCCCCGGCGGTCGTTGGATTAATTTAAAGGACAAAACAAAGGAGGCGCCATGCAGAAATCATCCGTGGTCTTATGTTTACTATTATTGACGGCCGGCGTTGGCTTTGGCCGGACGGCGCGAAATGTATGTACGGAGGACCACAAGCCCCCGGCAAATGTGGAACCGGTAGAGAAAATAGGAGAGATTGCCGGTTATCATGCCTTCGGCCTTTTCGTGGACCAGGGCGGTTACGGCACCAGCCAGGCCACGCTGGAAGAGGTCGAAGCGCTGAACGACGATTACCAGGCAAACGAGTTCGACCCGCGGCAATCGGAGGCGAGCGACATTTACGCCTGGCTCGACGCCACCCACGAGATCGACGACGGGAGTAACAGCGTAACGTGCCCGATATGCGGCGAGCCGCATACGATGGCCGCGTATCAGTCCTTGCGCGATACCAAGGTAAACCGGCTGAACACTCTCAGCGCCGAAATCGACGACGAGTGGACCGCCTTAGCCGACACCATACGCGCGATGATCTCGGACAAAAGTTACGAAGCCTTCCTCGACGCGCAATAGACTTTCGCCCACCTCCCGTTTTCCGACGCCCGGGGCTTTTTAGCCTCGGGCGTTTTTGTAGCGTCGACGAGGGAGATATCTTAAAGTGAATAATGTGATAAACACTTTAAATGGGGATAGCGATAATGGGGGGAGGGTACGATAGAAGAAACGCGGGATTAAGAGGGTGAACGCCTTCGAGAATCGCTTAAGTGATGTGACGCGCAGTTACGGAGAAGGCCGCCGCCCGCCAGAACCGATGTTAAATTTGTGCGATAAAGAATTTCGCGGGGGCGATTAAATATTACTATTACGTGGCCTCGGGGATTTAAGCGAAAATATATCTTGACACTAAAAACGTATTATGATAAAATGCAAAAAATTGGAAATGATTCAAATCCGGCCCGTATAGAGGGTTTTAAATAAAAATCGCGTCTGTATTTCTGACCCTTTTTACAGTTCGGGAGGCGAGGTAAACGTGACCGGGGAAAAGAAATATACCGTTTGGGGAGTTAAATTCGACGATAAATCGGGTTGGCCCATCATCGTGTTACGTGACCACGAGAACGGGGAATGTTTCGGGATAGCCATTTCCGCGTCCAACGTATACCCGGTGTTAATGGCGACGGACCCGGGAAAATGGCGCGATTGCGGCGGCCGGCCGCCGACTCAGGAATTCATCTTGGCTTTGGCGCAAGCGGGCGCCCTCCGCATCGAACGCCTCGTTATTGACCGTTTGACGGAGGAAGGAATTTTTACCGCGGCCTTGGAAGTCCGCTCGGGCGAAGGCGAAATCGCCCGGGTTGACGCCCGCCCATCCGACGCCATACCCGTCGCCCTCACCGCCGGCGCGCCGATATTCGTCGCGGAGGAAGTAATCGCGAAGGTGACTTTTTATCCACTTGACGAGTTACCTTATCGCGACATCAAGGCTGAAGACGTCCCGGGCCTGTAATCAAGGCCGATCCTTGGCAGATGGCCGCGCCGCTAAAGCGGCGCGTTTTTTTTCGCGGCCGCCGGCGGCGCGAATTCCTTGACACCGCGCGGCGGCCTTGATATATTTCTACGAGGCCATGACCGCCAGGACTTCCCCCGCGCGAGCCGTAGTCGCCGTCGTCGCCGAACCGGACCGGTACCGCGCGGTGCGGGGGGCGTTGGATGGCCTCGGGCCGGCGTTGCCGGCTAAGCTGGCGCGCGCGGAACGGATCTTAGTCAAACCCAACTTCGTCTCGTGCCGGCACCCGCTGGCGGCGACGCACGTCGACGCCGCCCGGGCCGTGCTGGAATTCGTCCTGCCGCACGCCCGGGGCGACGTAATGATCGGGGAGGGGCCGGCGCTGGGCGAGGCCGACGAAGGCTTCGACGCCTACGGCTATCGCGCGCTGGCGGAAGAATTCGGCGTCGCGCTGGTGGACCTCAACCGCGCCCCGACCGAGACCTTCCGGGTCTTCGACGAGAACTTCGGGCCGCTCGCGGTTCGTCTCGCGAAACCGGTGCTGACGAGCGATTTCCGCGTCGCCGTCGGGCCGCCCAAAACCCACGACGCCGTGGTCGTCACCCTTTCGATAAAGAACATGGCGATGGGGGCCGTGGTGCGGACCGGGGAGGCGATGGGTCACGGCGACGATAAATGGGCGATGCACCGGGGTTACGGTGCGATGAACGTCAACCTGTTTTTGGTGGCGCGGGAGGTCTGGCCGCACCTGGGCGTCGTAGACGGCCACGTCGCGATGGAGGGCGACGGCCCCATCTACGGCTCGGCCGTGCGGTGGGGATTCGCCGCGGCGTCGCTCGACGCGCTCGCGCTCGACTACGTCGTATGTAAAATGATGGGGGTGGAGCCCGCCGCGGTAGGGTATCTTTATTATGCCGGCCGCGCCGGGTTGGGCGCTTTTGACGAACGCCGGCTCGAGACGGTGGGCGGTTCGGACCCGGCCGCGCTCGCGCGCAAGTTGAAGCTGCACGCCGCCGCCGGGGCCCAGCTCGAGTGGCGCGTGGGCGAGGAAGTGCTCGCGAAACTGGCCGTACCGTAACGGCCGGCGGAGGTGCCGATGAAGATCAGTCCCCAGGACATTCACGCCCAGGAGTTCAGGCGTAGCCTTCGCGGTTACGACATGGACGAGGTGGACGCGTTTCTGGCGCAGGTCGCCGACGAGCTTGAGGTGCACATCCAGGAGAACCTCCACCTCAAAGACCGGATAAAGGTGCTGGAGGAGAGGGTCGCCGAGTACCAGCGGCTGGACGAGCGCCTGAAAGAGACGCTCGTGACGGCCCAGGAGATGAAAGAGGAGATCGCGAAGGTGTCGCAACACAGGGTGGAGGCCGCGGCGGCGCAGGCGCGCGCCGAAGCGCAAAGCATCGTCGCCGACGCCCATACCAGGCTGGTACGCATGCAGTCGCAGGTCGACGACCTCAGGCGCTACCGGGATTCTTTCGTCATACGGTATAAGGCGTTTTTGGACCAACAGTACCACTTTTTGGCCGATTACGCCAAAAGCGAAGGGGCCGGCGGCCCGGCGCCCGGCGCGGCGAAGAAAACCGAGCGACGGGAGCCCCAGGGAAAAACGCCGCCCCCCAGCAAGGCCACGACGGCCGAAGGCGGCGAGCTTGAGATCGAAATAACCCCCGAGGGAGAAACGGAGGATTCCGCTGGTTAAGCTCGAGGTCGAGGTTTCGCCGAAGTCGCCCCGACCCGGCGTCGCCGGGCGTCGAGGCGACGTTTTGAAGGTGCGCGTAGCGGCGCCGCCCGAAGGCGGCCGGGCGAACGCGGAGCTCATCAAGTTAGTGGCCAATTTCTTGGGGGTGCCGCGCGCCAGCGTGAATATCGTGAGCGGGGCGACGGGCCGGCGCAAACTTTTGGAGGTGGAGGGTTTCGCGGCCGGCGATTTGGCGGCGGCGCTGATGCGGGCGGCGTCGTTGGAGAGCGGAGGTTAAGGCGTCGCGGCGCTGGCCCGGGAGACAGGCGTATAGGCGCCCCGCGTACGGCGGCGTTTACCCCCACCGGGTCGTCGCGGCGGTGCCGCAATTTACCTTGCAAAAAAAACGGCCCTTTCGTATATTTTTCGTGAGGATGAGATTCCCGCTCTATAATTATCGGCGGCGGGCGGAGGAAAGAGCGACGCGTGATTGAGATTAGATTCCACGGCCGCGGCGGCCAGGGCGCCGCGGTGGCCTCGAGCATCATCGCTGACGCCATCTTCGCCGAGGGGCGCAACGTCCAGTCGTTCCCGATGTTCGGCGTCGAGCGGCGGGGCGCGCCGGTGGCGGCGTTCATCCGGGTGGACGACAAGCCCATTCGCGTAAAGTGCGAGATTGAAGAACCGCAATACGTGTTGGTGATGGACCCGACGCTGGTGGAGGCGGTCGACGTTACCGCGGGCGTCGAGGCCGACGGCGTGATCGTCGTCAACTCGCCGCGCGCGGCCGCGGAGCTCGGGTTGGGCGAGGGGTTCCGGGTCTATACCTTCGACGGGACGACGTTTTCGGTGGAGCGCGGCCTGGGTACGCGCACCGCGCCCATCGTCAACACCACGATGTTGGGCGCCTTTGCTAAAATAACCGGCTTGGTCGGCATCGACGCGCTGGAGGCGTCCGTAAAAAAATATTTCCCTCGCGATCGAGAAGGGAAGAACGCCCAAGCGACCCGGGCCGCGTACGAAGCCGCGGCTAGCGGCTAGTGCCGGCGCCGCCCGGGCCGAACCACGGCGGCAACGAGCTCATGGCCGAGCCTGAGCTGGAACAACTTTTATTTATCGACGAGTGTACGCGGACGTACAACCGCCGTTACTTCTTCCGGAGATTGGACGAAGAGGTGGCGCGCGCCCGGCGGTACGGCCGCACGTTCGCCCTCCTGTTTGTCGACATCGACCGCTTCAAAGAGATAAACGACGTCTTCGGCCACCTCGCCGGCGACGAAGTCCTGCGCGCCGTCGCCGACCGCTTGCGCAACGTAGTGCGCGGCGTCGATTTGGTTTTCCGTTACGCCGGCGACGAGTTCGCCACCATCCTCCCCGAGACCAGCGCCGAGGAGGCGGTAGTCGCCGCCGACCGCGTGCTGGCCGATTTCCGACGCACCCCCGTCTATTCGTCCCGCGCCAAGCGCGACATCCATATGACGCTGAGCGTCGGCATCGCCGCGTTCCCGGCGGACGCGTCGGACGCCCAGACGTTGCTGGAAAAAGCCGACAAAGCCCTCCTGGTGGCTAAGCACCGCGGCCGCAACATGGCCGTCGACCAGGCTCGCGCCAGCGAGGCCGAGGCTTTGGAAGAGAGGCTCGCCCGGCCCGTGTTCTGTCCCAAGATGGTGGGCCGGGGACGGGAACGAAGGATGCTTCGGAAATTGTGGGCCCGGGCGGCCGAAGGCCGGGGCGGCTTGGTGGCGGTCATCGGCGAGACCGGCGTCGGCAAAACGCGGCTGGTGCGCGATTTCGTCGAATTCGCGGAACTGCAGGGCGCGCCGGTTTTGGAGGGACAGTCCTTCGAGGAACCGACGGGTTTCGCGTACCAACCGTTCCGCGAGGCGGTCGGCGGCTTCCTGAAATCGCCGCCCGAAGGGGTCGGCGCGCGGGTGGCGGCGATCCCGCGGGCGTATCAAAGGGAACTTTACAACGTCGTTCCCGAGCTCGCCACCTTCGGCTTCGATACGGCCCCATTCTACGAACTCGGGCCCGAACAAGCGCGGCTCCGCCTTTTCGTAGGCTTTAGGTATCTTTTGACCGCGTTTGCGGCCGACGGGCCGGTGGCGTTGGTTTTGGAGGACATCCACTGGGCCGAGGAGGGGTCGCTCTCGTTGCTGCGGTTCTTGCTCAACGGCCTTACGGCCGAGAAGGTCTTCGCTGTCGCGACGTACCGGCCCGAGGAACTGGCCGAGCGAAGGCGGCGCGCGCCGGCACCCTCGGCCGTGCTCAAGGCCGTCATTCAAGACCGCAACGTGGAGGTCGTGAAACTGGAACGTCTCGGCCGCGAGGAAGTGGCCGAGATGATTCGGCTCGTATTTCGCGTCCCCGACGCCGCGCCCGGTTTCGTAGACTTCGTATACCGCGAAACGGAGGGGAATCCGCTTTTCGTTGAGGAAACTCTTAAGTCCTTTTACGAGGACGGCCTGTCGCCGCGCAAGTACGCGGTCGAGGGGGCCGCCATTCCCGCCGATTACGAGGTCCCGGGGTCCGTGCGCGGGATTATCCAACGGCGCCTCGGCCGAATGGACGACCGCACTACCAGGGTGCTGGAAGTCTCTTCCGCTTTCAGCGACGAGTTCGGGCCGGAGGGAATTCGCGCCGCGGTCGCGATAAACGAAGGTTACTTGACCGATATTCTGGGGGTATGCGTCGACCACGAGCTTATCGTACCGGTGGCGAGCACCGCGGATAAGTACCGCTTCTCCCACCGCAAGATCCGCGACGAGATATACCGGCGGGTCACGGGGCGTCGACGGAAACGCCTCCACCAGAAGATTAGCCGGTACTTGGAAGAGCGATTTCGCGCCGGGGATTTGGACGTGGTCGCCGACTTGTCGTGGCATTCTTTCGTGGGGGAGATATGGGAAAAAGTTTTGGTATTCGCGCGTCTCGCCGGCGACCGGGCCTGGGCGGGGTACGACGCGCCGGAGGCGCTCAAACACTATGAACGGGTGGCGGTAGCGGCGGCTAAGATCGGGAAGGGCGGCTTCGGCGACGAGCTCATCCGCCGCGAGCTAATCGAACTCAATACCCGCCGGGGCGAGATTTATCTGGCGCAGGGTAAATACGCCGAAGCCGCGGCGGTGCTCGAAAAAGCGAAGGCGGCGGCCGAAGAAATCGACGACCGCTTCGGCCTGGCGAAGGCGATGAACCTCGCGGGGCGCGCCTACGGCGCCGCCGGCGACGAGCGGCGGGCGGTGTCAAACCTCAACGCCGCTTTAACGACGTTCAAAAAGCTCGACGCCACCGCCCATATCGCCCGGGCGTTGTATAATTTGGGCGAGCATAGACGCCGCGCTTTCGACCTGGCCAAAGCCATGAGCTACTTTCACATGGCGGAGGCGATGGCCGAAAAAGGGGGCGACAAGAGCCTGCTCATACTGGTGGCGGACGGTATCGGGTCGATAGCGTCGGCCAGGGGCGACCAACGCGGCGCCGCGCGATATTACCGGCGGGCGCTCAACTTGGCGCGCGATACCGGCGACCGCGCCGGCGAGGCGGCGGCGCAAGCCGATTTGGGCGTCGCTTCCTTCCGCGCCGGGAAGTATAAAGACGCCTTGCGTTACTACAAGGACGCGCTGGCGATAGCTATGAACCTGGGCAATAGGCCCGTGACGGCGGCGATCCTTGTACTCGTGGGCATAGCCAGGTATTACGACGACGACCTTGCGGCCGCCGCGGACCACTTCGAGCGCGCGCTGGCCATAGCGCAGGAGACGAGGCATCGGCGGCTGGAAGCCGAAGCCCGGTACCACTTGGCGTTGACCCGGCTCCGTCGTCCGGACTTCGCGGCCGCGGGGGACGAGTTGCGGGCCGCGTCCCGCGTGGCCCGGGCCGCGGCGGACGCTTTCCGACAATACGTTTGCCAACTCGCGTTGGCCGAGGCCCAGGCCGAAGCCGGGCGGGCCGCTTCAGCCAGGCAATACTTAAACCAGGCGGCCCGTAAGGCGGAAGAATTACCTTCGTTCGACCTGCAAGCTTACCACGAATACGTCTCGGGCCGGGTAGCCCTGGCGGGCGGCGACGCCGATGCGGCCTGTGATTGGTTTGCCGGCGCGGCCGCAAAGGCAAGAAAATCGCCGGAACCTTATCTGTGGCTGCGGGCGCAGTTGCGCCTCGCTTGGGCGTGCGCGGTTGCCGGGCGGATTAAGCGGGCGGAGCGGGCGGCCGCGGCGGCGAGCGAACTCATGGGCAAAGCGCCCGGGCGCCGGTTCGTCGGATTGTGGCACCACGTCGACGGCCTGGTAGCCGCCGCGCGCGGCGACCGGGCGAGGGCGACGCGCCAGTTTAAAAAGGCGGTGGACATCCTGGCCGGGACCGATGCGCTGGCCGCGGCCGAGGCGCGGACCGATTACGGCGCGCACCTGGCGTCGGCGGGGGACGTCCCGCGGGCTCAGCCGTTGCTTGCCGCGGCGGCGAGGTTTTTCGAAGGCTTGGGCAATAAGAGGAAGGCCGGCCGCATCCGCGCCCTGGGTGAAAAGAAGAAGGCGGGCGCCGGCCGTAAACGTACCGCGAGGTGAAGATGACAAAGAAAGTCGATGTCCGGGGCGCGCGCGACATGCCGCCGATGGCGAAGAGCCTGGGTAGAATGTCTTGGAACCTGACGGGCTCGTGGCGGAACGTCACGCCGGTCATAGATTACGAGAAATGCACGTTGTGCATGCTCTGCTGGAAGTTCTGTCCGGACCTGGCGATAACGTGCACGGAACCGCCCCGGATAATACTCGATTTTTGTAAGGGTTGCGGCGTCTGCGCCGAGGAATGTCCGGTGAAATGCATCGAGATGAAGGAAGGTCTTTAGGGCGGGAGGCTTCGGCCTTTCGTCCGGCGTTCTTTATGGAAGGTTAAATTATGAAACAAGTCGTAACTGGTAACCACACCGTATCGCACGCGGCCCGCATGGCCCGGGCGCAGGTAGTCTCGGCGTACCCCATAACGCCGCAGACGCAGGTGGTAGAGAAGATAAGCGAGTTCGTGGCCGACGGCGTTATGGACGCCAAGTTCATAAAGGTGGAGAGCGAACACTCGGCGATGGTGGCGTGTATCGGCGCCTCCGCCGCGGGCGCCCGCGCCTTCACCGCGACGTCGGCGCAGGGCCTGGCGTTGATGCACGAGGTTCTACACTGGGCCGCCAACGCCCGGCTGCCGGTCGTATTGGCGAACATCAATCGCGCCATGGGGCCGCCGTGGACCATCTGGACCGACCAGATCGACAGCTTGAGCCAACGCGACACCGGCTGGATGCAGTTCTACGCCGAATCGAACCAGGACATATTCGACAGCATATTGATCAGTTTCAAGGTCGCCGAGCAGGTTTTGTTGCCGGCGATGGTGGTGCTGGAGGCGTTCTTCCTGAGTCACACCGCCGAGCCGGTAGATTTCCCCGAGCAGGAGGAAGTGGACCGGTTCCTGCCGCCGCGCGTCGCCACCCACACCGTAGACCCCGCGCACCCCGCGGCCTTCGGCGGCCTTACCGGCCCGGACCACTACTACGAACTCAAATATATGGAACACAACGCGATGTTGGAGGCGAAGGAGGTTATCAAGCGGGCGGCGCAAGAGTATGGCGACCTTACCGGCCGGTATTACGATATGGCCGACCCCTATCGGTGCGACGACGCCGAGACGGTGCTCGTCGTTTCGGGCGGCGTCGCCTCGACGGCCAAGGACGCGGTGGACGAGGCCCGGGCCGCCGGCAAAAAGCTCGGCTCGCTGAAAATGTGGACCTTTCGGCCGTTCCCCGGGGAAGAAGTCCGGGAATTGCTGTTGGGTAAAAAGAAGGTCGCCGTCGTAGACCGCAATATCTCCTTCGGCCAGGAGGGGATATTCTGCACCGAAATTAAGGCTTCGCTCTACGGTCAAAAAGGCGCGCCGCCGGTGGTGGGGTTCGTCGCCGGCCTGGGCGGCCGCGACATCAAGGTCGCCGACCTGTTGGCCATGGCCGAGGCCGCCCAAAAGGATGATTGTCCCGAGTTTAACTGGCACGGCGTTAAACCCTAACGGCGCCGGCCGCGTCTTGTTCCGGATTTTTAAGGAGTACTTTTATGGCTGAAGTTCCCAAGAAGCTGACAATCCCCGCCGAGGAGTATATGTGCTCCGGCCACCTGGCGTGCCAGGGGTGCGGCGCCGCGCTGGCGATGCGGTATGCGCTGAAGGCGTTGGGGCCCAACACCGTGTATACGGTCCCGGCGTGCTGTTGGTCGGTCATCGACGGCCCGTTTCCGTATACGACGTTGGGCGTGCCGCTTTTCCATATCGCGTTCGAGGCCGCGGCCGCCTCGGCCTGCGGCCTTTCCGCCGGCTTGGAGATGATGGGGAAAAAAGACGTGAACGTCGTGGCTTGGGCCGGCGACGGCGGCACGGCGGATATCGGCATCCAGGCTCTCTCGGGGGCGGCGGAACGGAACGACAATATCCTATATATATGTTACGACAACGAGGCGTACATGAATACGGGCGTGCAGCGCTCGAGCTCGACCCCCTGGGGCGCGTGGACGACGACGACGCCCGCGCGCCACTTCAAGACGCGGCCCAAGAAAAACCTCGTCGACATTATGGTGGCGCACCAGATTCCGTACGTCGCGACGGCGGCGATGGCTTTCCCCGAGGACCTGGTGGCCAAGGTGGCCAAGGCCAAAGGTATCGAAGGGACGAAGTACATACAGATCCTGGCCAGTTGCCCGCCGGGGTGGCGGATGGCGCCGGAATATGCGGTGAAATCGGTGCGGCTGGCCGTCAATACGAGGCTGTGGCCGCTGCTCGAGGTAGACCACGGCGTCTATACTATTAACCGTAAACCGCGCAAGTATACGCCGGTCGCCGGATACGTGAAGTTGCAAGGCCGGTTTGCGCATCTCACCGACGAGCAGGTCCAGGAGATGCAGGGGATGGTCGACCGCAACTGGGACCGATTGCTGTTCCTGGAAAAGTCGACCCACGAGATGGCGGGTATACCACTCGAGGCCGAGAAAGCCGCGGCGCCGAAAGACAAAGGTCCCGCGGCCGGCGGAGGTTAAAAGCGCAGCAAGGGGGAAGCGTTATGCGGCGGATATTAATTATAGGGACCGTTACGGCGTCGGTGGCGGCGGCCGCGGGCGCTGCAGTTTACGATACCCACGAAAAAACGGCCTTATCTCCCACGATCGCGGTAGCCGACGGCAGCGTTTACCTGGCGTGGGCGCGGCTCGAGCGCATGATGAAGTTCGCCCGGTTCGAGTTATCGGCGAGCCGCGGGGGCGAAGCCCACTCCCAGGTGTCGCAGGCGTTGACGTCCCGGACGAACGACCCTTTCGCGATGGTCGTGGGAGAAGGCGCCATTTTTCTGGCGTGGGTCGATTACCGTACGGGAAAAGTAGCGCTGGCCCGGTATGAGCCCAAGGGCAAAGAAAAATTCGACTGTACCGATTCGCGCGCCACGCAAGTCAAGACGAGGGGCGGCGTCAGCCTCGCGTACGAGGGCGGCCGGTTATTTTTGGGTTATACCGACACCGAGGAAGACTTCGTCAAAATCGCTTCGTATAAGGTATTGGCCAACGGGAAGCTTTCCCGCGAGAACGAACGCGATTTGAAACAATGCGAGACGGTCTTGGGTTCGTCGATAGCTTTACTCGAGGGGAAGCTTATCGTGGCGTGGATTGATTCGGATAAGAAATTTATGCTCACTACCTACGCGGTCGAGGATTCTCCCAAAGGCCCGAGTTATAGCCACCTGAAGGATACCCGAACCGAGATTAAGGTCAAAGAAACCGAGCCGATGGACAAGCCGGGGCTGGCCGCGGCGGGTGGCGAAGTGTATCTGGCTTACATCCAACGTAACGACAATACGGCCCGCGTGAAGTTCTACACCCTCGACGCCGACGGGTCGTTAAGGTCGGGGGGCGAAGCGCGGGTAAACGAGCGACCGGCGCAACCGGTCAACGTCGCGGCGGCGGCGGGCAAAATCTACGTGGCGCTGGTGGACGTCAATAAGGATATAATGATCGCCGAACAATGATCGCGGCGAGGCGGCGTAGTAAAAAAACCGGCCCGAGGGGCCGGTTTTTCCGTACGCTTAGCGTCGTTTTTGCCTTATCGGATTCGCGCGCCGGTCGTGACGCTAGCCTTTGGGGGCGTGCCCCGGGAGGCTCGAGACCTGCGGCGAGCTGCCGGGTTTCGGCGGCCCGGCGATAATACTCGGTTTTTCTTTGTCTCCCTCCTGCTTTGGCGCCGCCTCGGTTGTAACGTGGCGTTCCTGATGGCCCATGTCGCAATAACCGTCGAGGATGGCGGACTCGCCCACGATCAGGTTCTTGGTTTTGACGTTGCCGATAAGTTCCGCTTTGGCCTGAAGCTCGAGACTTTCGCGCGCCGTAACGTCGCCCCGGATTTTGCCGCCGACGACGGCGACGTTCGTATCGACGGTGGCTTCGATTACGGCCTCTTTGCCGACGAAGACCGAATCCGCTTTGATTTTCCCTTTAAAGGTGCCGTCGATTTTTAAGCCCCCGGCTACTACGATTTCGCCCTCGCATTTTGAGCCTTTGCCGATGATGGAGTTGAGTTTGGCCTCGCCGGCCGAACTTACGTCTTTTGCGAACATGCGCGTTAGGCTCCTTTCCAAGACGGTTGTTGCCACGGAAGCTAAAGGTTTAGGCTAGGGTATTTTACTGCGGCGGCTCGGGAGGTGCGGGAGGCTTTGGGGCCCCGCCGGTCTCGGCGCCGGTGGGAATGCCGCCCTCCCGCTGCTTGCCCACAGTTGTTTCCTCTTGCGCGCGCGATTCTTCCTCGACGAGGGGCGGGATTTCTTCTTCCTCGCCTATCTCCGCGGGGGTCATGTATTTGGCCGGGTTGACCGGGACGCCGTGGAGGCGGACTTCGTAGTGGAGGTGGGGCGCGGAGCTCCGCCCCGTGCTGCCCACGAACGCTACGACGTCGCCCCTCTTTACCTTGTCGCCGACGCGGACTTTTAGGCTGCGGTTGTGGCCGTAGAAAGTGCTGTAACCCGTTAAGCCGTGCTGAATGATGACCAGGTTTCCGTATACCGGGTCTTGGCCCGCGAACGTTACCACCCCCGGCGCCGTAGCCGCGACGGCCGTACCTTCGGGGCACGCGACGTCGAAGCCGTGGTGGAAGGATTGGCCCTCCAGGCCGGCGTTTTCGCCGAAGCCGCGCGTAACCCAGCCGTTCTCCACCGGGTTGCCCTCGGGGGCTTTAAGCGCGACGCCCCGCTTCGCGGTTACCAATTCCCGGAATTGTTGGATGCCCTCGGCCACCGTCAAAAACTCGCGCCCTTCTTCCCCGCCCTCTACCGATACCGGCGCGAGCTCGCGCGCGGCTTCGCGCTCCCCGGCGATGCCCATCAGTTTGTCTTCGACCACCTCGAGTCCGGCGATCTTCTTCTCCACCGCGACGATGCGGGCTACCCTCTCTTTGAGCTGGCCGTTCTGACGCCGGAGCAACTCTAATTCCCCTAGTTTAACTTCATCCATGGCCTGGTTGACTACCAGCCCCACCGTCAGGACGAAGAGGATGGAGGCGAGGATGACGACGGCGTAGAGGTGCCGGAGTCGCATGCGGAACGACAAAGTTCCGGAGCGGTCTTCCGGCGCGATGACGACGTTTATATGCCTGCTTTTTCCCATATCAGTTTAACGTGTCCGCGACGAGGCGGGTCAATATATCGTCCGCCGTGACGCCCTCCGCCTCGGCGATGAAGTTCAGCACCAGGCGGTGGCGCAGCACCGGCTTGACCAGCCGTTCGACCTGGTCGAGCGTTACGGCGAAACTACCCGCCAGAAGGGCCGCGGCTTTGGCGGCTAAAATAAGATGTTGCGCCGCGCGCGGGCCCGCTCCCCACTTGACCCACTGGTTTACGTAGTCCGGCGCGCCGGCGTCCGGGCGGGTCTTGCGGACGAGCGCGGTGGCGCGTTCCAGCACGTCGGCCGGCAGCGGCACCCGGCGCACCAGTTGTTGATGCGCCATAACGTCGTCGGCGGACAGCACCGGCTTAGGCGCCGGCCGCGGCGCGGCGGTCGTCGCGGCCACGATCTCCGCTTCCTCGTCCGCCGACGGGTACGGCACCAGGATGTTGAGCATAAACCGGTCGAGCTGGGCCTCGGGCAGAGGGTAGGTCCCCTCCTGTTCGATCGGGTTCCGCGTAGCCAGCACGTAGAAAGGCTTGGGCAGCTCGTGGGTAACGCCGCCGACCGTGACCTGCCCCTCTTGCATGGCTTGGAGGAGCGCGGCCTGCGTCTTGGGCGGGGTGCGGTTGATTTCGTCGGCCAATACCACTTGAGCGAATATGGGCCCTTGCACGAAGCGAAAATGGCGGCGGCGTTGGCTGTCCTCCTCCAGGACTTCGGTCCCGGTGATGTCGGCGGGCATCAGATCGGGCGTGAACTGGATTCGGGAGAAGGATAGCTCGAGAGCGCGCGACAACGTCGAGACCAGGAGGGTCTTGGCGAGGCCCGGTACGCCGGTGAGGATGCAATGGCCGCCGGCCAATAGGCCGACCAGGACCTCGAATATGACGTCGCGTTGGCCGACTATAACTTCGCCGACGGCGCTTTCGAACTTGGCCAAGGCCGCGCTTAACTCGTGCGCCTGCGTTACCTCGTCCTTGATCACAGCGACTTTGCCTCGCACGCCAGACTCAGACCCATATCATAGGCTATATTGACCGAGCTGTCAAGGGCGTTGGCCCCCGACAGGCGATTTGCCCGCCTGTCCGTTAACGGGTAATTATGCGGCTTCCCGGCCGGTATTCCCGGTTCGGTACGGCCGCGCGGCAGGAGGTGCGCACCGTAGGTGCGGGTCGGAGATTGTCGGCTTGACTCCGGGGGCCCGGAAAGTTATAATGAAGATATTAAATCTATCGCTCAAACTTAGTGGAGGTCGCTCGTCGCAACGAAGGCGCTTCGGCGGGCCGGCGCGAAGGAGTAAGAGATGAAACGATGGTTGGTAGTTCTGGCCTTAGCGGTTACGGGAGCGGCGTGGGCGGCGTCAAAGGTGACGCCCGCGCTCGCGGCCCATCTCGAAGGAGTTTCCCCTACCGAGCTCGTGCGGGTCATCGTCGTTATGGAAGAGCAGATGCCCCAGGAAAAGATAATGGCGTTGACGGAGGGTTTGACGCGCGACGAACGGCGGCTCGTCGTGGAACAGGAGCTCAGCCTCCTCGCCGGCCGGGCCCAACGCGAGGTGCTCGCGTATCTGAACGAGCGTGCGGCCGCGGGCCGCGCCGCGGACGTGACGTCGCTGTGGATCGTGAACGCGGTGGCGGCGCGGGCCGACCGCGAAACTATCGAGCGGGTATCGACTCTGGCCGGCGTCTCGTTCGTCGATTGGGAAGAGGAGGTGCCGGTGGAACTGTTGGAGGACGTCGTCGACGGCGTCCAGGACGAGATCGCCTGGGGCGTCGAGAAGATAAAGGCGCCCGCGGTTTGGAGCGCGGGGTATAAAGGAACCGGCGTCATAGTGTGCGTGTGCGACGGCGGCGTCAACTACAACCACGTCGACCTAAAAGACCATATGTGGAATAATGCCAGTTACCCCAACCACGGCAAGAGTTTCGCCGGCGGCGACCCCAACGATACCATGGACTACGACGGCCACGGCACCCACGTCGCCGGGACCGTCGCCAGCGACGGCACCGCCGGTTCGCAGTGCGGCGTGGCGCCCGAGGCGACGATTATGATCGCGAAGCTGGGCGCTTGGGAGAGCTCGTGGTTCGAGGCCTGGCAGTGGGCCATTACGCAGGGCGCCGACGTCCTTACGCAATCCTGGTCCTATAAGTATATCTACGGCCCGCTCTACGCCCAACACCGGCAGGCGAGCGAGAAGATCCTGGCCGCGGGCGTTATACATGTGAACTCGACCGGCAACCAAGGGGGCGAAACGAGTACTTATCCCGTCCCGTTCAACATCGCCGCCCCCGCCAATTGCCCGCCGCCGTGGCTCCACCCCAACCAGACGTTGCGGGAGGGCAAGGCCGGGACCATCGCCGTCGGCGCCTCGTCGTCGGACGACTGGCGCGCTTCTTACAGCGGCCGCGGCCCGGCCTCCTGGGACCAGCATCGTCTCTCCACTTGCGCCCCCTACGACGACTACCACTATAGCCCCGGCTTGGGCCTGCTCAAACCGGACATAATGGCGCCGGGCCAGGGTATAAAATCGTGCGACTTCGCGAACGTAACGGGGTATACCAGTAAAAGCGGGACGTCGATGTCGACGCCCCACGCCGCCGGCGCCGCGGCCTTGCTCTTCGATTATTTGGATACGCTGCCGCCGGCGCAGATACAGAAGGCCCTCGAGCTCACGGCGGCGAGGATGATGCCCTATCATACCCAGGGTAAGAAGATGAACGACTACGGCGCCGGCCGCATCGACGTCGACGCCGCGCTGCAGCTCCTCAAGAAGTCCATCGGCATCGACCTCAAGTACTTCCGCGCCGCGGGGCTCGACGACCGCGTGCGCCTCGCCTGGGATTGCGAGAGCGGCGCGTACGCCGGCTTCAATATATACCGCGAGGGCGGAGGGGCCGCCTCGGCCGCGGACGCGGGCCGCCGACGCCTCAACGCCGCCTTGATAACGGGGCGGACGCCCTTCTCCTTCGAGGACCGCGACGTCGTCGCCGCCGCCACCTATAAGTATTGGCTCGAAGTCATACCGAACACCGGCAAGGCCGAGATGTTCGGCCCCGCTTCCGCGACACCCGGCGTAAAGTTGGCGTACGGCTTCGCGCTCGAACCCAGTTACCCTAACCCGTCCACCGCCGAAGCTCATATCCGATTCTCGCTCCCGGTGGGCGTCTCGGGCGACTACGCGATAACTATATACGACCTCGCCGGCCGTAAGGTCCGTACGGTAGCCGCGGCCCCGGCCTCGCCGGGCCGCCACGAGGTGACGTGGAACCTGGCCGACGACGCCGGCCGCAAGGTGCCGCCGGGGGTATACTTGTATTGGCTCCGCGCGTCGTGCGGCAGCGCCGCGCGGCGGATGGTGGTTGAGGGCTAAGGCGTCATCGCGCGCGACGGGGAAAGCGGCCTTCACGGCCGCTTTTTTTTACGTTTGAAAGTATGTTATAATAACTCGGGAAGAAGGGTAAGGAGGCACGCCGCGGATAGGCCTTGATTTAACGACGTCGATTAATTATAATTAAAAATATAAAGTATATGGGTTCTTTGGCAATCGGTGCGAAGAAGATTTCACGGCTAGACCGGAGGAAAAAGATGAAGAGATTAATGTTTTTGACGGCGCTGGTGGCGGCCGCCGCGTACGCGGCCCCTAACGTCACGCCGGAGCTCGCGGCTCACCTCGACGGGGTCGGCCCGAACGAGCTCGTCCGCATCCTGGTGGTGATGGAAGCGCAGATGCCGCAGGATCGGTTAATGGCGTTGACCGACGGCCTGGCGCGCGACGAACGCGGCGTCGTTGTCGAACGCGAGTGCTCCCGGTTGGCGGACGCGAGTCAGCGCGAGGTGATGGCGTATCTCGAGAGCCGGGCCGCGGGCGGCCACGCCGCGGACATTACGCCGCTTTGGATAGTGAACGCGGTGGCGGCGCGGGCCGACCGCGACACGGTCGAGGTCGTCTCGGCGCTGCCCGGGGTGGCCTACGTCCACTGGGATAAAGAGGTTCCCGTGGAGCAATTGCAGGATATAGTGCCGCCGACTTACGACGAGATCGCGTGGAACGTTTCGAAGGTCCATGCGCCCGAAGTCTGGACCGCGGGCTACGACGGCACGGGCATCGTCGTGTGCGTCTCCGACGGGGGCGTCAACTACAACCACCGCGACCTCGCCGACCACATGTGGACCAAAACCGGCTACCCGAATCACGGCAAAAACTTCGCCGGGGGCGACCCCAACGATACGATGGACTACGACGGCCACGGGACGCACGTCGCCGGGACGGTGGCGAGCGACGGCACCGCCGGTTCGCAGTGCGGCATGGCCCCCAACGCCCAGATAATGATCGCGAAATTGGGTAACAGCTCGAGCACGTGGTTTACCGCCTGGGAGTGGGCCATAAGCGAGGGCGCCGACGTCATCACGCAGTCGTGGTCCGAGAAGTATCCGTCCTACCCGCCTTACGGGTTGCACCGCCAGGCCAGCGAGAAAATATTAGCGGCGGGCGTCTTCCACACCAACTCCATCGGCAACCAGGGCAACCAACTCGGTACCTATCCCATACCGTTCAACATCGCGACCCCGGGCAATTGCCCCCCGCCCTGGCTGCACCCCGACCAGACGCTGAGCGAGGGCATATCCGGGACCGTCGGCATCGGCGCCACCGACTCCGCCGACGGGTTGACCTATTATAGCGGCCGGGGCCCGGCTTGCTGGGACCAGCACCGTCTCGCTCAGTGTTCCCCCTACGACGACTACCACTGGAGCCCCGGCATGGGCCTCCTCAAGCCCGATTTCGTGGCCCCCGGTGATAGTATCAAATCCTGCGACTACACGAATATTAGCGGTTACCGTATTATGAGCGGGACGTCGATGTCGACGCCTTGCGCCGCGGGATGCGTGGCGCTGTTGCTGGACTACGACGATACGCTGCCGCCGGCCCAGGTCCAACGGGCCATCGAGCTCACCGCGGACCCCTTGCCCGGCCAGACCAAGGGCACGAAGGTGAACGACAACGGCGCCGGCCGTATTAACGTATACGCCGCGCTTCAGTTCCTCCAGGGCTCCTCCGAGGTCGAGCTCAAGTACTTCCGCGCCGCCGGCCTTGACGACCGCGTCCGGTTGGCGTGGGACTGCGAGAGCGGCACGTACGCCGGCTTCAACCTATACCGCGACGCCGAAGCTGGCGCCTCGGACGCCGGCCGCGAGCGCCTTAACGCCGCGTTGATAACCGGCAAGGCGCCGCTCGCGTACGTAGACCGCGGCGTCGTCGCCGCGACGACGTATAACTACTGGCTCGAGGTCATACCTAACACCGGGAAAGCCCAGCTGTTCGGGCCCGTATCCGCGTCGCCGGGCGCCAAGGCCGCGTACGCCTTCGCGCTCGAGCCGAACTACCCCAACCCGACCACGACCGGTACGACGATCGCTTTCTCGCTGCCGGTCGGCGTCTCGGGCGAATATACGATAACGATATACGACCTCGCCGGCCGTAAGGTCCGGACGGTGGCCGCGGCCGCGGCCTCGCCCGGCCGCCACGAGGTGACGTGGAACCTGGCCGACGACGCGGGCCGCGACGTAGCGCCGGGCGTATATCTATACCGCCTGAGCGCCTCGTGCGGCAGCTCCGCGCGCCGCCTGGTGGTCACGCGTTAGGAAAGATTACCCACGAAAAAAGCGGCCCTCGGGGCCGCTTTTTTATTCGCCTTCGGCCCGTCGGATAATTTTTTCGAACTCCTCGCGCGCGGCCTCCAGGCGCTCGTTGCGGACCGCCTTAAGGAACTCCTCCCGCCCGGGCCAACGTTTCTTCATCTCCGCGGAGAAGGAGCCGTCGTCGATGGCGCTTAATATGTCTTGTAGCGCCTTCTTGGCCTCGGGTCCTATGACCCTCGAGCCGCGGGTGGCGCCGCCGTAGAGCGCGGTCGAAGATATACGGCGCCGCATGCCCTCGACGCCGTACTCGAACATCAGGTCGGCGACGTATTTTATCTCGCGGACGCACTCGATGTACGCCAGCGCCGGCGGGTAGCCCGCGGCGACCAACGTCTCGAACGCGGCCTCGGCCAGCGCCGGAACGCCGCCGCACAATACCGCCTGTTCCGAGAAGAGGTCGAGCTTGGCCTCCTCGGCGAAGGTGGTGGCGATGACGCCGGCGCGGCCGCACCCCAACGCCCGGGCGTAGGCGAGGGCGCGCAACCAGGCCTCGCCGGTGGCGTCGCGGGCGACGGCTGCCTTGGCGTTAAGGCCGCGGCCTTCGACGTAGTATGCGCGCAAAAGGCGGCCGGGGCCCATGGGCGCTACGAGCGTTACGTCGACCCCCTCGGGGAGGTCGACGTCGCCGAAATGGACCGGGCCGCCGTGGGCGAAGATGACGGCGGCATGTAATTGCAAGTTGGGGGCTACGTCGCGGCGGAAGAACTCTCCGTGGACCTCGTCGGGCACGAGTACCGCAACGAAAGACGCGGCCGCGACCGCGGCGGCCGGCTCCACCGCGGCGAAGCCGTCTTCGGCGGCACGGGCGCGGCTCGGGCTTTCGGCTCGCAACCCCACCATTACCGCGACGCCGCCGTCGCGGAGGTTGAGGGCCTGCGCGCGTCCCTGGCTGCCGTAGCCCAGGACGGCGACCGCGGCGCCCCGGAGCGGGGCCGGGGAAATGTCGTCGTCGTGATATACGCGGAGGGAGGAAGTCATGGGGGATGCGGCGAACGCCGTTGCTAATCTTCCCAGATAAGGATGCGGCCGCAGTTTTCGCAGAATTCGATGCTGTCCATGCGGCGTACGATGTCGAGGCGCATGGGCGGAATCGTTACGAAGCAACCGTGGCACACGCCGCCTTTGACCGAGACTATCGCCCGGGCGTGATATTTTTCGTAATAACGCTCGTAAAGGGCGCGGAGGTCGTTGCGCACGTTATCCAACTGGGAAACCTTGCCGGTTATGAAGTCCTCGAATTCTTGCATAATGACGTCGATATCGTCGTCCGTCAAGTCTCCCGCTGATTTTAATTTCTCGAAGGCGGCCTTTAAGGACACCAGGCTTTGGTCGATGTTGCGCAGTTCGCGCAACACGTCCAGGTCCATAATCGTATCGCGGTTTTTGTCGTCGGCGTTTTTAGGCGGCAAAGCGACTCCTCCTCAGCTCGGGGATTAACGATGGGCGGAGTTAACGTTAATCGACAAATTTTCTCGCGCCGCGTTGCGGGTTTATGATTTCGGCGTCGTCCAGCGCCATATCTTCTCGCGAAACGACGTTTACTTGCGCGCCGCTCTCGAGCTCGAGCCGGCTTAAGCGTTCCGCGAACGTCGTGTCCAGGAAATTTTTGACGCGGGGGTGAACGACTACCGTGACCTCTTTCAGTTTTTCGTTGCGCAGCCGGCGCGCGAGCTCGCGTTCGATTTTGGCGCCGAGGACGCCGAGGTCCAGGACCGCGCCGCGGCCCCGGCAATAAGGACAGGTGCGGCTCAAGGCTGAGACCAGGCTGCCGCGTTGCCGTTGCCGCGTCATCTCCACCATGCCGAGTTCGGACAACTCCAGTATTTTGCTCCGGGCCCGGTCGCCCGCCATGTGCTCCTTGAGGGTTTCCAAGACCTTCTCTTTATTTTTCGGCACCGTCATGTCGATAAAGTCGATGATGATGATGCCGCCGATGTTCCGCAGCCGGACTTGCCGCGCGATCTCCGCCGCGGCCTCGAGGTTGGTTTTGAGGATGGTCTCCTCCTGGTCCTCGCCCCCCAGAAAGCGGCCGGTGTTCACGTCGACGGCTACCAGCGCTTCGGCCTCGTCTATGACGATGTAGCCGCCGCTCCGCAGCCAGATCTTACGCCGGAACATGCGGTCGATTTCGCCCTCGACGCCGAAGGCGTCGAAGATGGGGTGGTCGTCTTCGTAGAGCCGGACGCGGGATACGAAATGGGGCGCGTATTTCCGGGCGAGCGAGACGACGCGCTCGTAGGTGGCGAGGGAATCGGCGATGAAGGTATTGACGTCGCCCGTGAACTGGTCGCGCAGGACCCGCTCGAGGAGGTCTTTATCTTTATAGAGGAGCGCCGGCGCCCGCTTGCGCTCCGCCTTTTTGAGGATCCCCCGCCACGTGTCCATCAGGTCTTCCATGTCGCGGAAGATAAATTCCGGTTCGACGCCTTGGGCCGCGGTGCGGACGATGAAGCCCAGGCCCGCGGGTTTGGCCTCTTCGACCAGGTGACGCAGGCGCCCTCGCTCCTCCTCGTCCTCGATGCGGGAAGATATGTTGACGCGGTCGGCGTACGGCGTCAAGACGAGGTAGCGGCCGGGGACGGCGACGGCGTTGGTAAGTTTCGGCCCTTTATCACCGATTGATTCTTTGGTTACTTGCACTATTATGCTCTGCCCGGGTTGGAGCACGTCGCCGATATGGCTCCGCGGCGGGGCGGGCGCCGCCGCGTCGGCCGCGCCGGCCTGAGCCAGGAAAATCTCGTCGATGTCTTCAATCCCCGTCGCGACCACGTCGGAGGCGTGGAGCAAGCCCCGCTTTTGATGGCCGATGTCTACGAACGCCGAGCCGAGGCCGGGGAGCACGTCTTCCACCCGTCCTTTGTAGATGTCGCTGGCGTAGTGCTCGGCATCCTCGTGCTCGACGTATAGCTCCACCAGCTTGCCGTTCTCGACGACGGCAACGCGCACCTCGTCCAGCGAGGTGTCGACCAGGATTTCCTTCTGCGTCATGGTCCGCTCGCACGCGCCCCGCAGCTGCGAACGCGCCCGGGCAATTATAACAATTACGCCCCGGCGAGGCAAAGGAAAACAAATCCATGGGTTTAATAGCCGCGGGGCGTCGGGCCGGCCAGCGCGACGCGCGTCCTCGTGACGCGGGCGGCCCGGCCCTCGGCCGCGGAAACGCCCGCCAGGTACGCTACGAGGTCGTACAAAGCGGCCGCGGCGCCGGCGCCCAGGTAAAATTCCAGCACCCCCTCTTCTCGCGACCACGACTCGAGCTGCCATTCGCCGGCTAAGTCTCTCTCGCCGCGGCGGCTCGGGATCTTAAGGTTGCCTTCGGCCAATCGCGCGTCGATTTCGCCAATCACAATTTCCGGCGTTAGGTTTAAGGACGCGGCCATCGGCGCGAACTCGAGCCGGTAATTCGCGCCTTTAACGGCAACCTCGAGCGCCGGCCCGGGCAACGCTTCCTCCCACGCCGCACTTACGGCGAAAGGCCCTCCGCCGTTCACGCGGGCCGCGAAATCTTCGGGCGTCGTCTCCTCGCGGA